>Ga0075030_100000119_pt1 | contig 58638 bp, 38 predicted proteins | sample LitLauG_LLR_2012_FD_71393 | JGI IMG/M metagenome (GOLD analysis project Ga0075030, IMG submission 71393) | Freshwater sediment microbial communities from Pennsylvania, USA - Little Laurel Run_MetaG_LLR_2012 | ecosystem: Environmental > Aquatic > Freshwater > Creek > Sediment | place: USA... | reverse complement strand
GAGTTGGAAGCGCGCGCGAGCGGAGCCGGGGGCGACGGGTTGGGATGTTTTTTGGGTTTGGTTTTTGCGGACTGCCACCACATCCAGGCAACCATGCCGAGCAGCACGAGCGCCAACAGCCAGTAAAATCCGCCGCTGCCGTTCCTGGTCGAGTTGCGCAACTGGTATCTAATCGGGTGCCGCCGCACGTCCCGAGACTAGCAATGGTCCACCATTCTTGCCTACGAATTAAACGCTGACATCCCCCGACATCGCCCGGGCAGGGGTGGTCGCATGCGGAGTCAACACGAGATCGTTGATGAGTTGCGCGGCCTGGTCAACGGCCACGTGGTCCATGTTTATGACCAGGTGATAGAGCAGTGGATTTTCGATGTCCGCATCGAAATGTTTCTTCAGGTACCGGGCACGCCCGAGGTCTTCTTGCTGAACGCGCTCGGCAGCGGCTTTCGGGCTCAACCCCTCGATGCGTTCCATGTTCTCCCGGCGCCGTTCGAGCGAGCCGATCAGCCGGATGTGCCGCACGTGCGGCAGTTTGGCGGTGACGATGTTGGAGCCGCGACCGAGGATGATCACATTTCCGAGCTCGGCGAGTTGCAGAATGGTTTCCGAAGTTTGCCGGACCATCGTCCACTCCGACGGATGCAAGCCGAACAGTTCGTCCATGATGTCGTCCAGGAGCGGAACGCGGTCTTCGGGCATGAACTTCGCCAGCCGTTCCGGCAGATGGTGGTCGGCCAATACTTTTTCGACGAGGTTGCGGTCAAAGATGGTCCACGGCGGCATGTCCCTGGGCGCGCGGGTCTGCAACAGACTGGCGAGCATTTCGGCGACGGCGTGTGCGCCGCACCCGGTTTGCCGGGAAATCGTGACCGCGTGTTTCGCGTAAACTTGCGGCGTGGAGACCGCATTTCTGTTCGGTGTCTGAGCGTGGCTGTTGACAAAGGCAAGACAGCGTTCATAGGCGGCGGGTGCGATCATAGAACCTCCAGTTTGTTTTGACCGTCTGGCAGTGCGGTCAACCCGGCGCCGCCGCCGGTGCGAACTTCTCCCGGCGGTTCGTTTTGCTCATTGATCCAGTTCATGCCGTTACGCCTGGTTGACCGCGCCACTCGCGTCGGTCGGGTTGTTGTGCTGGTTCAATGTAATCCAGGATGAGCAGGATGCCAGCGGACGGTGCTTTTTTGAGTCCCGCTAATCAGGCTAAAAGTTTTGATTACTCATGCCTCAAGTTGGGCGGTGGCGGGCCGGCTGCCCGAGACCATGGTTTCCGACCGGTTCTTACATTTCAAAAAATGTCTTGAGTTTGCGGAGGAAGTTGGTCTGGTATTCTGTTTCTTTCGCGGCGAGTGCGGCGCCGGGCTGGCTGTGGGCGGCCACCAGGTCCTCGGTGGCCATCTGCCGGTGGGCCAGGAGTTCGCTCAGCGTGGCGAGCAGTTCGGGATGCTCCTTGAGACTCGCGGCCAGCACGCTCTTGCGGATCTCGACCACCTCGCAATCCCGGTTGGCCTGCACCGTCGCGCTCCGCCGCTCGCCCGTCAACAGCGACATCTCGCCGAAACAATCACCGGACTTCAAAGAGGCGACGTGCGTCTGGTGGCCGTTGCGCCTCACCGTCACACTGGCCTCGCCGTTGACCAGGATGAACATGGAATCACCTTCGTCGCCCTGCTCGATGAGTTTTTCGCCTACGCCAAAATGCGCCACCTGGCCGCGTGGCAGCAGCGCGTCGAGTTGCACGTCCGTAAGCGCTTTGAAGAGCGGTTGCTGGCGCAAAATATGGCGCGCCGCCGTCTGCACTTCCTGCTCTTTGCTGCGGCCCGGCCGTTCGATCTGCACGGTACGGATTGGGAAGGGTATTTTGATGCCGTGCCGGTGCAGGCCGTACCAGATGTTGGTACGGATTGCGTCACAGACTTCGTAATACAGCGCCTGGTCGGGCAGCCAGAATTTGATTTCGTATTCAATGGAGGACTCGCCGAAGTTTTTCAGGTAGACTTTGGGTTTGGGTTCGGGCGCGATGCCTTTGGCATTGGCCGAGGCGTGGAGCAGCACCTCCTTCACGCGCGTCGGCGGCGCGGTGTAGTCCAAACCGATGGAGAGCCGCATCGCGTGCAGTTTGGTGGGCCGGTTGAGGTTGATGATGGTCTTGCCGGCCATTTCGCGGTGGGGGATTTCGATGGAAATGTCGTCGTTGGTAACCAGCCGCGTGCCGCGCCAGTTGATTTCAATCACCTGGGCGTATCGTTCGTTGACCAGCAGCCAGTCCCCTTGCACAAACGGTTTGCCCACCTGGATGGCCATGCCGGCAATGATGTTGCCGATGAGGTCCTGCATGGCCAGGCCGATGACCACCGCCAGGATGCCGGGCGCGATCAGCAGTTCCTTGATCGTTTTGTCGTAACAAACCATCAGCACCAGGAACGCCGCAACCACCAGGATCCCCAGCCGCGCCACTTCAGTCAGGAACTTGGGCACGTCCACACGGTGCCGGTCCCGAAAATACACCTCCCAGACGTAGCGATCCACCAGGGCGATCAAAAACATTGCTCCTAGCACCAGCACGGCGGCTTGCAGGTGGTTCAAGAACGGCCACTGCAGGCCCAGGATGAGCGCGGGCACGTAAACGGCCAGGGAAAGCGCGAAGAGATGATACAGCCAGCCAAGCCGGACGCCCTGCTGGCGCTTCAGCCGCCTTCCCCCAAGCACGAGCAGGCAGTACAACCCCGGCACCGAGAGCAGGAGCAGTAGATCTTTGGTGGCGTCACTCAGCATTGGAAATGACGCATATCATAAATCCGAATGCCTGACAACCTCCCAATGGGGCGGTGGGTTCAGACTTGGACACCGGTTGTGGTCGCCGAGGTTTCGTAATTGAGCCACGGCCCAAGCCAGCGCTCCATTTCCGAAAGGGATTTGCCTTTGCGCCGGGCCAGATCTTCCACCTGGTCTTTACCGAGCTTGCCGACGGCGAAATACTTTGATTCAGGATGGGCGAAGTAAAGTCCGCTCACCGAACTGCCCGGCCACATGGCAAAACTTTCCGTGAGCTTGATGCCGGTGTGTTTTTCCACGTCGAGCAAGTCCCAGAGAATTTCCTTCTCCGTGTGATCGGGTGACGCGGGATAGCCGGCGGCCGGTCGGATTCCGCGATATTTTTCTTCGATCAAATTGGCGGTCGTCAGTCTTTCCAGTTTGCCAAAACCCCATTCGTCGCGAACGCGCTTGTGGAGATGTTCGGCGAACGCTTCGGCCAAACGATCCGCAATCGCCTCGGCCATGATGGCGTTGTAGTCATCCTGCTTCACTTTGAAGGCCGCAACAATTTCCTGCAAACCATGCCCGCTCGTGACGGCGAACGCACCGATAAAATCTTCTGCCTCCTGACTTCTGGCTCCTGACTTCTGTTTCGGTGCGATAAAATCCGCGAGACAATAATTTGGCGTGCCGTCGCGTTTCTCGATTTGCTGCCGCAGAAAATGAAATTTCGTGCGCAAATGTTTCCGCGAGCCGTTCGTGTAAACTTCCACGTCGTCGCCAACAGCGTTCGCGGGGAACAGCCCGTAAACGGCCTGTAGTTTCAGCGACTTGTTTGCAACAAATTCCGCAAGCATCTTCTGCGCGTCGGCAAACAGTTTGGTGGCTTCCTCGCCGTGCTTTTCGTGCGTGAGAATTTTCGGATAAACGCCGCGCAATTCCCAAGTGTGGAAGAAGGGTGTCCAGTCAATGAACGGCACGATCTCTTCGATGGAAACATTGAACGCTCCCGCGTGTCCGCGCGACGAACCACAGTCACATTTGCCGGGGTTGAACGCGCCAGACGACAGCGTGCGCACGCCGGTGAATTCAGGCTTTGGCACGTCATCGTATTTCAGCTTCGGCGCGTTAGCGCGGGCGGCTTCGAGTGAAAGTAGTTTTACCGCCGAGCCGGCATGTTGTTCGCGCAACTTCTCGTAGTCCGCGCGCAGTTGTTTTACAAACGCTGCTTTGCCGTCTTTGCTCAAGAGGCTGCTGGTTACCGGCACGGCGCGCGAGGCGTCGAGGACGTGAACGACGGGTTCGCTGTAATGCTGAGCGACTTTGACAGCGGTATGCGCGCGGCTCGTGGTCGCGCCGCCGATGAGCAGGGGAACTTTGAAACCAGTGCGCTCCATTTCCTTCGCGACGTGGACCATTTCGTCCAGCGACGGTGTGATCAAACCGCTCAAGCCTATGATATCGGCGTTCTCCTGCTTGGCGCGTTCCAGAATTTTCTCGCACGGCACCATCACGCCCATGTCGATCACTTCGTAGTTGTTGCAGGCCAGCACGACGCCGACGATGTTCTTGCCGATGTCATGCACGTCGCCTTTGACGGTGGCGAGGACGACTTTGCCCTGCGCCTTCACGACTTCGCCACGCGCAACCATCGCCGCTTTTTCGGCTTCCATAAATGGCGTCAGATACGCGACGGATTTTTTCATCACCCGCGCCGATTTCACGACTTGCGGCAAAAACATTTTGCCCGCGCCGAACAGATCGCCGACGACGCTCATGCCCGCCATCAACGGGCCCTCGATGACGGAAAGCGGCTTGCCATATTTCTTCAGCGCTTCCTCGGTGTCGGCGTCGATGTAGAGGTCGATGCCTTTCACGAGGGAATGAGAGAGGCGTTCCTCGACCGTGCTTTTGCGCCATTCTTCCTCGACCTTTTTGTCGGCAACGGTAGTGCCCGCACTGGCGGCCTTGAGTTTTTCACCGAATGCCACGAGATGCTCGGTGGCGTCAGCACGACGATTCAGCAAAACATCTTCGACGAGTTCCTTCAGCTCCGGCTCGATCTCTTCGTAAACTTCCAACATGCCCGCGTTCACGATGGCCATGTCCATGCCGGCTTTGATGGCGTGAAAGAGAAACGCGCTGTGCATCGCTTCGCGCACGGGATTGTTGCCGCGGAAGCTGAACGACACGTTCGACAAACCGCCGCTGACTTTCGCGTGCGGCAGATTGGTTTTGATCCAGCGCGTGGCTTCGATGAAATCCACGGCGTAGTTGTTATGCTCCTCGATGCCCGTGCCGACGGTGAGGATGTTCGGATCGAAAATGATGTCCTCGGGAGGAAAACCGACTTCGTCCACGAGAATTTTGTAAGCGCGTTCGCAGATGTGAATTTTTTCCGTGTAGCTCGCCGCCTGGCCGTTTTCATCAAACGCCATCACGACGACCGCCGCGCCGTATTTCAAAACTTTGCGCGCGTGTTCGCGGAATAGTGCCTCGCCACCTTTCATCGAGATGGAGTTCACGATGCCTTTGCCCTGAACGCATTTCAGGCCGGCTTCAATGACTTCCCATTTCGAGGAGTCCACCATGAAGGGAACTTTGGCGACTTCGGGTTCGCTGCCGAGGAGTTGCAGAAAGCGCGTCATCGCCGCGACGCCGTCGATCATCCCTTCGTCCATGCAGATGTCGATGATGTTCGCGCCGTTCTCAACCTGCTGCCGAGCGACCGCGACGGCTTCCTCGTATTTGTTTTCCTTGATGAGCTTGGCGAACTTGGGCGAACCCGCGACGTTCGTGCGCTCGCCGATCATGATGAATTGCCCGATCTGCTGCGTGAACGGCTGCGAACCGGAGAGGCGCAACGGGATCGCTGCGCCGGTGGAAAACTTAGTTTCCGTTTTCGTTTCGCGTGGCGGCTTGTTTTCCAAAGCCTTCGCAATCGCGGCAATGTGTTCGGGCGTGTTGCCGCAACAACCGCCGGCGATATTGATCAAACCGCTGTTTGCAAATTCGCCGAGAAAATTGCCCATGTCTTCAGGCTTCAAATCAAAGCCCGTTGGCGAAAGCGGATTTGGCAAACCCGCATTCGGGTAGCATGAGATTGCGGTGTTAGATTTCTCCGCCAGTTCCGCGAGAAACGGCCTCATCAAATCCGGGCCGAGCGAGCAATTGAGGCCGATGGCAATCGGCTTCACATGCTTCATCGCGTTCCAATAAGCCTCGATGGTCTGCGCGGAAATCATGGTTTCGCCACCGCGACCGACGGCGGCGGAAATCATGATCGGCAAAATCTTTTTGTCCTGCTCGAACACTTCCTGAATCGCTACGAGCGCGGCCTTGGCGTTTAGCGAATCGAATATTGTCTCAACGAGCAAAATGTCCGAACCGCCGGCGATGAGTGCGCGAACTTGATTGATGTAAGCCGCTTTGACTTGATCAAACGTGACGACGCGAAAACCCGCGTCATCCGCATCGGGCGAATTGGACAGCGAAACCGTCAACGGTCCAACCGCGCCGGCGACGAAACGCGCACGGCTGGTTTTGTTCGCGATTCGGTCGCACCATTCGCGACATTGCTTGGCGGATTGCTCATTTATTTCCCACGCGAGGTCGTTGAGGAATTTATTTTCAATGACGCCTTGATAAAACGCCGGGTCTTTGCGGCCGCCGTGTTCGCGCGGATCGTCCACGAAGAATTCGCTCTGGCCGATGCTCGTGGCGGAAAAAGTGTTTGTCTCAATGATGTCTGCGCCAGCTTCGAGAAAGCGGCGGTGAATGTCACAGATGGTTGCCGCCTGGGTGAGGGAGTAGAGGTCGCCGTTGTTCTTCAGATCCTTCTTCGAGTCCTTGAAGCGCGCGGCGCGAATTTCCTTTTCGCCCAGTCCGTAGGTGCGGATGGTCGTGCCCATCGCGCCGTCAATGATGACGATGCGCTCGCGGAGCGCACGGAGCAGGAGCTGCGCGTGCGGACTGAACTTTTGATCCTGAGTCACAGGCGCAATCTAGCCTAATGCGCCGGTTACGCCAAGTAAAAAATCAACGTATCAGGATATGAAGATATGTATTATTTTGCCGGGGCAGGTGGGATTTCTGCCGTTTGGTAGCCCTCAAGGCGATAGGTTGCGATGAAATTGGTCAGCGCCGGGTGGTGCAGGGCGTCCGTCAAAACCAGCGCGTTGCGGAAACGGCCCAGATCCAAATAGGTTTGGTAGGTTTTAGGAACGGGAATGAAGGAGGCTAGTTTCATCTGGCCGGCATTTACTTGCGCCATGTCCCGGTTTACCTCCAGTACGGCCTGCCGCATGGCCTGTTCGCTGGACCGGTTGGTCAAAAAACTGAAAGTAATTTTACCGTAGAAATTCGTGAAAAGCTGTCCGGCCTCCTGACGTATTTGTGGGGCGGTGAAGTGGGAGATTTCCTGCAATTTTTCCCGCTGTTCCGGCGTGACGAGCTCGATGCGCCCAACCATGACGCGCTGGAGTTCGGCGGGCAGCGAGATTTCCAGCGGCAGATAAAAATCCGTCCACGCGCGCGGCACGAGAAAAAAAACGCGCAGCCCGGGACTTTTGAAATACGATAATTCCCAGGTGTTCAACAGCGCCTGCGCTTCGTCGGCGAAAAGTCCGTCCGCGACCAGCGCCATTTGCAGCGAGACTTTCAACTTGTCCAGATTGTGGGAATCAAACTCGTCCGCGGCGAAAGTGGCGGGCGTGTGCGCGAGGATTTTCCTGGAATTGTGATCGAGTGTTAACGGCGGCAGCGGGCGAAACGCGACTTTCCCGCCAGGCTGAATGTCCGCCAGCCAGACCGGGCAGACGGGCAGCGGGCGGTCGCCAGGAAAATCCTCCAGCTGGCTCCGAAAGAGAAGTTCGCCCGTGTTCGCGTCGCGGGAGATTTTCAGCGGTGCATTGCGGTGCGCGACTCCGCGATAGAACAAAAACTTTTCGCTCTCGCCGTTGGTGGTTTGGACGGAAGCGGCCTGCACGGCGCGCGGCGAAGTCCAGACATGCGCCGTGGTATTGGTTGGCGGCCAGTGGCCGCCGAGGAGCAGCCGGCTCCAGGTCAACTGGCTTTCGGTGTTTGAACTCAGCGGGCCGAACTGAAACAGCCGCTGGGGGCCGAGCCGTCCGCTCACGTAGTCCTTGAACCCCGGCGCGGTGGGCCAGGCGTCAGGATAAAACTCCGTCAGCCAGCCACCGCGGAATTTCACCCGCACGTCCGCGTGCTGAACCCCAGTTTCGGACTTTGGCGGATGAAAATAAATCACCGGCGTTTCCAGCCGCATCGTCACGTCCGGATGACAACTCGGAGCGCCTTGGAAAAAAATGTTGGGAACCTCCGTCGGGCGCAACAGGAGGAAGCCGGCCAGCTCGTGGACAAACGGTGGAACCGGCTCGTCGTCGGTGTTGATGCCGCCGATGGCCTCTCCGGTCTCGTCCTGCAGCGAGGTGAACGTGCCCCATTCGTGAACCGCCCATTTCTCCGCCGCGCCGCCGCGCGCCGCCAGCAGCAGTGCCGCGAGGCTGAACGCGCCGAGGTTCCGGTGCCGTTTCGAATTCGGGATTTTCATGGTGAGTATTACCGAAGAATAGGCCGGCGAAGCGCGAAGTCAACTTTGCCCGCCAGCCCCGGCTGGGGCCACGCCAGTTAAACTGCCTGAGACGGTTGCGGTTTCGCTGCAGGTGCGGCGTTCCTCACGGCAGCAGTTTCACGCGGTAAAACCGCTGTGTGACGCTGCCGCTTGGCGCGTCGGTGTAAGTCAAAGCGAGTTGCGGCGGCGTTGCGAAGTTGGAGGCGCCGGGCAGGTTGGTCCAGGCGCCGGTCAAAGCATTGGCGTAAACCACCTGGTAACTGCGCCCCGGCATCGCCGCCCAGGTCAAGGCGCGACCGCCGGCGGCAGCGTTGGCGCTCAAAATCCGGAACCCGCGCGCCGGATCGCACAAATCGAAGGTGCCGTTGCCTGCCGAGTCACGCAACGCGGCGGTGGGGATCACGAGAAATTCATTCGTCTCAAGGTCCGGCCCCGTGCCGGCGGGGCATTGCGCGACGAGCGGCCCGCCGTTGGTCGTGATGTAAGCGGCGGCGCAGAGATAAACGTATGCCGGCACGGAGCCGAAGGCTTGCAGGAGATCGAGCGTGCCTTCCAGCGCGCCGGAGTTGGTCGCAAATTTTGCGCAGGGCCAGTTCGTGGCCAGACCGTTGGCGAACCAACTGACGTAACCGCCCTGGCTTTCGCCGGCGAGATACGGCTTGTTCGTGGACACGGCGATGTTTCCCGCCTTGGCCCACGGCGCGGGCGCGCTTGCCGCCGGCAGCAGTTGATCGGAAACAAAAAGGAAATGATCGTTCGGTCCGCTATTGCCCGGCGACCAGGTGGCGACGTAAAGCGTGGTGCCGCGCAACGCGCCGTAAAGCACCATGCCGCTGCTCGTCAGCAAGTAGCCGGCGGAGTCAAACACGCCGTCCAAAACAAACGGCGGAAAGTTCGTGACCGTCACAGAGGCGTTTGTGTTCACGGTGAAGCGGTAATCTGCGCCCGCGCCGCCGTTGTTGTCCCAGGCGCCGGCGCCGTTGTTGAAGTCGCTGTCCAGTTCGGTCGCGGAAGTGGGAATCGTCGTCGAGAACTGCCAGAGGTTGAGCGACGTGTTGAAGGTCATCGCCGGATCGGACGAAACAACTGTGGCCCATTTGTTCCAGCCGAGGTGAATGAAGACATTGCTCGCCGTGGCGATCGGGCCGCCCGCCGGCGTGTAGGAAATGGTGACTAAGCTGCCCGCGACCATCGGTGCGGGCGCGACGCAGGCGCGACCGTTGCAAAGATTTGGATTATTCGTCAGCGTCGTCGCGCACTTTGGTGGCGTCGGCGCGGAACGGCCCACCGCGTTCGTCGCGATGACGGTGTAGCAAAAACTGGTGTTCGCGCTCAGGCCGGTGTCGGCAAAGCCTGCCGTGGTGGTTGTGGCGATTGGCGATCCGCCGCGATTGACGACGTAACCGGTTGCCGTCGTCGTAGCGCTCCAGGTCAAATTGATTTGGTTCGTGCCCGCTGCCGTGGCCGATAGGACGGCGGGTGTGGGGGGTGGCTGAAGGGCGACGCATTGCGCGGCGGTTGGCGCGGAATTGCCAAGGCTGTTCGTCGCCACGATGGCGTAGCAGTAGGTCGTGTTCGACGACAGCCCACCGTCGGAATAAGCCGCTGCCGTCGTGGTGGCAATCGGTGCGCCGCCCCGGTTGACGACGTAACCGGTCGCGCCCGCCGAAGAAGTCCAGGATAAATTAACCTGGCTCGCGCTGGCGGCGCTGGCGGTCAAACTCGCCGGGGCGGGCGGCGGTTGCGGCGCGCCGTTCGTGACGACAGCAAAACGATAATCCACGCCCGATCCGCCGTTATTGTCCCACGAGCTGCTGCCGTTGTTGAAATCGCAGTCCAGCTCCGTCGCGGTGGCGGGATTCGTCGTGGTAAACTCCCAGCGGCCGGTGAGGGCGTTGGAAATTAGCAGCGGATCGGGGGAAACCACGGTGGCCCAATTATTCCAGCCGAGATGAAGGTGGAGATTTGTCGAAGTGGCAATCGGCCCGCCGGCCGGGCTGTAGGAGATCGTCACCGGTTGTCCCGCCGCCGCCGGCGCGGGTGAAATGCAGGCGCGCCCGATGCAGGCGTTGGTGTTGCCGCCGCCGCCAGATGAGCCGGAACCCGCGTCCACCCAGACGTGCTGAATCGGCGTTCGGTTCGTGTTGCCGTAGGCGTCCACGGCCAGGACGTAATAATCCACAAACGCGTTGGAGACGCCGCTGATCTTGGCGTAGTAATAATCCGCGAGGTATTGCGGCGTAACGCCCAGGATCGGCGTAACCACCCGCTTGCTCATGCCCAACGCCTGCCACGCGCCCGCCAGCGCGCCGCCGGCGTAAGTTTTGAACTGGTCGCTGGTCGGCGGGTTCGTGCCGTTGACGCGGAACAGCAGGCTCACGTTGGTGACGCCGGAAACGTCGTAGGCGTAAGTCCACACCCAAAAATCCGAGTTCGCGGCCACGGTGAGTTTGTAACCGTATTGGTTGCCGAAGTTGGTGCCGCCCGGATTCCACGGATGCCGTTGCGGAATGAACACCGTCGGCGGTGTGGCGTCCGCGGCGGGATTGCCCGCGAGAATGGCGTTCACGTTGCGGACGGCGTTGGACTGCGCGGCGACGGCCCGCTGGCATTCGTCGTCGTGGCAGCCGTAATAAACGAAGCCGCTGTCCAAGCTTGCCAGATAATAATGCCAGCCGAGCTCGACGGCGTTGGGCGAGCCGGAAAAGCTGCCCGGATCGCGCACCTGGTCAAGGTTTGGCGTGATGCCGGAAATTTGCTGCGCCGTCTTGACGCGATTCTCCGTCGCGATGATCACACGCCAGTTGTCGGCCTTGTCGCTGACGCCGAGGCTTGGATCCACGACGTTCACTCCGTTCGAGGAATAACTCGGCGGCCAGTGCCAGTTGATGAACATCGGCGAGCCGAAATCGCCATCGGCAAAAACCCAGCCGCCGTCCTCGACGTGGACCACGTCGCTGGCGTTCGGTAGAAAGTCGGCGATGAATTGTTCGACGGTGGTCGGTTCGTAGCCGTCGGCTGCCGCCGTGCTGGCCATGTTCGGCACCCATTCGTTGTAGTAGGACGAACCGCCGCTCCAGGCGTTGTCGCCGTCGTGCGCGCAAAAGACCAGCGCCGGTTTGCCCGGATCATTGCGCGCGGCCAGCGGCGCGATCAGCCCCAAATCCCACGTGCTGTAACTGTCCTTCCAGCCGAACACCTGGTCGCTGGGCGCCAGAATTAGTTTGGTCTCCGCTCCGGTGTCTGGGTCCACGTACCGGGCGTAGTGCAGTTGGAACCCGAACGGCATCGCCTGGATTGGCGCGCAGCCTCGGTCGATGCTCAGGCGCTGATAATTGCCCGCACCCTGCGCCGGATTCAATTGGTCGGCGCGGTTCGGCAGGTCGCACATTTCGCCGCCGGAACCGGTGACCACCGGCATGTCCGGGCACGCGCGGGCCAGATGCGTGTTCGCCACCACGCTCCAGTTGATGCCCACCATTTTCAAAATCGGAATCAGGCGCTCGGAGAAACAGGTTTCGGCCGGAAAATACCCGCTGGAGAGTGGCGCGATGTTGGTGTTCCAAAAGATTTCCATCTGGCGGCGCTCGAGGCGCAATTCCATTTCAAACGTCGCGTCGCTCAGGAGCGGGGCGAGCGCGTGGTGGTACGTGAAATTGACCAGATCCAGGCGTGGCTTGCCGCCGCTCGTCGTCCAGCCGCGCGCAGTCTGGTTCGCGTTGTTCCAGCCGGCGCCATAACCGAGCTGACCCGCGGCGGCGAGGCTTTGCACATTCTCAATCAGCGCGCCGGAATAGCTGACCTGCGCGCCGGCGTTGGGAAAGCTGAACAGGGAATTGATCGTGCTCTTCGGCTGGCCCTGGTAGGCGTTGACGCGGTCGGCGACGTTGAAAATTTGCGAGAGGATTTCCGGCGACGGATGCGGCCGCCCGGCGTTTTGCTGTTGGATCGTGTCCCAGGCGTTTTCGTAATGGTCGGTGCCGTAACTGCGGCGGTCGGGCCAGTAAATGGGCTGGTGCAGATGCCAGAGCCAGGTCGTATGCACGGCGGTCGAGGCCGCGCCGGCCGGCAGCGGCGCCAGCGTCAGAAACCACAGCCAGGCGGTGAAACGGCGCCGGGCGGTCTCGGCCAAATAATGAATCTTCATCTGAAAAAAATGTTTGTCGTTGCCGCACCTTAGCGGTTCGTTCCGGCGGAGACCACCGCACGATGATGCGGTGCCGAATTTCCGAGCCGCCGGTTTCCACCGGGAAAACCCCGGGCGCAAAATACGCATAAGCGCGGATTTGACACCATCAGTAAGAGGCCTACGTTGCATTAGTCATTAGGCTGAATTAGGAATGCGTCAGAAAAATTAATTAGATCGACCAGGGATGCCGCCGCCCGCGGGAGTTCAGCCGGGAACTGGTGGGGTGGCAAGCGGTTGGCACCGGTCCCGACGGAGTGGTTGTGCGACAGAATCAGAACAGCGGTTTCGGATTGGGAGGAATTCCCCGCAACGGGGAGGCAGCGGATCGTTTCCGCGCTCCCAGCACCGGTCGGGCCCCATCCCCTGGCGCGCTCGCCGGTCGTGTTGTGGCGTTGGTGACTTTTGGCGACAACCTGCCCAAGCAGTTCCTCGGCGAAAAAATCGCACAGACGGTGCGCGACGAAACCGGCGAGTCCGTTTTACTGGTGCAGTTGACGCCCGCCTCCGGCCCCACGGCCAGCGCCGGCGCTTGGGGCCCGTCCGCGTTGCTGGCGGGCGCCGCGGACGCACAGGCCGCCTTGCCCCGGAACAACGGCTCGATTTCGAGTCTGACCCTGCGGGTCAGCGATGGCGCGGGCGATGCCGGTGAGGTGGCTGAACTGCTCCGTCTGCTCGGTGGCCATTACGCTTGCGTGGTGGTGCGCGGCGACTTCATGGAAACCCCACGCTGGAGGCTGTTGGATTTCGCGAGCCTGGCGGATTCGGTTTATCTTTGCATGCATCCGGAGGAGGACCAATTTCGCCGCTGCGAGTCTTTCACCGCCGATTTGCGGCCGCGGTTGCGCACCGATCCGGCCGTGGTGAGCGCGGTCCTTTGCCTCGGTGCCGGCGAGTCGCTTGGTTCGCACGCTGACTTTTGCGACACCCACGCGCACGTTTTCCTCCACGAATGTCCTGTGTCCGATTACGCCGCGCGCACGGCCGCTCCGGCAGAATGGTTCCTCAAAGACGTGCGCCGGCTGGCCCGGGAAATCGGTCGGTGCCGGCTCGGGCTGGCGCTCTCCGCCGGTGGCGCCAAGGGCCTGGCCCACATTGGCGTGATTCAAATCCTCGAGGAAAACGGCATTGAGGTGGATATCATTGCTGGTTGCAGCATGGGCGCTTACATCGCGGCCGCGTGGGCGTCCGGTTGCGATGGTCCGACTTTGGAAAAACTCGCTCGCGAAAATGAGGCGCTCTGGGGTTTCCTGCGGTTGATTGATCCCGTCATCCTGCCACGCCAGGGATTCCTGCAAGGCGACGCCGTGCGGCGGCGGCTGGAAAACACCCTCGGCGGCGCGCATTTCGCCGACCTGGCCCGACCGATGCGCGCGGTGGCGACCAATCTCGATACGCTGGATTGCAAGGTGTTTGCCAGTGGGCAGGTGACCCGCGCCGTGCAGGCCAGCTGCGCCATTCCCGGTGTCGTCATGCCGGTGACCCTCGGCGGCGAAACTTACGTGGACGGTGGCGTTTCCGATCCGCTGCCGGTGGACGTGCTGGCGGAAATGAAGGTGGACCGGATCATCGCGGTCAACGCCATCCCGCCCTCGGCGTTTCTGCGTTGCTGCCGGGAAATCGAGCGCGAACAGGCCGAGGTGTCACGCCAGCGGTTCAAACTGCTCAAGGCGCTCAACCGTCAAGTCAACTATTTCGCCCGCGGCAACATTCTCGACATCATGATGCGCGCCGTCCACGGCGGCCAGATCCGCATGGCCGAACGCGCGTGCCAGCAGGCCGACCTGGTGTTGCGTCCGCTGGCCATTGACGCCCACTGGCACGATTTTAATCATCCTGGAAAATACATCGCCCTTGGCCGGAAGATCGCGCTCCAGCATCTCGACGAGATCAAAGCGCTCGCCCAACCGAAAGCTCCCCGTCATGAATCCGAATCTGCTCATCTCGAAATGGCCTCGGCTATCTGAGCGGCAAATCCGCGCGGGCCAGGCGGCGCAACTGCGGCGCTACCTGCGGGACGTCGTGGTGCCGCACTCCCCGCACTACCGCGAAGTGTTCCGCCGCGAGAGGTTGGATGCTGACGACATTGGCTCCCTGGATGATTTGCGACGTTTGCCGTTCACGTCGAAGGCGGATCTGCTCAATACACCGGAGCATCCCCAGAAAGCCCGTGAATTTATTTTGCAGCCGGACCCGCGGGAACTGGCCCGCCGGCCGGTCACGATTTTGCGGGCGGCGTTGACCGGCCGCGCCAACGTGAAACGCGGTTTTGAGCGGGAGTTCCGGCCGATTTTCATGACCTGCACCACCGGTCGCTCGACCGAATCCGTGGCGTTTCTTTACACCCAGCACGATCTGGACAGCCTCGCCCGGCGCGGCAGCCGGATTTTTGAAATCTGCAAATCGCGTCCCGACTTCCGGCTGCTCAACACGTTTCCTTATGCGCCGCATCTGGCGTTCTGGCTGACGCATTACGGCGGCATGGCCTTCAATAATCTGGTCGTCAGCAGCGGCGGCGGCAAGGTGTTCGGCACCGAAGGCCAGATTCGGCTCATCCGCCAGTTGCAGCCGCACGTCATCATCGGCATGCCGACGTTTGTTTATCACACGCTGCGCCAGGCGGTGGATGAAGGCGTGCGCTGCCCGGATTTGCAACTCCTGGTCGTGGGCGGCGAAAAAGCCGCGCCCGGTGTCAAGCAGAGGCTTGCCCAACTCGCCCGCGAACTCGGCGCGAAGCAAATTGAGATCGTCGCCACCTACGGTTTCACCGAGGCGAAAATGGCGTGGACGGAATGTCCGGGCGCGTCCGGCGAGACGAGCGGTTTTCACCTCTATCCCGATCACGGCATCATCGAGGTGATTGATCCGCGGACCGGCGAGCCGGTGCCGGAAGGTCATCCCGGCGAAATTGTGTTCACGCCGCTCGACGCGCGCGGCAGCGTGGTGCTGCGCTACCGCACTGGCGACCGGATTGACGGCGGGCTGACCTACGAACCTTGCCCGCATTGCCACCGCTCCCTGCCGCGGTTGTTCGGCGAAATTTCCCGCAGCTCGGAAATCAAAACCATGCGCCTCGACAAGCTCAAAGGCACGCTTGTGGATTTCAATGTCCTCGAACACGCGCTCGACGACGCCGCGCATCTCGATCTCTGGCAACTGGAATTGTGCAAGCGCAACAACGATCCGCTCGATCTGGACGAACTCGTCTTGCACGTTCACAAAACGGATTCCCTGGAGGATGCCAAATGCGCGCAGGAGTTGCGCCGCTGTTTCGCCGACAAAACCGAAATCCAGCCCAACCGGATTGTATTCCATGACCGCGCGGAAATGTCGTCCCTGCTCGGCATCGGCACCCAGCTCAAGGAACAAAAAATCGCAGACCACCGGCCGGCGGGCAAAGGTGCGCCGCCGCATGCCAACGGAAAGGCCCACGGATCATGAACTCGCCGCGTTTGGTCATCGTGGACGGCGTCCGCACGCCGTTTTGCAAAGCTGGCAGCGACCTTTCGCGCTGCGCCGCGGACGAGCTGGGCCGCGTGGCTGTCAACGCGCTGCTCACCTGCACCGGCCTCGATCCTGCGCTGGTGGATGAAGTGATTTTCGGCTGCGTCGCGCAGCCGGCCGACGCGGCGAATGTCGCCCGCGTGATCGCCCTGCGCGCCGGCATTCCCGAATCCGTGCCGGCCTTCACCGTGCATCGCAACTGCGCTTCCGGCTGCGAGGCGCTCACGCTGGCGCATCAGAAAATGGCCGCCGGCCAGGGCAAAATTTTCATCGTCGGTGGCGCGGAGAGCATGTCGTCCGTGCCGCTGCTGTTCAAATCCGCCGCCGCCGAAAAATTCTCCCGGTTGTCGCGCGCGAAAAGTTTCGGCCAGAAATTGACGTCGCTCGCGGCGTTTCGTCCGGGCGATTTCCAGCCGCGCATCGGCCTGATCCTCGGCCTTACCGATCCGGTTTGCGGCTTGAACATGGGCGAGACGGCCGAGGTGCTGGCGCGCGAATTCGGCCTGACGCGGGAAGCGCAGGATGAATTTGCGCTCGAATCGCATCGCCGCGCCGTGGCTGCGCAAGCCCGGCTGGCGGAGGAAATTTGCCCGTTCTACGTCAACGGCTCGCAACCCGCCGCCGCGATTGCTCGCGACAACGGGCCGCGTGCGAACCAGTCGGCCGAGGCGCTGGCCAAACTCAAACCGGTTTTTGACCGCCGCACCGGCACGGTCACGGCCGGCAACGCCTCGCAAATCACCGATGGCGCGGTCGCGCTGCTGGTGATGAGCGAGGACCGCGCGGCGGAACTCGGGTTCACGCCGCTGGGTGCGCTCGCAGCCTACGCCTACGCCGGTTGCGAGCCGACGCGGATGGGCCTCGGTCCGGTTTTCGCGATTGCGAAAGCGGAAGCGCAAAGCGGCCTCGGCTTGGCGGATGCGGATTTGATCGAGATCAACGAGGCGTTCGCCGCGCAGTTGCTCGCCGTGCAAAAGTCCGCCGCGTCGGCGGGTTTTGCGCGGCAACACCTGCGGCGCGAATCGGCGCTGGGTGAAATTCCCGGCGAAAAACTCAACGTCAACGGCGGCGCCATCGCGCTTGGCCATCCGGTTGGCGCGACCGGCGCGCGGCTGGTCCTGACGAGTTTGAAGGAATTGCAACGGCGAAAACTCAAGCGCGCGCTCGTCTCCGCCTGCGTCGGCGGCGGTCAGGGCGCGGCTCTTTGGGTGGAGGCTTTATGACACCGACCTGCCAAGCACAACCAGTGTTCAACAGCCTTTCACCTCTCCCGGAGCGTCCGCGCGCCAACTCCCCGGCGCCGGACGCTCCACTAATCCGCCGTGAAATCAACGGCGATCAGGTCTGTGTGCTGACGTTCGACCGCCCGAATTCGGCGGCGAATATTTTCGACCGCGCCGCGCTCGCCGAACTGGACCGGCATCTGGACGCGCTCAACAACGGCCTCGGGCTGAAGGGACTTGTCCTGGCCAGCGCAAAAAAATCCATCTTCATCGCCGGCGCGGATTTGAACGCCATTTTTTCGGAAACCGATCCGGCGGCGATGCGCGAGCTGATCGAGCTGGGCCAGTCGGTTTTCAACCGCATTGCCGCGCTGCCGTGTCCGACGGTCGCGGCGATTCACGGCGCGGCGCTCGGCGGCGGCTGCGAAATCGCGCTCGCCTGCGACTGGCGCGTGGCGTCCACCGACGCCGCCACGCGCATCGGCCTGCCGGAAACGCAACTTGGACTCATCCCCGCGTGGGGTGGTTCGACGCGGCTGCCGCGCCTGATCGGTTTGCCGAAGGCGCTGGAAATCATTCTCGCCGGTAAATCCCTTGCGCCCAAACCGGCGTTGAAATGCGGTTTGGTGGACGCGCTCGTGCCGCGCGAATATCTCCTGCCGGCGGCGCTGAAAAAAATCCGCGAAGGCAAACCGCGCCGCGCCGGGCATTTTTGGACAAACAACGCGCTGGTCAACGCCGCGATTTCGGCACGGTTGAAAAAACAGTTGCAGAAAAAAACGCGCGGTCATTATCCGGCGGTGACGGCGGCGCTGGCGGTGGCGACGCGAGGCCTTCACCGTCCGATAAACGAATCGTTGCGGCTGGAAGTGGAAGCGATGGTGAAATTGGGCCAGACGCAAACGACGCGCAATCTGATCCGGTTGTTCCTGCTCCAAGAACGCGCCAAAAAAACAGCCGTCGGCCCGGCTTCGCGTGCGACGGTGCGACGCAGCGCCGTCATCGGCTCAGGCGTGATGGGTGCGGGCATCGCCCAATGGTTGAGCGCGAAAAAAAACGCGGTGATCTTGCGTGACGTCAGCTCTGACGCGCTGGCTCGCGGGCTGGCGAGCATCGCGAAGTTGTACGCCGACGGGCAGAAGCGGCATCATTTCACCGCCGTGGAGGCGCGCGCCGGACGCGACCGGATTTCGCCCGCCGCCGCCGAGGTGCCGCTGCGCCAGGTGGATTTGGTGATCGAAGCCGCGCTCGAGGAGATGGCGGCAAAAAAGGAAATTTTCTGCAAACTCGACGCGCTTGCGGGCGAGGAGACGATTCTGGCGACAAACACCTCGGCATTGTCCGTCACCGAACTCGCTGCCGCCACCGCGCGGCCGGAGCGTGTCGTCGGCATCCACTTTTTCAACCCGGTCCACCGGATGCAGTTGGTGGAAGTGGTGCGCACGCCGTTGAGCAGCCCCGCCGCGGTGCAGCGGGTGCTGCAGTTTGTGCAGCAAATCGGCAAGCTGCCGCTGCTGGTCAACGACCGGCCCGGCTTCCTCGTGAACCGGATTTTGATTCCGTACCTGATCGAAGCCGGCTGGCTGTTCGAATCTGGTGCGGCGGCGCGCGACTTGGACGAGGCGATGCTCGACTTCGGAATGCCGATGGGACCGTTGCGGCTGCTTGATGAAGTCGGACTGGACGTGGCCAGTCACATTTGCGGCACGCTCGCGGAAAAATTCCCCGGACGATTCCCCGTGCCAACGCTGCTGGGAAAAATGGTTTCCGCGAAAATGCTCGGCAAGAAAAACGGACGCGGTTTTTATATTCACCCGCGCGGTGGTAAATCACCCGCGTTGAACGCTGAAACGGAATCTTTCCGCGGGAGCGACGCGGCGCGCGGTCTGACCCGCGACCAGTTGCAGGAGCGCATGGTGCTGCTGATGATCAACGAAGCCGCGCGCTGTCTGGAAGAGGAAGTGGTCGCCAGCGCGGACGACGCGGACTTTGGGATGGTGATGGGCACCGGTTTCGCGCCGTTTCGCGGCGGTCCACTGCGCCATGCGGACGTCGTCGGCGGGGTCAAAATCGTCGCGGCACTGCGCCGCTGGGCGGACACGGGCACGGCCTGGTTTGAGCCCTGCGCCGCGTTGGCGGCGCTCGCCGAGCGGAAAGGAAAATTTTATCCGGATTGACAAAGAAAAATTATGAACGCCACCAAAATTCCCTCCACCGAAGAACCGGCGCAACTGATTGACACCTCCAAAATGTCCGCCGGCCAGCGCGCCGCGCTGGAACTGGCCGAGGCCGCGCGCGAGACCTCACCCGAGCAGGCCAGTTTTGTCAGCAAATTGTTCATGGGCCGGCCCGATCTGGCCGGCGTCGCGCCCTTCCCCGAACAGCGCGCCGAGGACAAGGACCAGGGCGACGCGTTTTTGCAACGGCTGGAAAAATTTCTCCGCGAGCGCGTGGACCCGGACGAGATTGACCGCACCGGCGAGATTCCGCAGCCGGTGATCGACGAGCTGGCCAGGCTCGGCGCGTTTGGCATCAAAATTTCCCCGACCTACGGCGGCCTCGGCCTGTCGCAGACGAATTACTCCCGTGCCGCGATGTTGCTGGGAAGTTATTGCGGCAACCTCACCGCCCTGCTGTCCGCGCACCAGTCCATCGGCGTGCCGCAGCCGTTGATTGTTTTCGGCACCGAGGAGCAGAAACGCAAATTTCTCCCGCGCGTTGCCAGGGGCGAAATCTCCGCGTTCGCGCTGACGGAAACGGAAGTCGGCTCCGATCCGGCGACGATGCAGACGCAGGCCGTCCCGACGGAGGATGGCAAGGAGTTCATCCTGAACGGCGAAAAACTTTGGTGCACCAACGGCACCAAGGCCGGCGTGATCGTCGTGATGGCACGCACGCCGTCAAAATTTGTCAACGGCAAGGAACGCAAGCAGATCACCGCCTTCCTCGTGGAGATGGACGCGCCCGGAGTGGAGGTGCTGCACCGCTGCCGGTTCATGGGCTTGCGGGCACTTTACAACGGCGTGATCCGCTTCACCAATGTCCGCGTGCCGCGGGAAAACATTCTGCTCGCGGAGGGCAAGGGCCTGCGCGTGGCGCTGACCACCTTGAACACCGGCCGGCTCACGCTGCCCGCCGCCTGCACCGGCTTGAGCAAACGCTGTCTCGAGATCGTGCAAAAATGGGCAAACGAGCGGACGCAGTGGGGTTCGCCGATCGGCAAGCACGCCGCCATCGCCGACAAAATCGCGCGGATGGCCGCCAACACTTTTGCGATGGAATCCATGTCGCTGCTCACCTCCGCGCTGGTGGACCGCGACAAGCACGCGGACATCCGGCTCGAAGCGGCGCTCTGCAAACTCTGGGGCACGGAAATGGCCTGGCGGATCGTGGACGAGACGATGCAGATTCGCGGCGGTCGCGGCTACGAAACCGCCGGGTCGCTCCAGGCGCGCGGTGAGGTGCCGGTTGCGGTGGAGCGGTTTCTGCGCGACTGCCGGATCAACACGATTTTTGAGGGTTCCAGCGAGATCATGCGCTTGTTCATCGCCCGCGAGGCGCTGGACACGCACTTGAAAGTCGCGGCACCGATGCTCGACAGCCGGCGCGGCGCGGCGGAGCGGCTGGGTACGGCGCTGAAGGCGGGCGCGTTTTACGCCGGCTGGTATTCGCGGCAGTGGCTCCCGTTCGGCGGAATGACAACCTCCGGGTTTCATCCGCGCCTGGCGCGGCACCTTCGGCGCACCAACTGCCTCAGCCGCAAATTGGCGCGGGCGATCTTCCACTCGCTGGTGCGGTTCGGGCCGGGGCTGGAGCGGCAGCAAGTCCTGCTCGGCCGGCTGGTGGACATCGGCGCGGAATTGTTCGCCGTGACCGCGAGTTGTTCGCGCGCCCAGGCGCTGCTCCAGCACGGCACGCCGCCGGACGAGTTGCTCGCCCTGGTGGATTATTTTGCAGCCAGCTCGCGGTTGCGGGTGCGGCAGTTGTTCCGCGAGGTGCGCGCGAACACCGATCGCGCCGGCTACCAACTCGCCCAGCAGGTGCTGGCCGGAAAATGCGACTGGCTGCAAGACGGCATTCTCAAGAAATAAGTTCACTCCGGAAACACCCGCACGGTCGCCCACCAAGTGGCGGTGTCGGGTGCCCGTCGCCCGTCCGCGGGATTTTTCCTTCCACCGCAAAAGATTGCGGCCCGCCTTTTGCTTGGTATATTTACGGACTGACCGGAACTGGCCGGCCCGAGCTTATGGCGACAATAAAATCTATTTTGATCATTCTGGAAGTGCTGCTGCTGTTCAACCTGATCATCGGCGTGCATGAACTGGGACATTTTCTGGCCGCCCGCTGGCGCGGGTTGCGGGTGGACCGCTTCGCCATCTGGTTTGGCAAGCCCATTTGGAAACGCAAGATCGGCGGCATCGAATACGCCCTGGGCTGGGTGCCGTTTGGCGGTTACGTCGCGCTGCCCCAAATGGCCACGATGGAGGCCATTGAAGGCAAGGGCGCAAGTTCCGACGAAGTTCTCCCGCCCATTTCCGGCTGGGATAAAATCATCGTGGCCTTTGCCGGACCGCTGTTCAGCTTCCTGCTGGCGCTCACGTTTGCCGCGGTGGTGTCGGGGGTCGGCAAGCCGGTGAATAATTTCGGCGATTCGACGGTGATCGGCTGGGTGAAAGCCGACGGCCCGGCCTGGCAGGCAGGCTTGCGCGCCGGCGATAAAATCCTGGAAGTGGACGGCCATCCGGTCGAGCACTTCGCGCCGCCGGCGCAGAACAGCGTGAAGTGGCGCATCATCACCAGCGAAGGACCGACCATCCCCATCAAATATCTCCGCGACGGCAAGGAGGCCATGGCGTATCCCGTGCCCATTCACCGCCCGACCAAATGGTACGAGCGCAAGGCGTTCCGGCAGATTCTCATTGACGCGAAACTCCCAGCGGTGGTGGACGAAGTGCTCACCAACAGCCCCGCCGCCGTGGCCGGGTTGCGGAGCGGCGATGAAATCGTCGCGCTCAACGGCGAGAAGATTTACAGCTTTGCCTCCCTCAGCCAGTTGGAGGAAGACGCGACCAACGGCCTGGCCAAACCGGCGACCCTGACCATCCGCCGCGGCAGCGAGCAATTCGAGCGCGAACTGGCGCCGGAAAAACCGCTCAAACCGGCGCACGCCGGGCCTTCCTTCGGCATCGCCTGGCAGGTGGACACCAACGTGACGCTCATCTATCCGCATCCGTGGGAGCAGATTCGTGACAGCGCCGGGCAGATTTTTGCAACCATCAAGGCCCTGACCTCGCGCGGGTCCGATGTCGGCGTGCAGCAGCTGGGCGGGGCGGTGATGATCGTTCACGCCTACAGCAACATTCTTGAAAACGAGCAGGGCTGGCGGATGGCCATCTGGTTCAGCGTTGTGCTCAACGTCAACCTGGCCATGCTCAATTTGCTGCCGCTGCCGGTGCTCGATGGTGGCCATATCCTGCTCGCGGTGCTTGAACTCATCCGCCGCCGGCCGGTCAGCACCCGGATCCTGCAATATGTCCAAAACGGTTTCGCCGCGCTGCTGATCACGTTCATGGTCTACATCGCCTTCTTCGACACCGGCGACTGGTTGCGTAGCGCGCACAAGGATCGCCAGGACGACCAGCCGATCGTGTTCTCGCCGAAAAAATAACTGCGCGGACGTGGCAACTTTTATGGACCGAATGGGCCGGTGGTGGTCCGTTCCTCCGCTTGCTTCAGCCTGGCTCAAATCCAGTTGGAAAATCCGGCCCAAGTTCAGGCAGCGCCGATGCCCGCATAAGAAATGCCGCTTGAAACTCGAAACCTGAAACCCGAAACTGTGCCGATGCGGTATTGCGAATCTCCATACTTTTACCAGCGCCGGAAAACCCGTGAAGTCGTCATCGGCGATCCAAAACACGGCGGCGTGATCATCGGCGGCGACCATCCGGTGGTCCCCCAATCCATGATCACCTGCGACACGATGGACACGGCGGCGTCCGTGCGGCAGACGCTGGATCTCGTGGCGGTTGGCTGCCAGATCGTCCGCATCACCGCGCCGACGGTGAAGGACGCGGCGAATTTACAGCAAATCGTCGCCGAACTGCGCCGGCAAAATTGTCATGTGCCGATTGTCGCGGACATCCATTTCAAACCCGAAGCCGCGCTGGAAGCGGTCAAGTGGGTCGAAGTCGTCCGCGTCAATCCCGGCAACTACGCCGACTCGAAAAAATTCGCGATCAAGGAATACACCGACGCGCAATACGAGGAGGAATTGAAGCGCATCGAGGAAAAATTCACGCCGCTCGTCCTCGAATGCAAAAAACTCCGGCGCGCGATGCGCATCGGCACCAACCACGGCTCGCTCTCCGACCGCATCATGAACCGCTTCGGCGACACGCCGCTGGGCATGGTCGAAAGCGCGCTGGAATTCGCCCGCATCGCCCGCAAGCACGATTTCCACAACTTCAAATTCTCGATGAAGTCGAGCAACCCCAAGGTGATGATCGAATGCTACCGCCTGCTCGTCGCGCGGCTGGAGCAGGAGGGACCGGACTGGAATTATCCGATCCACCTCGGCGTCACCGAGGCCGGCGAAGGCGAGGATGGCCGCATCAAATCCGCCATCGGCATCGGCTCATTGTTGTGCGACGGCCTCGGCGACACCATCCGCGTTTCGCTCACGGAAGATTCCCCGCACGAAATTCCGGTGTGCCGCGATTTGATTGCTTTGGTTCCGAAGCTGGCGAACCTGCAACCCTCGACCTTCAACCTGCAACCTTCCTTCGATCCGTTCCATTTCGAGCGCCGGGAAACGCCGGAGATCGAGTTGAACGAAACCGCCAAATGCGGCGGCGAGCAACTCATTCGTGTGGTCGTCACGCGCGGCACCTGGGACAAGGTCGCACACAAAATTCGGCCGAAGGACGACGTGAAGCCCGAGGCGGTCTATGAAGAGCTGAACCTCGCCGAGATTGATCCGACGCAGGAATTTGAAATCAACTGCGACACGCAGCTTGTCACCGTGAAGGACGGCGTGACGCTGCCGGCCATCACAGCGTTTCGCCTGCTCGCGGCGAAATTGAAACGCCTTGGCCGCAACAATCCGATTCTTCTGAAGGATTGCCTCCACTTCGAACCCGTGCCGTTGGAACCGAAGATCGCCTTGCTGCAGGCGTCCGTGGTCATCGGCTCACTGCTGGCGGATGGGATTGGCGACGCGATTCTCGTTCGCGGCGAATCCGGCGGCGGGCAATCGCTGCGGCTGGCTTACAACATTTTGCAGGCGGCCGGCTGCCGTTCCTTCAAGACCGATTACGTCGCCTGCCCGAGCTGCGGGCGCACGCTGTTCAACTTGCAGACCGTCACCGCGCGCATCAAGGCGCGGACGGAGCATCTCAAGGGCGTGAAGATTGCGATCATGGGCTGCATCGTGAACGGCCCCGGGGAAATGGCGGACGCGGACTTTGGCTACGTGGGCGGCGCGCCGAACAAGATCAATCTTTACGTCGGCAAGACGCCGATCAAGTTCAACATCCCCGAAGCCGAGGCGGTGGAGCGGCTCGTAGACCTCATCAAGGAACACGGCAAGTGGGTGGAGCCGGAACAAATGCTATGACAGAGCGAGTCCGTAACCGAATCCATGTAGTTGCAAAGAAACCACCAATCAACCCTCAATCGGTGGCCCTTTTCAACTGCTGAACGTCGGCTGCATCACGGACAAATCCAAGCGGAGTTGTGATAATTGGGGTTTCACGGGGCGACTTTTATCGGGCTCGCCGCGTCAGCAAGCGTCGAAGCCTGAAAGTAGCGCCTTGCGCTGCCGGAGATTTGGTGGTGCGTGTTATCGCGCACTCCGCGCCTGATAACGGCGCGGGGTGGTTTTGAAGCGTTTGCGGAAGGCTGTGGCGAAATACTGGCTGGAGTTATAACCGTTCTGAAAGGCGATTTCGGTTACGGACAGCGCAGGATTTTCCTTGAGCTGGCTGGCAGCAAGGTCCAGGCGGCATTGGTTCAAGTATTCCACCGGCCCGTTGTTCACCAGTTCGTGGCAGTATTTGCAGAATGTGGTGATCCCCATGCCGCAGTGTGTGGCCATCTTTGACAGGGTCCACGGCTCGCAGGTGCTTGCGCTGTTCGACGCGAGGTCGCGCAGGAAAAGCTCCACGGTGCGGCGGCGGGAGGTGAGATCGGGATTCTGGTTCGTCTGCTGCTCGGTGAGCGCGGTGAGGATGCCGAGCAGAAGCAGGTTGAGCAGGGTTAGGATCCGGGACTCGGTGTGCGGTTTGCGCCAATGCAGCACACCCTCGGAAAGCCCCCGAAACGCGGAGGCGATCTCCGGCGAGGCGTTCCAAACGGCATTCTCGTTGTGTCGCAGTTTGCGGGTGAGCTGCGCCTTGTCGTCGGGCGTCAGCGTCACCCAGCGCGGCCAGCGCCAATCCTGGTTCGGCCGGCGCACGCCCACGTCGAGGATGAGCCAGTGCAATTTCCCCGGCCCGATGTTGGGGGCGCCGAGCTTGTGCAACTGCCACGGGCGCGTGATGGTGAAATGGCCCGAACGTAGTTCAAAATTCTTCGCTTCGACGGAAAAGGCCATCGTCCCGGTTTCAAGAAAACAAATTTCAACGCCTTCGTTGCGGTGGGGCTCCAGGCCCCAATCCTGCGCGCCGGTGCCATTCCAAAAACCGAGGCTGGTGATGCCGGTCAACTGGTCGGGGCGCAGCAAAACACCGGGATAATGGCCTTTGGAAAGCGCGTGCAGCCGGATCTTGCCGCCGCGCACGGCGGCGGACTGTGGCGCGCAGGAATCAATCTCAAACCGGGCTTTCCGGCCATGATAAATGGGGGCGACGGAGGCGGACATGATTGTTCAATATCCTTCGCCGAATAAAATTGCAAGACCCTTCGGTCCGGCTCCGGCAATCTCCAGCCGCATCCTATGAAAAAAATATTTCGCTCCGGCTGGCTGGCCTGTGCGCTGATGATTCCGGTCGGCGCGGTTCAGGCTGACACCCCGAACACCACCGCCGTCCCCGCCCATGCCTGGCCGGCACCGGATCCCGCCGCCGTGGACCACTGGCGTTCACTACGCTTCGGAATGTTCATCCACTGGGGGCCGGTGAGTTTGACCGGCCACGAAATCGGCTGGTCGCGCGGGGCGGAGACGCCGGTGGAAGTTTACGACCATCTTTACAAGCAATTCAATCCGACGAATTTCAACGCCGACGAATGGGTGAGCATTGCCAAGGCCGCCGGCATGAAATACATCGTGCTGACAACGAAGCATCACGACGGCTTTTGTCTCTGGGACACGAAGCTGACGGATTACAACATCATGCACACGCCGTTTCACCGCGACGTGGTGAAGGAACTCGCCGCCGCGTGCAAGAAACAGGGCATCGAGTTCGGCGCGTATTATTCCGTGACCGACTGGTATGACCAGGATTGGCCCGTCACCAGTCCCGCCGGCAAGGTGAAGCGCGAGAAATCCGATCTCGACGCCTACGAAAAATATCTGCAAGGACAGATTGCCGAGCTCATCACCAACTACGGCCCGCTGATCACGATTTGGAACGACGTTTCGGCGATGTATGGCAAGCGCGGCGCGGCCACCATCAAGATGGTTCGCGAGCTTCAGCCCAACATCCTCATCAACAACCGCACCGGTGACGGCGGCGATTACGACACGCCGGAGCAGAAGATCGGCAAATTCCAGATGAACCGCCCGTGGGAATCGTGCATGACGGTTTCGGCGCACAACGCGTGGGCGTGGGGCGGCGCGCATGACGGCGTGAAGCCGGTGTCCGCGTGCCTGGACATGCTCATCCGCGCGGCCGGCGGTGACGGCAATGTTTTGCTGAACGTCGGCCCGCGGCCCGACGGCGTGATTGATCCGGCGCAGGCGAATTTGTTGAAAGAGGTCGGCGCGTGGCTCGCCGAGAACGGCGAGAGCATCTACGGCACGCGCGGTGGTCCGTGGAAACCAGCGAAGTCCATCACGAGCACACGCAAGGGCAACAGCATTTATCTCCATGTTATGAAATCGGAAAATGGCCAGATTGAATTGCCCGCGTTGCCGGCGAACATCAAGTCCACCGCGCTGCTCAACGGCGGCAAAGTGAAGTTCAGTCAAAATGACGGGAAACTTTCCATCATCATTCCGGCGTCCGCACTGGAGCCGGTGGATACGATTGTGAAGCTCGAAGTAGATAAGCCGGTGATGGAAATCCCGGTGCTGACGCCCGCCTCGGACATCAAGGCCACCGCGTCGAATGTGTTTCAGGGCCAAAACGAAGAATACGGCCCGCAGCAAGCCTTCGACAACGATCTGCAAACCCGGTGGGCCACGGACAGCGGCACCAAGCAATGCTGGATCGCGGCCGATTTGGGCACGGCCTCGACAATCCAGAGCGTTCACATTCAGGAAGCTGCGGGCTACGCTGACCGCGTCACGAAGTTTGAGTTTCAATATCGCGATGGCGGCGAGTGGAAGACGATTTTCAGCGGCACAAAAATTGGCGCCAAGTTCCAAAAGAAATTTTCGCCGGTGATTGCGCGGGAATTCCGGCTAAACATCCTTGACGCGACGGAAGGTCCGACCATTTCGGAAATCGAACTCGGCGAAAAATAAAATGAAGAAAATTCTCCTCGCGGCACTGGCTTTTGTTGCCACGGTTGCGTTCGCGGTGGAAACGACTTCACCCGCGCCCACAAGTTCCCGCCTGGCCTGGTGGCGCGAGGCGCGCTTTGGGATGTTCATCCACTACGGCCCGGTGACGCTGACCGGCCAGGAAATCAGTTGGTCGCGCGCCAACTCAAACACGAATTGTCCGAATAAAGGCAAAACGCCGGTTGAGGTTTACGACCATCTTTACCAGGAATTCAATCCGACGAATTTCCACGCCGCCGACTGGGCCGGCGTCGCAAAAGTGGCGGGCATGAAATACGTCGTGCTGACTGCAAAGCACTGCGACGGCTTCTTGCTGTGGGATTCCAAAGTGGACGGCTACAATATCATGGCTTCGCCGTTCCAGCGTGATCTTTGCGCGGAGTTGGCGAACGCAGTGCGCAAAGACGGTTTGAGGATCGGCTGGTATTTTTCGCCGATGGACTGGCGCGATCCGGATTTTCGGACGGAGCGCAACGGCGCGTTTCTCTCGCGGATGCAAGGCGAAATCCGCGAGTTGTTGGGCCACTACGGCAGGATTGACGTGATGTGGTTTGATTACGACGGGCGCGAGGCGGCTTATGACCAGACCAACACCTACGCGTTGGTGAAGCAATTGCAGCCGCAAATCATCATTGATAACCGACTCGACCTTGGCGTGAAGCAAGGCAACCGGCTCATGCTCAATCCAAACGCGGACTATTACACGCCCGAGCAGCAAATCGGTGCCTACGACGACCATCGTCCATGGGAAACGTGCATGACGCTGGCCACGCAATGGTCGTGGAAGCCAAACGATAAAATCAAATCGCCGGCTGAAGTGATCAGCATCCTTTGCCGCACGGTCGGCGGCGATGGCAATCTGCTGCTCGATGTCGGTCCGATGCCCGACGGCCGCATCGAACCGCGTCAGGTCGAGGTGTTAAAAAAAGTGGGCGCGTGGATGGACGTGAACGGTAAAAGCATTTACGGCACGCGCGGCGGCCCATGGAAACCAACACCCTTCGTCGCCAGCACGCGCAAGCACGAAATCATTTACGTTCACATCCTGAAATGGCCCGAGGGAAGATTGAGATTGCCGAACATCGCAGCGAAAATCCTCAGCGCCAAGGTTCTTGGCGGCGGCCGCGCGGATTTTCACCAGGCGGATGACACAATCGAGATTTCCGTTGCGGCTGCCGACCGCAGTGCCAACGATACGATTGTCATCTTGAAACTGGATTCGGATGCCCTAAAAATCCCGGCACTTGATGTGATGACGCCATCCGCCTTGCAAAAAAAATAATCAGCCCATGAAAATCAGCCCATGAAAAACGCCGTCGGACAACTTGACTGGACCATCATCGTCGGCTATCTCCTCGCGGTTGTCGGACTCGGCGTGGCGGCAGGATTCCTGAGCCGCAAGGGCGAGCGAGGCGGCGAGGGTGGACATTACTTTCTGGCTGGCAACACTCTGGGCTGGCCGGTCATCGGGTTGGCGATGTTCGCGGCGAACATTTCCACCGTGCATCTCGTCAGTCTCGCGGAGGCGGCTTACAAGTACGGCATCGTTTTCGGAAACTTTGAATGGATGGCCGGCTCGACGCTGATCATGCTTTCGCTCTTCTTCGCGCCGCTTTATTTGCGTTCCAAGGTGGCGACGCTGCCGGACTTTTTGGAGCGCCGGTTCAACCGCGGCTGTCGCGATGTGCTGTCGGTCATCTCGCTGTTTTCCGCGATTGTTATTCACATGGGCGTCGCGCTCTACACGGCGGCGTGGGTGTTGCGCGGGATTCTCGGTCTGGCTCCGGGCGCGACGATCTTTGGGGTCGACGCGCTGATTTTATTCATTGCCGCGCTGGGCCTTCTCACTGGCATTTACACCATGCTCGGCGGTTTGCTCGCGGTGGTGTGGACGGAAAGCGTGCAAACCGTTTTGCTGCTCGTGGGCGCGGTCGTGATCACGGTCGTGGGTTTCCTGAAGGTCGGCGGCTGGTCGGCACTGACGCAGGCGCTGGCTGCGCATCCGCATCCGCTGGCGAGCGTGGCGGGCAGCAAAATCACCTGGGGCACGGCAAACTTTTTGCACATGCAGCGGCCAGCGGGCGATCCGTCGGGGCTGACGTGGTATTCGATGCTGCTGGGTTATCCGGTGCTGGGCATCTGGTATTGGTGCTGCGACCAGACCATCGTTCAACGCGTGCTCGCCGCGAAAGATGAACGGCACGCCCGGCTCGGCCCGCTGTTCTGCGCGTTCCTGAAAATTTTCCCCGTGTTTTTCTTTGTGCTGCCCGGCGTGATCCTGGTCGCGCTCGTCCAGCAGAATGCCTTCAACGGCGCCGCGCCGCAAACGGCCGCCGATGCCTACACGTTCATGGTCACCAATTTGCTGCCGGTCGGCTTGAAAGGTCTTGTTGCCGCCGCGATGCTGGCCGCCGCGATGCAAACCTGTTCCGCCGCGTTGAATTCCACCGCCACGCTCGTCGCGTATGATTTGTTCAAGCGCCACCAACCCGACATCGGCGATCACAAGCTGGTCACGATCGGCAAATGGACCACGGTGGCGGGCACCATCCTCGCCATCGTCTGCTCGCCGATCTTCGGTCATTACACGACCATCTTTGAAGGCATCAACAAACTGATTTCCTACGTCGCGCCGCCGATCACCTGCGTGTTCGTGCTCGGGGTGTTTTGGAAACGCGCGTCCGGCAAGTCGGCGTTCATCACGCTCCTCGCGGGCATGGCGCTTGGCTTTGTGGTTTTCTATCTCGACTGGAACAAGATTTACAACGGCGATTTCATGATGATCGCGTTTCTGCTGCTCGTGGCCTGCCTGATCATCATGGTGGCGACCAGCCTGATGTTCCCGGAAACCTTGAAGGCCGAGGCCAGGCCGCTGGTGTGGGAAGACTGGCGGGCACCGCTGCGCGGCGATGCCGGCGGACGCGGCCTGGGCAATTATCGCGTGCTTACCGGCGTGGTGCTGGTCGTGTTTGTCGTGCTCTATGTCCTTTTCCGCTGAACCCAATTCACCTATGAAAAAAATCCTGACCTGTTCGCTTCCGCTGCTGGCGTTGATTTTGATGACCGGCTGCGCGTCCACCCCATCCGCCCGCGTCACCCGTTACGCCTGGGTCACCGGCCTGAAACCGGAAAAAGTCGAGCGCTACGAATACCTCCACTCGCATCCGTGGCCGGCCGTGAACCAGAGGATCAAGGCCTGCCACATCCGGAATTATTCCATCTACGAGCGCGAGATTGACGGCAAAACCTATCTTTTTTCGTATCTCGAATACACCGGCACCGATTTTGCCGGCGACATGAAGAAGATGGGCGCCGATCCCGAAACACAGCGCTGGTGGAAGGAAACCGATCCCTGCCAGCAACCGCTGCCCGATGCCGCCGCGAAGGGGAAAATCTGGAGCGACGCGAAAGAGGTTTTTCATCTGCAATGAAGTCCCTCGTGCTGCGTCAACCCGGCGCGCTGGTGTGGACCGACGTTTCCGCGCCGGTGCCGGCTGCCGGCGAGGCGCTCGTGCGCTTGCGCCGTTGCGGCGTTTGCGGCACGGACATTCACGCACTGGCCGGCCGGCAGCCGTTTTTCAGTTATCCGCGCCGGCTCGGTCACGAGTTGTGCGTGGAAATTATTTCTGCGCCCGCCAACAGCGGCTTGGCCGCCGGCAATCTCTGCGCGGTCGAGGCGTATTATTTTTGCCGCGAATGTCCGGCGTGCCTCGCGGGTAAGACGAACTGCTGCAAGAATCTGAAAGTTCTCGGTGTTCACATTGATGGTGGACACGCGCCGCTTATGGCCGTGCCGGTCGACAAACTGCATCGCGCCAACAACCTTTCGCCGGAACAAATTGCACTGGTGGAACCGCTCGTCATCGGTGCGCACGGCGTCGAGCGCGCCGCGCCGAAAGCCGGTGAACCTACCGTGATCATCGGCATGGGGCCGATTGGGCTGGCCGCCGCGATTTTTGCCAAAGCCGCCGGCGCGAATCTGGTCTGCGTGGATGTGCAGGCTGACCGTTTGAATTTTGCCTGCGAAAAAATGCAGCTCGGCAAAGCCATTCCGGCGGACGCCCATCTGGCGGAAAATCTCCAAAAACATTTTGGCCAGTTACCGTCGGTGGTGATTGACGCAACCGGCAATCCGGCTTCGATGCGCAGCACTTTTCAACTCGCCGAGCATGGCGGGCGAATTGTTTTTCTCGGGCTGTTCATCGGCGAAGTCAGTTTTGACGATCCGAATTTTCACCGTCGTGAACTGACGCTGCTCGCGAGTCGCGCCGGCTTGACCGGCACGTTCCGTGATGTCATTCGCTTGATGGAAACGAAGAAGATTGAGGTGTTGCCGCTCATCACGCACCGGTTCAATTTTGCCGAGACGGCGGAGCGGCTACCGCAGATTCACCGCGAATCGGGACTCGTCAAAGCCATGATTGATTTCGATAATTTTTAATTAAAATGAAAACAACTCCTGTGTCGCGCTATTTTAAGATCTTCAATTTGCCAGTGCTGTTGGCCGGCGCACTCTGCGCCTTCGGTGGTAGCACCGCTTTTGGCCAGACGCCCAAGCCAGTCGCGGCTAAAACCTTTATTGATTATTTTCTACCGACGCCGGTTGTCGGTTCGCTGACGACCAACATCTGGGGCGCTCCAGGTGTTTTTCCCCGCGACCCGCAAAACGGTCTTGAAGACCAGACCATGCAGCATTGGTGCTATTGGGACGGGCAAATCATCCGGGCAAAGGACGGCAAGTATCACATGTTCGCCAGCCGCTGGGATCAGGCGCGCGGCCATAACGGCTGGGGTGGTTCAAAGGCCGTCCATGCCGTCAGCGACAATCTCATCGGGCCTTACTTGGACAAAGGTTTGTGCTGGCCGGACAATCAGGGTGGCAAGGGGCACAACGTCACCGCGCTGGTTTTACCGGATGGCCGCTATGTCGTGGTCATCAGCGAAACGCGTCCCGGAACCGTTTTTATTTCTCAATCCCTTGATGGACCGTGGGAACAACTTGGTTTGATCCAAGTCGCCACCAATGAATTCAGCAAACTCGGCCGCATGTCAAACACGAGCCTGATGGTTCGGCCCGACGGCAACTTTGAAATTGTGCCGCGGTCCGGCGCGATTCTCATCAGCACTAACGGCGTGCTCGGGCCCTATGTCGTCCTAGGTCCGAGTATTTATCCGCAAGTCGCCGGCCTGCCCCAGCAAAGCCTGCGCAATTTCGAAGACCCTGTTGTTTGGTTCAGCGGCGGTTTGTATCACATCGTTGTCAACAACTGGAGCGAACGCAAAGCTTACCACCTCACCTCCACCGACGGCATCAATGGCTGGACTTATCGCGGACTCGCTTACGACCCGACGCACGATTTTGTGCGCTATACCGACGGCACTGTTAACCATTGGAACAAGCTGGAACGCCCGAGCGTTTATATGGAGAACGGCCATGTCGCTGCCGTCACACTGGCTGTGATTGATGTGCCGAAAGATGAGGAAAAAGGAAATGATACCCACGGCAGCAAAGTCATCGTCATTCCCTTCGACGGCGCAGCGCTCGACCGCGATTTACAGAAACAGTGATAAAACTTTCAACAAATCGAACCATTATTCAAAAGTAAAAATGAAAATCACGAAGCTCGAACCCATCATTTTGCACGCGCCGGTCACGCGCGGCGGCATTGCCGACAGCACGCACAAACTTTCGCACTGGGGCGCGCCCGGCGTGGCCATCCACACGGACACCGGCCATGTCGGCTACGGTTTTTCCGGCACGCACGCGCATCTGCCAACCGACCGGTTGATCGTGGATTGCATCATCCACAGCTTTGGCCCGCTGCTGCTCGGCGAAGATCCGCGCGAAGTTTTGGCGCTTTGGGAAAAACTGCACAAGCAGGCGGAAATTTACTGGGTCGGCCGCGCGGGCATCACGCATCTGGCGCTCGGCGCAATTGACATCGCGCTGTGGGATTTGAAGTCCAAGGAAGCCGGCGTGCCGCTGTGGAAATTGCTCGGCGGTTCGGCGAAGAAAAAGGTCGAGGCTTACAACACAGATGGCGGCTGGCTGAACTGGCCGCTGAAAACCGTCGTGTCCGACTGCAAACGGCTCGTGGAAAAGGAAGGCTATCGCGCGGTGAAACTGAAAGTCGGCGGGCCGAATCCGAAAGAGGATTTGCGCCGCGTCGAAGCCGTGCGCAAGGCGCTCGGTCCGGACATCCGCATCATGACGGACGCGAACGGTCGCTGGACTTTGCCGCAGGCGATGCAGACCGCGGGACGGTTGAAGGATTTCGACATCGTGTGGATCGAGGAACCGATTTACTTCGACGACGTGGAAGGTCATCGCCGTCTGGCCGAGGCGATTGAAACGCCGATTGCGTTGGGCGAACAGCTTTACACGTCGCAACATTTCCGCGATTTCATCCACGCCGGCGCGGTGCATTACGTCCAGCCGGATGTCGTGCGGCTCGCGGGCATCACGGAATTCTGGCAGGTCGCGGACATGGCGCGTTGTTACAGTCTGCCGGTCGTGCCGCATGTCGGCGACATGTGCCAGGTGCACCAGCACCTTTGCTTTGCGCATCCGGCGTGCTCGCTGCTCGAATACATCCCGTGGCTGCGCGACTGGATGGAAACGCCGGCGAAAATCGTGGACGGCTTTTACGTCGCGCCCGAAACGCCCGGCGCAGGCATGACGCCGAGCAAAAAGGCGCTCAAGATGATCAACAAGGCATGAACTGCGCCTCCATTCGGAAATTCGCCCGGAAAGGATGCAAGCCGGAAAATTTATGTTGCTCCAAGACAAAGTAATTTTTCTCACGGGCGGTTCGACCGGTATCGGCTGGGAATGCGCCAAGGCTTACTCGGCGGAAGGCGCGAAGGTGGTCATCGTCGCGCGCGGCCCGGAGGCGGTGGCCAAGGCGGCGGCGGAACTGGGCGGCGAGCATTGGGGATTTCATTGCGACGTTTCCAGCGACGCGGAAGTGAAGGTCGCGATTGAAAAAACACTGGCGCGCTACGGCCGGCTCGACGCGGTTCACAACAACGCCGGCATCGGCACGCCGGCCAAGGCGATTCATGAAACAAGCGATGCCGAATGGGACGCGTTGTTTGACATTAATTTGAAAAGCGTTTTGCACACGACGCGCCATGCGCTGGCCGCTCTGAAGGTCAGCAAGGGGACGATTCTTAACACATCGTCGCTCGTCGGCGTCATCGGCCAGGAAATCCATGCCGCCTACACCGCGACCAAGGGCGGCATGAATGCGCTAACGAAATCCATGGCACTGGACTATGCCAAACATGGCATTCGTGTGAACGCCGTCTGCCCCGCCGGAACCTGGACACCGATGTTGCGCAAATGGTGCGCCGAGCAGCCGAACCCAGCCTCCATCGAGCGCTACCTCGAAGAGATTCATCCCCTCGGCTACTGTCCGGAAGGCGATGCGATTGCCGATGCCTGTGTTTATTTGCTTTCGGACAAGGCCCGGTTTGTCACCGGGCACATCCTGCACGTCAGCGGCGGGGCGGAACTGGGCTACCGGCGTGCGCTTTGATCTCATGAATCAATCTGGCTTTTGCCCTTGGCAGCGAGTCCCTTGCGACCAGACTTTTTTAAACCAACGCTGGAGAGAAGCATCATGTTTGATATAAAAAACAAAACGACGTTTGTCACCGGTGGCGCGTCGGGCATCGGCGCGGCCGTCGCCGCGACCTTTGCGGCCGCCGGCGCGAGAGTCTGGATCGCCGACCGCGACGCGGTGAACGGCGAGGCGATGGCCGCGAAGATCGGCGGGACTTTTCTGCCCCTCGACGTGGCGAGCGAGTCGGCGTGTGCCCACGCGGCGCAGGCCGTCGGCGCGCTCGATGTGCTCGCGAACATCGCGGGCATCGGCCACGTCGGCGCGTTGCCCACGACGACGTCGGCGGACTTGGACAAGCTGTTTGCCGTGAACGTGCGCGGCATTTTCAATTGCTGCAAGGCCTTCGTGCCGGCGATGCTTGAACGTCAATCTGGCAGCGTGATCAACATGGCTTCCATCGCGGGCGTCATCGCCGTGCGGGAACGGCTTGCCTACACCACGACGAAGTTTGCGGTGGTGGGTTTGACGAAGGCGCTGGCGCTCGATCATTCGCACACGGGGGTTCGCTTCAACTGCCTCTGCCCGGGTCGCGTTGAAACCCCTTTCGTGCTGGCGCGGTTGCAGGAATATCCCGACCCGGCCAAGGCGTATCGCGACATGGCCGCGACGCAGTTGAACGGGCGGATGCTCCGGCCGGAGGAAGTTGCGGCGGCGGCGCTGTATCTGGCGGCGGACGAAAGTGCCATGGTCACCGGCAGCACTTTGATGCTGGATGGCGGCTGGAGCGCGGGGAAATAAGGCGCGTCAGTTGTCCGGCGCCGCCGGCCGTGAACCGTCCGCGCGTGGCGGGCGGAATTTTTCATCGCAAACGGCAGGGGGCGTGGCTAATAATTTAGCGTGAAATCTCAATGGTTTTCTTGCCTGTCGCGGTCGGCATTGTTCTGCTGGATGCTGGGATTTGCGGCCGTGGGGCATGCCGCCGAGTCGTTTGCCGAATTGCAGCCGGGCCGGATTGCCGAGATCGAGGCGATGCTGCCGGAACGTCCGGCAGGTTTTGGCAAGCCCTGCGGCGACCGTGGCTTTTGGAACTCTCCCGCCACGCGCGCTCTGGCCGGCACCGCCGCCGCCGAGGCGGAAAAGTTGCGGGGACAAAAATTCCCCGCCTGGAGCGACGACCTTTATCTGGATTATTCGCGCACCGGCAACCGGCCGCCGGGCGAGCAGATGGTGCGACGGCGGGAAGCCTGGCTTTGCCCGCTGGTGGTGGCGGAATGTCTGGAAGACCATGGCCGTTTCCTGCCGGTCATCCAAAAAATCTTGAGTGAATACGCGCGTGAACCCAGTTGGACGCTCCCGGCACACGACGGGAACCTCGATAATTTCAAGCGCGGGAAATTCTCCGTTGACCTGCGGTCGTCCGCGTTCGGCGCGGAGCTTGCCCAGGCGCTTTATCTGCTTGGCGACCGCCTTGATCCCGCCGTGCGGCGTCAGGTTGCGGCGGCCCTCGGGCAACGGGTGTTTGCTCCGATCCGCCACACCTTGCTCACGGGCGACGGAACTTACTGGCTGGGCAGCAAGTCCTCGCCGGTGCAGAACAACTGGAACGCGGTTTGCCTCGCCGGGGTGGTGGGTGCGGCGCGGACGCTGCTGCCGGACCGGCATGAGCGCGCGGTGTTCATTGCCGCCGGGGAACATTACTCCGCCTATTTCATCAACGGCTTTCGTGACGACGGCTATTGCGACGAAGGCGCGGGCTATTGGGCGTACGGTTTCGGCAACTACGTCATCCTGCGCGAAGTGCTCGCGGACGCCACGCGCGGGCGGATCGAACTTTTTTCCAACCCCAAGATTCGGAGCATCGCCGCGTACGGCGAGCGCATCCAACTTCTGGATCAAATTGCGCCGCCGTTTGCCGACTGCCATTTCGGGACCACGGCGGATGTGGGCTTGACCGGCTACTGCAACCGGGTTTTGAAAACCGGCGTCGGCGGCGACCGGCCAAGGCCGTCCGCGTGCAGAGAAAAACTCGCGCTGCAGTTCATGACGGTGACGCCGTGTGCGGCGGCGCTCGCGAGCGGTGCTTCGAGTGCCGAATCCACTGGCGTGCGCTCGTTCTTTGAGCAGGCCGGCGTGCTGGTGTGCCGCCCGCAACCTGGAACCGCGTGCCGGCTGAGCGCCGCCATCAAGGCAGGCGGGAACAGCAGCCACAGCCACAATGACATTGGCTCCTTCGTCATCGCAGCAGGCGGGGAAATCCTGGCCGGTGATCCCGGCGGACCGCATGCCTACAACAACAAAACTTTCGGGGCGGAGCGGTACACCTACAAAATTCTTAATTCCTTCGGCCATCCGGTACCAGTGGTGGCGGGCCGGTTGCAGCGCAACGCCGCCCAGGTGCATCCCCAAGTGCTGAAAACAGATTTCACCGCGGCGCGGGACGAAATCCAAATAAATCTCCAGCCGGCCTACGCCGTGCCGGAGTTGCTGACGCTGGTTCGCACGCTGCGGTACTCCCGCAGCGGCCGGGGCGGGGTGGAACTGGAAGACAGGGTGGCGTTCACCAAAACGATGTCCTTCGAACTGGGCCTGCCAACGCTGGGACGGGTGAAGCAACTGGACGCGCGAACCCTTCAATTTTCCCTGAACGGGGAAAGCCTGACGGCGGAAGTGGAGACGCCGGATGGATTTGAACTTGCCAGCGAGCAGATCGAAGAACTCGGCACGCCGGCATTCACCCGGCTCGGACTGAAACTGCGCAAGCCGGTCATGGCTGCGACGGTGAAAGTGACCTTCCGGCCGCCGCCCGAATAATTTTGCGGCGGTCTGAAAGGGCCGCGTTTGCGTCAGGGATGGCGCAGGCGGTAGAACACGGTGGGGTTCGTCGGGACAAGGTAGATCACCGCCTGCGTGTTGGTGTCGCTGCCTGGCAGGTCGAACCAGTTTGCGCCGAGTCCGCTGGTCAGGCTGTTGGTTTGCGCTTGGAGAAACCAGCCCAGATGCGTCGGCGGCCAGGAAATTGTCATCGTGCTGCCGGCGATGGTGGCGGTGAGGTTCGTCGGATTGTCGAACCCGGCGGCCACGACCTTTAAAACCCCGCTGGACGGATTGAAATAATAGCCCAGTCCCGCGCCGGGCGAACCGGCCACCCGCGCGAAGTTGCCCGCCAGGCTGCCCGCGTTGAACAAGGTGAACGAGTCGCCAGCCGCCAGCGCGGCGGCGCCGTTGGTGATGAGTTGCAACGTCCCGCCGAACGTCAGCGTCCCGCCCACGAGCAACAGATCATTGGTCCCCGTCTGCTTGTTGACTTGCATTGCGTTGGTGCTGCCCGCGAGGAAGGTCACGTTGCTGCTGGCGGTCAGGACTTGCGGAGTGTTGTTGCCGCCGGGCGCGATGGTCGCGCCGCTGCCAACCGTGAGGTTTCCGTTCACCGTTGATCCGGTGCTGCCGCGCAAAGTCTGGCCGGAGTTCAACCGGAACCCGCTCGTCACGGCGGAAACATCCAGGGTCGCGCCGGAGGCGATGGTAAGCATCGGGACGTTGGGAAGCAAAGAGGTCGCCCCCGCCGGCGCGCTCAGGCTCAAGGTGCCGTTGCTGATCGCAAGAGTGCCGGTGAGCGGATTGGTCGCGGCGAGCGCCAAGCTCCCCGGGCCGGTCTTGACGAGTGCGCCCGCGCCGGCGATCTGGTTGGAGATGGTGAGGGTGATGCCCGCGCCGAGGTTGAACGTGCCGCCGTTGGAGCCAAGGGTCACGCCGCTGTTGGGATTTTTCAGCGCAAAGCTCGCGGTCGGTTGGAGCGTGCCGTTGTCCAAAGTCAGTTGTCCCGCGTTGAAACTCGCCGGATTGCCGCCCAGGTTTGCTTGCGCGGCAATTTGCAGCACTGTGTTGGTCACGATGACCGGGCCGGTAAACGCCGCGTTGTTGCCAGTGTAAACGACGTAGCCCAGACCGTAATTGGTCAGCGCACCGCTGCCGGTCATTGTCATGGCGTTGGTGATCGCGCGGGTGTCGCCGCTGGCGCTGGAGGCGTTGAGCGCGCCGCCCAAAACCGTCATGTTCCCGGCAATCGAGGCAAGGGCATTGGGGCCGATCGTGTTATTGACCGTGCCGGCCAGGAGGAGATTGTTCAAAGTGACGAGGTTTCCGCTGCCGCCCTGGATGTTCAGGTTGCCGCCGGCGGAAACAGTCAAGGTGCCGCCTGCAAACGTGTAATTGCCGGCGGTGGCTGGCGTGCGCAAAGCAAACGGGCCGGTGCGGTAAGTATAGCTGCTCGTCGGTGCGAACGTGGCGGCGGCACCGGTGGCGCTGTTGGTCCAGTTGCCGATGGCGTTGAACGAGCTGCCGCCAGGTGCGTCGTCCGTCTTCAGCACAAAGTTGGCATCGGAGGAAATGGTCAAGCTGGCGACCGCACTCGTAATGCTGCCGGCGATATTGGTGACCCAGACTGAATAATTACCGGCATTGGAAACGGCCAGGCTGGTCAGGGTCAGGTTTGCATTGGTGGCGCTGGGGAGATTATTGGTTCCATTAAACAGCCACTGGTAGGACAGCGGTGCGGTGCCGGAAGCGTTGACGGCAAAGGTGACGTTGCTGCCGAGCCAGGTGCCTTGATTTGTCGGCTGCTGGACGATGCTGGGGGCAAACAGGGTCACGTCGCGGACTTGCAGGGCATTGATCTGGGTTGAAGCGCCGCTGTTCATGGTGAACGACTGATTCGTCGCTGTCGCGGTGAAGGTGCCGATGGTGTATTGGCCGACGCCGCCTTGGGCGTAGGTGCTGTTGTAGGCGAGTGTCACTGTGCTGCCCGAAGCGCCGAGCAGTGTCTCGGTGCGATTGGTTGTGCCGCCCGAACGGCTGTCGTTCACCCACACCTGAACTTGATATTGATGGCCGGTGAAGAGGTTGTTCAACGTCACGGTCGCAAGGCCGCCGTTGTTCCAAGCTCCGCCTTGCAGAATGGTCTGGTAACCGCCGGGCAAGTTGCTCCAGGGCGGACTGGATCCACCCACGAAAGCCGAGGTCGTCGCGGCGCTCCACGCGCTGCCGAGCGTGACGCCAGTTCCCCAAGCGGTGTAGCTGCTGACGCCGGTGAAAGTCACTGAATTGACGGACGCGGAACCGCCGGAATTGTTGAACGCGTAAAGCGAAGTGCCGTTGGTGGCAATGTCAGCAGCGCCGGCAATAGTGACGGGCGCGCTCCAGACAATCGTGTTGAAGGTCAGGCTTGCCACACTGCTGGTCACGCTGCCGGCGTAATTGGTGACAACAACAAAATAATTCCCGGCGTTGGTAAGATTCGCGTTGTTCAAAACCAGCGTGGCATTGGTCGCGCCAGCGATGCCATTCGTGCCGTTGAAAAACCACTGGTAAAAAAGCGGAGCCGTTCCGCCGGAGGCCTGTGCGCTGAATGAAACCAGGTCGCCGGGCAATGCCAGCAAACTCACCGGTTGCTGCCAAATGGTCGGGGAATTCGTCACGGGCGGTTGATAGACAAAAGTCGTCATGCTCCACGGCGCGAGCGTCACCGCAAACGTGTTGTTTGTCACGCTGACCGCGCCGCCATGGTTTGCGAGCGACTCCGTGCCGGAGGTGACCCATTGCCGCAGCGGGCCGACGACGGGGAAATTCGTCAGCGTGAAAGTCTGGTTCACTGGAAACGCCGAGTTGTTCGCCGCGACGATGACGAAATTGGACGACGCCGGATCTTTGAACGCGCTGACGAGCGCCACGGCGGTGTTGGCCACGCCGATGCGATAAAAATTCGGGCGCACAAACTTGCTCCAGTGGCCCAGCGCATACATGCGTTTGGTCGGATTGTAGCTGCCGTCGGCCAGTCCCTCATTGTCGGACCCGGCGTGCAACCACCAGAAATGCCAGGCGTTGGCTTGGGCCACGGTGAGCAACGAATGGATGCGGCCCGCCCAATAAAGCCCGTTCGTGATGCCGCCATCAAACGCGTCGAACGTGGACACCTCCGTCTCCCAAAGCGGCTTGCCCCAGTTGGTGATGGCTGCGGTGCTGCCATCGTAGTCGTGATTCGCGATAATGCCCACGAGCGGCGCGACATTGGGATCGCTCATGGCGGTGGTCTGGAGTCCGGGATTGCTCGACCAGCCGGAACTTTCCGGGAACAGAATTTTGACGTAGGCAACGTTGCTGGCGACAAGATTGGTGTAAAGATACGGAATGAAATCGTGGAACTGCTGCGCAGTCCACAAGCACGATTCGTAAGACGTGGAAATATCCGGTTCGTTCTGGACGGAAATCGCATAGAGCGGCACACCATAGGTATTCGTCATGCTCACGGCGTAACTGGCAAGCTGCGCGGCGTAGCCCTGGTAATTGGCGGCGCTGTTGGAAAAACTTCCGCCATTGACCGTGTTGGTGTTCTTGTAAATCACCGGCGGACTCCACGGCGTGCTCCACACCCGCGCCCCGCGTGCCTGCGCCTGCTGGGCAATGTTCCCTTCCGTGGTCGTGCCATCGGGCGCAATATGCGTGCGAAGAAAGGAAAGACCGATGCCGGAGTTCGTCGAAAAAAACATGTCAGCAACATTCGTTGGCAGCGTGCCACTGGACCACGCGGACGATGCGCCGAAGCCGTCAATGCGCTGCGCCGTGTTCGTGTAATTGATCGTCGCCGTGCCGGAACTGGCGCTGCCGACGAACTGGAGGTTGTCCACCCACAGCGTGCTCGGCCCCTTAATTCCAGCGCCCCAAATGTGAATCAACAGGCCGATCATGCTTTGCAAATTGGTGTCAGTGTTTGGGTTCAAGTTGATGCTGACGTGAACCCAATTCGTGTTGCTTGAGGGAATATTGACGCTGGTGCTGAAATAATCCTGGCCATAGCCGGGCGTGGGCACGCCAAATTGCAGGCTGCCAAAATAACCGCTGCTGTTCGTCGCGGAACCGGCGGCGAACCGGACGTCGCACTGAAAATTCGTGAACTGAAAGCCGTTGATCGCCGGGCTGAAGCCGTTGATGCCGTTCCAGACTTCAAACTGGTCGGTGTTGGTCGGAAAATTCGCGACGATCTTCAGCGAGCCGGAATTGGGGTTGCCATTGGCGTCGCTTGCGGGATCCAGCGAGAGCGATTGAAACGCGCCGCCGAACCAGTTCGACCACTTGTTGCTGACCGTGCCGTTTGGGTAAGCGCTCGGGTTGAAGGTGTCAATGACGTTGGTTACCGTTTGCGCGTTCAACGCGCCGGCCGCAAACAGCAGACTGAGAATGAGACTTCGGTTGGTAAAGTTGGTAAACATGGGCGTATACGGGCTCAACGAAATCGGGCGGACCGGGGTTTCGAGGAGCTAACGGCGCGACGACATTGAAAGAAATCTAGCTTGATTCTCAAGTGTGTGCGGCAAGCTTCGCACATTCTGGGCCGATTGCCACTACCCAAACGAGCAGGCTGCCGCTCGGGTGGCGGACGGCCTGCCGGCGGCAACCTAGCCGTTCGGGTAGTTGGAGGAGTGGCAAGGTGAAGCTAGTCTCACTCAAACAAAAAAGTCTGAAACCATATTACCATGCATAAATTGAAATATTCCTCCATTGCGCTGACCCTGGCCTCGTGCGCCGTTGTTCTGCTCGCGGGCTGTCAATCCGACCAATCTGCCTGCTGCCAAAAACCTGCTGCCGCCGCGCCCGCGCCGGTGGCCGCGGTTGTGGCGGCGCCCGCGGCCGCACCGGCGAAACCCGCCGCGGCGACGATGCCGGCAGCCATCCGCATCAAAGCCGGCGGTTCGGCCAGTCTCGTGGATTCAAGCGGCAACACTTGGCTGGCGGATCAAGGCTTCGAGGGCGGTGACACGGTCGAGCGTGCCGATCTGGAGATCGCCAACACCAAGGACGCGGCGATTTATCGCTCCGAGCATTACAGCATGAATTCGTTCACGCAAAAACTGCCGAACGGCAAATACACCGTGAAACTGCATTTCTGCGAGACCTATGAAGGCATCGAAGGTGCGGGGCAGCGGGTGTTTTCGTTCAACGTGCAAGGTCGCGAGTTCAAGGATTTTGATGTCTGGGTCAAAGCCGGCGGCCCGCGCCGCGCGTACGTTGAAACGGTGCCGGTCGAGATTACCGACGGCAAACTGCTCATCACCTTCACCAGCAACGTTGAGAACCCGCAAATCAACGGCATCGAAATCATTCCGCAATCTTGAGCGTGCTTCCGCGCTGGCTCGCCGGGGTGTCATTTCCTGACGCCCCGGTTTTTTTATTCTCCGCGTTTCCTCGAATGGGCCGGTCTGCTATTCTCGGGGCGTGATCGGTTGCCGAACCAACTCGCTTGTCGCCCGGCTCTTGCTCGCGCTGGCGGCTGGGTTTTTTCTGGACGCCCGCGCCGCGCCGTCGCCGGGGTTTACAAACCTGGCTCAAATGCAATGGTTGTCAGGCGAGACGCAGCGTGTGGTGTGCGGGCTGCAGCTCGAAGGCGTGGTGTGCGCGGCAAACGCGCAGGCCGGGGTGGTCATTTTTCAGGACGCCAGCGGCGTGGAGTTGCTTGAACTGGGGCGGGCGGCCGGGGCCATTCCGTCGGGAGAAAAAATTCGCATCGAGAGTTCCCGCTGTTTGTTGAGACGGCGCGAACTGGGGATCCAGATCTCCGACGCACCGTTGGTGGACCATGACGGCGTGCATGGCATGGCCGACGAGGCGCACGGCTCGGTGGCGCTCCGAGCCGGTCGCCATCCGCTCCGGTTGGAGTGGTTTAATTCCCTGCTGGATTTCGGCCTGGAGGCGACGTTCGAAGGGCCGGGAATACCGCTGCAACCGCTCGCTGGAAACTATCTTTCCCGGACGGCGGAATTGGCGGACGCCGGCAGGCAAGAGCTGGCCGGATTGTTCCTGGATTACTTCGAAGGCAGTTGGGAGCAAATGCCCGATTTCGATCTGATTCGCCCGGTGCGATCGGGCGTGACGACGAACCTGGTTCTGAGTTTCACCGGACGGACGGATTACGTCGGTCTGCGTTTTGCCGGATTCTTCGTCGCACCGCGTGACGGCAAATACACGTTCCACCTCCGCTCGGATGATGGTTCCCTCCTGTTCCTTGGCGAATCCAGGATGCGCGTGACCCGGCTCGGGGCGTCCGATCCGCCGCCGCCGCATCGAGCCGCGGTGGGGGAGTCCGTGGAGAATTTGAGCGCACACGGTTGGGTCGAAGTGCAGGGCCGCGTGAGCTTTGTCGCGCAGGCCGGTGGCGGGCTGGAATTTGAGCTGCGCTCCGAACCCGATGCGCTGCGGGTGAAGGTGGCCGACCCACACGCACTGAATCCGGCCACACTTCTGAACGCGCGAGTACGCGTGGTCGGTGTGGGGCAGGGGGTGCTGACGGCGGAGCAGCGAATCGTCCTGGGGTTTCTGGCGGCGGTGGATGGCGGCGCGGTGACAGTCCTTGAAGCCGCCCCGCGTCCGGCGGTGGAGCCGGCGGCGGTGCTGGCCAGGGCCGAACAAGTGCGCGGCTTGCGGCCCGAAGACGCGGCGCGGGGACTGCCCGTGCGGATCCGCGGGGTGGTGACGAGCGCGAACCCGAGATTGTATCGTGGTCAGTCCATGCAGGATGCCACCGGCGGGATCTACGTGGATCTTCATGCCATCCCGCTCTCCCTCGCGCCCGCCTGCGGAGAGTTTTGGGAGGTGTGTGGCCACACCGGGCCGGGCGATTTTGCGCCCGTCGTGTTGGCCGAAACGGTGAACTATCTCGGCAACGGCCAGATGCCGGAACCGCTGCGTCCGCCGTGGAATCAACTTATCAACGGCAGCCTGGACGTGCAGTGGGTCGAGTTGCGGGGGTTGGTGACCGGCCAGCAATCCAACCACCTGGCGCTGCTCCTGCCGGGCGGCACCTTGGAAGCGGACGTGTACCAACAACTGGAATCCGATCTCAAACCGCTGGCGAACGCGCTCGTGCGCATTCGTGGCGCCTTGTTCGCACAATGGAATCCCGAAACCCGCGAGGTGGTTCCCGGCAAAATCCAGTTTCGCAACGCTTCCATTAACGTGGATGCGCTCGGCGCGGGGGACCCTTTCGCGGCGCCGTTGCGAACCGCGCGTGAACTGCTGCGGTTTGACCCGCAAGCGACCAGTCTTAAACGGGTCAAAGTGCGCGGCCAGGTGATGCAGGCGAACCGGGAGGAACTTTTTTGCGCGGATGGCCGGGCGGGATTTCGGGTTTTGACCTCGGGCTCGGTGAATTTGAAGGCAGGCGATGTGGTGGAAATCGTGGGCTACCCCGAAATCGGCGGGCCCTCGCCGATCTTGCGCGAAGCGGTGGTTCGCCGGACCGGTGTGGACAGTCTGCCAGCGGCTCCGGAGGTTGCGGATCAGGACTTGTTGAAAGAAAGTCTCGATGCGACGCGCGTGCGGGTCCGGGGAACATTGCTCGGTTTGCATGTGGAGAAAGGGGTGGCGGTGCTGGAGATGCAATCCGGCCTCCAGGGCTTTGTCGCGCGGTTGGCGCATGAAAGCGCGCGTGCGCCATCGCTGCGCATCGGCAGCGGCCTGGACTTGACGGGCGTTTACGTCGCGCGCAACCGCAAGCCGGAGCGCGCGGCGGACGCGTTCGAATTGCTCTTGAATTCCCCGGCGGACATTCGCGTCCTCTCGCAGCCGCCGTGGTTGACCCTGAAAAAATTGCTGGCCGCGCTTGGCCTCTTGAGCGTGGCACTGGCGGGGGTGATGCTGTGGGTGTTCCAACTGCGTCGCCGCGTGGAGGCCCAGACAAAAACCATTGGCGATCAAATCGAACAGAAAGCGACGCTGGAGGAGCGCGGCCGCATCGCCCGCGAACTGCACGACTCGCTCGAACAGGCATTGGCGGGCATCAGCCTGCAACTCGACGGTTTTGCACGGACGCTGGGCCAGTTGCCGGTCGAATCAGCGCGGGCGCTCCATCTCGCCCGCGCCATGGTGCGTCACGGCCAGGAGGAGGCTCGCCGCACGGTGCGCAACCTGCGCACGCTCGCGCTGGAAAAAAACGATCTGCCCACCGCGCTGGCCCAAATGGCCCAGAGCGCGGGCGAGGGCGCGGCCGCCCGCATCGCGATGGAGGTGACCGGAACGCGCGGGCCGCTCTCGCCCAAAATTGAAAGCCACCTGCTCCGCATCGGCCAGGAGGCCACCACCAACGCGTTGAAACATGCGCAGGCCAAGAACATCCGGTTGCGATTGCATTACGAACCGCGGGTGGTCGAGTTGAGCATTCGTGACGATGGCCGCGGCTTCGACACCGAACGGGCGCTGCCGAGCGAGGCCGGGCATTTCGGACTGCTCGGCATGCGGGAGCGCGCGGAGAAAATCGGCGGCACCCTGAACCTCGTCAGCCGGCCCGGCGCGGGCACGACCGTGCAGGTTCAGGTGCCGCTGGAAACCGCCCAACATATCTGAATCCACCATGAAGAAAAAAATCCGCCTCCTGATCGTGGACGACCATTTCGTCGTGCGCATTGGCCTGGTGACCTCGCTCCAAACCGCGCCGGACTTGAGCGTGGTGGCCGAGGCCAGCACCGGCCGGCAGGCGCTGGAGTTGTATCGCAAACACCTTCCGGACGTCGTGCTGATGGATTTGCGGATGCCCGATTTGAGCGGAGTGCAAACGACCATCGCGTTGCGCAAGGAATTTCCGGACGCGAAAGTGATCATTTTTTCCAGCCACGACGCGCAGGAGGAGATCTTCCGCGCGTTTCAGGCGGGCGCCTGCGGATACTTGTTGAAGGACGCCTTGGGCGAGGATTTGTCCAAAGCAATCAAGACGGTGGTCGCGGGCCGGAAACATATTCCGCCGGAAATCGCGCGGGTCCTGGCGGAGCACACGCAGGGGTCCGAATTAACCGCGCGCGAGCTGGACGTGCTCCGGCTGCTCATCAAGGGCCTGAGCAACCGTGAGATCGGTGACCTGCTCGGCTTCACCGAGCACACCGCCAAATTCCACGTCAAAAACATTCTTGGGAAGCTGGAGGTGAGCGATCGCACGGAAGCGGCGACCGCCGCGTTTCAGCGGGGGATACTGCCTTGACCCGGGTCGGGGCGAGGCCTTCGGCACAGGTTTTGCCGCAGCGGATCTCGCCGCTTTTCCTGGCCGAGCCGATCCCTTCCCAAGGCCTCAGGTTTCCACTCCGCGTTTTTCCGTTTTTGCCAAGGGTGCGTCACTTTTTATTCGTCATCCACACCGACCCCGGTAAAATTTGAGCGGTGTGCGTGGCGCGATTGGAAGCCGCCAACGAGCGGCTCACGAAGTGGATCCTTTTATTTTTGGTGTGCCGTGCGTGCCGCCGCGCTAACCTTTGAACATTATGCCCGGATTTTTGGACGAAATTGAACCGCTGAAACAAACCGCCCTGGCGGAACTCACCGCCGCACCCGACCTCGCGGCGTTGGAACAAACCAAGGGCGCATGGATCGGGCCGAACGGCAAGTTCACCTCGCTGATGAAACAGCTCGGCACGCTTTCCAAGGAGGAAAAACCTGCCGCCGGCAAGCTCATCAACGCCGCCAAGCAGGAGCTAGAAGCCGCGCTCACCTCGCGCCGCGAGGAATTGGAGCTGAAAGCTGCGCTGCCGAAAGAGCCAACCGATTTCACTCTGCCTGGACGCCGCCGCGCGCTCGGCAAGTTGCATCCGCTCACGCAGGTGACGGATGACATTGTTCGCGCGTTCCGCAAGATCGGTTTCGCCGTCGCCGACGGGCCGGAGATCGAGGACGAATATCATTGCTTCGACGCACTCAACACGCCCGCCGACCATCCCGCGCGCGACTCGCAGGACACTTTTTATCTGGCCTCCGCCCCAAGCCCCGCGCCCAACGCCTCGCGCCTTTTACGCACTCACACCAGCTCCGTCCAGATCCGCGTCATGGAAAAACAGCCGCCGCCCGTGCGCATCATCGTGCCGGGCCGCGTCTATCGCCGCGACAACGCCGACGCCACGCACAATCCCACGTTCCACCAGATCGAGGGGCTTTACGTGGACAAGAACGTCACCGTGGGTGACCTCAAGGGCACGGTGGAATTCGTCTTCCGTGAGCTCATGGGCGGCGACGTGAAGATCCGTTTTCGGCCGCATTATTTCAGCTACACCGAGCCGAGCTACGAGATTGATTTCACCAACGCGCTCGTCAAGAAGATGGGCAAGGACTGGCTGGAGATTGCCGGCTGCGGCATGGTGCATCCGCAGGTTTTCGAGACCGTCGGCTACGATCCCGAAGTGTGGACCGGCTGGGCGTTCGGCTTCGGCATCGAGCGCATCGCCATGCTCCGCTACGGCATCAACGACATCCGCCTCTTCTATGAAAACGATGTGCGGTTTTTGAAACAGTTTTAATGGCGAAGAAAATTAAAATTTACGAGTCCGCCGTGCCGATTTCCGGCGAGGAAGTCGAACACGCCATCCTTTTGATTCGCGGGCAAAAGGTAATGCTCGACCGCGACCTGGCCCGGCTTTACGCTGTGGAAACCAAGGCGCTCAATCGCGCTGTCCAGCGCAACCTCGACCGGTTCCCCGCCGACTTCATGTTTCAGTTGAACGTGGAAGAATACGAATCTTTAAGGTTCCAATTTGGCACCTTAAAGCGCGGGCAACATTCCAAATATCTGCCGTTCGTCTTCACGCAAGAAGGTGTCGCCATGCTGTCCGGCGTGCTGCGCAGCCCGCGAGCGGTGCGGGTCAACATCGCCATCATGCGCGCCTTCGTGCGCCTGCGCGAAACGCTGTCGCTGCACAAGGAACTGGCGCACAAGCTCGCCGACTTGGAACGCAAGATTGAAAACCACGACGAAAATATTCGCTCCTTGTTCGACGCCATCCGCCAGTTGATGACGCCACCCGAAACGCCGCGCCGCGAAATCGGGTTCCACGTCAAGGAAGACGGCGTGCCGTATCGGGTGAAAACCAAAAAAGCCGCCTCTTCTACGAAAACGGCGTGCGGTTCTTGAAACAGTTTTGAAATGGAAAAAACGGCGTCAACTGATACTGGAGAACTTGCGCTCATCTTCTCCAATTTCTTGCTACAAACCCAAGGTGTCATTGGGTTCAGAGGAGATGTGTTGTTTTTGATTGAAAATGGAAAGCAGCAGTTAATCTCTCGAGCTAACGAACAATTTCGCCTGCTGAAGAAAACCACTGACGCTGGGAAGCTGCCAGACAATTTGGAGAAAACTCTTGGCGAAGCCTTCAATGCGACCGTGTTGATGAAAAGTCCAGATGCCGTAATCGGGCAATCGAAGTGTCGAATAGATGCAGCTTCAATGGTCTTCGTGCATTCACTGCTTGATGCCACGATATATTCATTGTGCTGTGTTAGCTATGATTCAAATCCAAATGACTGGTTGGGGTTCATTAAAGATCGCCAATTAAAAATCGAAGACGTTTTAGCGAAAGGCCAAGATGCCGCAACAAAGACAATTTCTCGAAATTACATTGCCAGTTTGGAACGCGAGTCAATGCTCAAGAAGTCAGACAAATTACACGCGGTTTGTAAGCCGCCTTCGAATGTGAATTACGCCTACAATTATACGTTTTCGAGAGAAACGTTAGAAAAATTTGATAATCTCCGTAATGCTATTGTTCACAAACTTCAATTTGGCGCTGGAATTCCTGATGTTGAACAAATGCTAGATTTTGGAATTAAGACAGGAGTTTATTTGTCGCGCATGATTTCGGAAAAATACGGATTGAGTTTGAAAATTACTAAAGAACAGTATAAACAGATTTTCCCGGCAGGATAACAAAATGAAAGTCACCCTGAACTGGCTCAAACAATAGGTTGATTTCAACTGGTCGCCCGAGGAATTGAACGAGCGGCTCGCCGGTTAAACTTTATACGGCACGCGGATGCCGGCGTCTTTTTCTGGAAAATCCTTCGTGTTGCGTGTGACGAGAATCCGGCCCAGTTCCTTCGCCGTCGCCCAAATGATCGCGTCCGGCAGCTTCAGTTTGTGCTGCCGCCGGATTTTAATCGCCCGCTCGGCCACGGCTTTTTCCAACGGTTGGACTTTGAAGCGTGAAAGAAATTCGCGCGTGATGGCTTCCTCTTCCGCGTTCTCCGCGCCGGCCAGAACTTCAATCCACGTCACGATGCTGATGGCGATTTCCTCGTAGTGATCCAGTTCCCGGCTCGCAGCAGGAATCCCGGTGAGGTAATCCACGAGGATATTCGTGTCGAAAACGGCTTTCATGGTTTATGCCATTCCGCGCGGAGTTTGGCTTCGTATTTCAAGGCGTTGACCTTTTTCTTTTTCCAGAGGCCAAAAGCGCTTCGGCCTTTTCCGGATTGTTTCTCAAGGATGTAGTTCCCCACCGCGCGGCGGATGATTTCCGCACGCGACGCCTTCTCCTGTGAGCAAATCTCGCCGAGTGCTTCGAGTTGCTCATCGGGCAGTTCCACGATCGTTCTCATGGCGTCATCATACTACGTCATCATGTGCCTTGGCAAGGAATGGATCGCAGGAGGCGTTTTGGAACTACAGCGGCCTCGTCAATTCGCCAGCTCGACGAAGTTCCGGAGCAGTTGCAAGCCCACCTGCTGGCTTTTCTCGGGGTGAAACTGGGTGGCGAACACGTTGTCGTGCCAGACCGAGGACGCGAAGGTTTCGCCGTACGCCGTGCGCGTGGCAACGATGCCCGCCTCGACCGGCTGGGGATAAAAACTGTGGACGAAATAAACGTAGCTGCCCTCGGCAATGCCGCGATAAAGCGGACAGCGCGGCTCGATTTGCTCCAGTTGGTTCCAGCCGATCTGGGGAATCTTCAGTCCGTTCTTTTCGGAAAAACGAACGACCTTTCCCCGGAAAATGCCCAGGCCGGCGGCGCAACTGTTGAATTCCTCGCTCCGCTCAAACAGCGCCTGGTAGCCGACGCAAATGCCGAGAAACGGCCGCCCGGACTGGATGAACGCGCGCGCCGCCTCCAGCAGTTCCTGCCGGCGCAGCGCGCCGATGCAGTCGTCGAACGCGCCGACACCGGGCAGCACCGCGGCCCGCGCATCCCGCATTTCCTCGGGCCGCTGCACGAGGTGCACGTCCGCGCCGACTTTGAGCAGCGCCTTGTGGACGCTGCGCAAATTTCCCGAGCCGTAATCGAGCAAGGCAATCACAGGTTTATTAAAAATGAAAAAGGTGAAATTAAAAATGAAAATCGCGGCGGGCGAAGGCGGCGGTAGCTCCGGTCGCTGTTCTGATTCCCCAGCTTCGCCCAAGCAGGGATGAGGGGATTTGCTCCGAAAAGCGAAGCCTGATGCCCAAACCACCCGTCAACTCAAACGGCGGTGACCGGCGTTTTGCGCACCTGCGCGGCGAAGTCGTCCAGTTCGGCCTGTTTTTCAAAGCCGACGTTCAACACGTCCACGTAGCCGAGGTTGAGCGCAAATTTGATGGATTGCGCGCGCCGCTCCGGATCGTTGCGCAGGCGGCCTTCGCCGACGATTTTCATGCCCACCACGCCCTTGCCGGCGGCGTGGATTTTCTTCAGCACCGGCACGACCGCTTCCGGCGAACCGTCCATGCTCATGCTGAAGGGATTGATCCGGGTGTGAACCGAATCCACCCACGGCTCGGTTGCCGCGGCTTCGAGCGCGGCAAGGGAATGGCACGAAACGCCCAGTGCCCGGATCGCGCCCTGTTCCTTGAGCTTGGCGAGGAGGTCCATCTGTCGGCGCAATTCCTCCGGCCATTTTGCCGAGGTCACGCAGTGCAGCAGCAGCAGGTCGATGTGGTCGGTCTTCAACTCCTTCAGGAAGCGTGCCACGACCACGTCGGCATCGGGCCGCTCCGGTTCGGTGATGCCGTCGCCCGGATGCCACCAGATTTTGGTGACGAGCGAATAGCGGTCCCGGGCGACGCCGCTCATGGCGCCGGCGAAGTAGGAGTGGCTGCCGTAAAGATCGGCCAAATCGAACAACCCCACACCGCGTTCGTGGGCGTCCCGCAGCAGGCGCTCGCAATTGTCCCGCCCCAGCCGCGTCTGGTTGGATTCGCGGCGAAAGCCGTGGCTCCCGGTGCCCATGCACAGGCGCGACACGGTCAAGCCGCTTTTGCCGAGCGGCACGCGCGCAAAGGGATCGAAGAATTTGGGAGCCGCCGTTTCCGCCGCGGCGAGCTGCGCCCCGGCCAGCAGTCCACCCACGCCGAGGGCCGAGCGTTTGAGAAATTCGCGTCGTTCGATTTGCATAAGCGTGATTCGTTTTGCGAGTTGAGTCTGCCGGCAATTTATCGCGGAAAGGGAAAAAGTCGAATTCTATTCGGCAGGTTCTGCCTTACCCAATCGCCAGTTCCCGCTCGGTTTTCAATCGCAACTGGCCGCACGCGGCGTCAATGTCGCCACCCTTCTCGCGGCGGAGCGTGGCGATCACCCGTTGCCGCGTGAGCGTGGCGAGAAACTTTTCCAGCGTGGCTTCGTCGGGGCGTTTCCAGGGCAGCCCTTCGACTTGGTTGTAGGGAATCAAATTCACCTTCGCGTGGAGTTGCCGGGCCAGTGCGGCCAGCGGTTTGGTTTGCTCCAGCGAATCGTTCACCCCGGCGATCAGGATGAACTCGAAGGTCAACATCCGGCCTTTTTTCGACTGATAGTATTCCAGTGCCGCCGTCAGTTCCCTCAACGGGTACTTGCGGTTCACCGGCATGATTTTCTCGCGCACGGCATCGGTCGCCCCGTGCAACGAGAGCGCCAGCCGGAATTGTTCCGGCTCGTCGGCGAGCCGGCGGATTTGTGGCGCGAGGCCGCTGGTGGAAATCGTGATTTTGCGTGCGCCGATGCCGCCGCCCCACGGCGCGTTAAGGATTCGCAACGCCGTCAGCAAGTTGTCGTAATTCGCCAGCGGCTCGCCCATGCCCATGATGACGAGGTTGTCAACGAGTCGAGCGTCGAGCGTTTCAGGTTGCGGGGCAGGCAAGGCCGCGGTTGCTTGCGATTCTCGACGATCCGCTCTCGACTGCTCCGCGTGCCAGTGTTCCACCGCCAGCACCTGTCCGACGATTTCCTCGGGCGCGAGATTGCGTTTCCAGCCGTCCAGGCCGCTCGCGCAAAATTTGCACCCGTAGGCGCAGCCCACCTGGGTCGAGACACAAAGCGTGTGGCGGTCGCTCACCTCTCCGTAGAGTGCGGGATTGGCCGGGATAAGGACACTTTCGATCAGCGCCTGGTCCTGCAGCCGCCAGAGGAATTTCTGCGTCGTGTCGCGCGCGCCCTGTTTGCGGACCAATTCCAGCGCGGCCAGCGAAAAATGCGCCGCGAGCTTTTCGCGCAGGGCCTTGGGCAGGTTGGTCATCGCGTCCCAACTCGTCGCGCGCTGGACATAAAGCCATTTCAGCAGCTGCGCGACGCGGTAGGCCGGTTCACCCGAGGTCTGGAACCAAGCTTCCAATTCGTCCCGCGACTGCGATTTGATGTCGAGCACAGCGGGAGGGTAAGCTGAACTTGAAATGAAACCAAGGCAACTCGCACGTCAATTTCTGATGGCTGCGCGCGCAATTCGATTATGGTGATTTCAGCCGATAGAACCGATTGCCTGTCGGGGGACTGACGATAAGATACTTGATGGTCCCGTTGTCCGTCGGCGCGGGCGCTGCGACCCAATTCGTGGTGGCGAGGTTCGTATTCACCTGCAGGTTGAATCCGGTGGAGGGCGAAGGCCAGCTGACCAGCGCCGTATTCGTGGAGGTGAGTTGGATGCGTAAGGTCGGCGCGCCGGGCGTTTGCACGGCGAAAAGGGCCCAGAAGCCGCCGACCAGCGCATAGCCGTTGCCGGTCATCGGTCCGCCCGCGTCGTGCTGACCGATGGTGCCGCTGACAGAATAGACGCCGCCCGTGCTCGTGCCGCCGCCGCCGGCCACTTTATACCAGTCAATCGAATATTGTTGGGCGGGGGCAGCCAGCGTCAGCAGGAAGCCTATTGAAATCAGTGAGATTGGCTTTTTCATGGAATCTTATTGCTTGAGTTATTTAATGGCCGACCGTGCCGCCGCCGCCAACCGATTCAATAGTCATGGGCTTCGATATGGTCATTGTTTCGAGGGATGAGCTGGGAGCTTTAATGACGATGGCCCCATTGGTGGGAACGTTGGCCACACCCAAGGTCATCGTGTTGTAGGGGGTCTGCCAAGTGCCGTTGCCGGCGCTTGAAAGGCCGAACTGCACATAGACAAGGCCGCCCATGGTGAAGACCAAGGCATCAATCGTGGCCTGCCCTTTGGGCGTTCCCCAGCCCGTGCAAAGATCGTAGCCGGTGGTGGCGTAGAATTGGGTCGGGCTGGTGCTGTTCGTGTTGTTGCCGCTCGTGATGTCATGGAAGAACTCCGTGTAGCCGGCATGGGTGCCGGTCCAGTAGATGGCCGCATTGGCGAAGCCGACGGAAGGCGCACCCTCTATCGCCGCCAATTGGTTGGCGCAGGCCATGAAGCCCGCCCACAAGGGGGCCGCGATGCTCGTCCCACTCCACCCCTGCCATTCGCCGGGATTGCCAATGTCCGCCTCGTCGGTATAAGCAATCACGTTGTCCGCAACCATGGCGACGTCAGGCATGTTTCTCCTGGCGGTTGAACCGCCGTTGGCTGCCATGCTCACGCCCAGTTGATACCAAGGAAGCGAGTAAGTGGGGCTGATTCCACCACCGCTTTCGCCGTAAGGATATTCCGCCGGATTGTTCCAGACCTTTTCCGAACTCCAGCCGGCACCGCTGTTGGTCATGGACAATTCCGTGCCTCCAACCAGAGTGACATACGGGTCGTCAAATGGTGAATAAACATTGGCCCCTGTGGTTGCGCCAACGTCGCCGGAAGATTGGAAGAACGACTGGCCCTGGGCCGCTAGCTCCTGAAAAATCTCGTCCGTGTTCCCACTTAGAGAAAACTCCAGGCTGGAACTAAGCTGCTTGGCGAGATTGTCCGTAGCCATGCGGTTCAAGGCGTCGTCCGGGGGTGGCGGATATCCATTCGTCGGCGGCGGGGGCAGTTCGTATACGATCACACTGCTCAGGCCGGGCGCCATGGCGATTGCCATCTCGATGTCCAGTTCTACTTCCTCATAGGCGTAGGGATAATTAACATCGCTGGCCGGGTTGCCGTTGGCTCCGTCCAACAACACGGTCGTCAAGGTTGGGTAAGGTGTCGGCAGGTTGTTGGTCTTCTCGTATTCCGTTACCAGATTGGCATAGTAGCCCGAAAACTCCAGAAGCCCGACCGACTGTCCGGAGCCGTTGTAAGACACACTGGGCGCATAAGCGTTACGAAGGTCTTTGGCATTATAGTAGCCGCTTGGTCCCGACCCGCCTTGATCATAACGCAGTCCAGTCACGGGCGCGGCGCGGGTTGCTTTGTTGCCTTTGAGGTGATGCGGCAGAACATAATTATCCATTCCGCTGATGGCCCTAACCGGTACCGCTAAGTCGAGCGTTGGCTCGGCATCCGGAGCGAAGAACGTGCGGTCTTCAGTTGGGTGCTGATAAGTGCGCAGGGTCACATGGAAAACCCTCTCGATGTCGGCAACCGAGGCTGTGACATCCAGCAGCTTGCGGTTCGGATGAGTGCCGGTCACAGTCAGGCCGTTTGTCTCGGCAAACTTGATGAGAGTCTGGTAATCCTGTTCCGTCGGCCCGAATTTTTCTGCGAACTGCGGGGCGGTGAGGTACTTACGGAAATTGGCATTGCCGGGCGTATAAAGGTCCTTTAGAAAGTTATGGAAATTCTCCTGGTTGCGAAGCGGGAGGCCGATGGCCAGTTGCATCGAATCGGTGGCTGGAAGCCGACCGATAGCCTGCAATTTCAAGGCAGTAACCGCCTTGGGTATGTGACCTGGCAGTAGTTGCTTTTCCCCCGCCTGAGTCAGCGGGCAAAAGAGAGCAAAAAGCATCAGGCTCGCCGCCACTTTGACGAATGGGTGGTTCATAGCTGAGCCAGATTATTGCAGGGTGACGAGCACCAGCACCATGCCGTTGCCTTCGCTCAAGCCAGTCATGGCTTTACCGAGGATTGCGCCGGTGGCGCGGGCGTGATCGGTCACTTTCATCGCATGGCCGGGGATGCTGGAAGTCGTCAGCAGGTTGCCGGGCTTGATGGCGCCGTTCGACGTGTCGGCTTGAACATAAACCCGGCCGGTGAGCGCGACGTTCTTGCCGCTTTCCAGAATGCCCTGCTGTTGTAACTGAATGCCGGGATTGATGCCGTTGGCGCCGCTGACAACTCCCGCGACTCGGGTATCGTACGGCTCGGAGCTGAGTTTTAAATGTCCCGGATTCGCCTCATCAATCACCACCACCGCGCCTTCGGAAATCTTTTGGTCCGCAGCTGAGATTTCAAACGGTTCGGCCAGGTCGGCGCCGCCTTTGATCGTGATGGAACTCACGTACAAGTGCATATAGGCGTTGTCGGCCGTGTTATAGCAGGAGACGGCCGTGATCCCGGATTTTTGACTGCCGATCTGGACATCATTTCCCGAACCGTCGTCACCAATGTAGGCCATAACAGGTGTCTGCCCATTGATCGTGAGATATTCGCCGTAGACGGTCACATTATTGTGCCAATCCCACGAAAGTGCGACGCTATCCGGGTTTCTCGTGCCCAAGTAACCAGCGTCGAAACCATAAAGGAAAATCCCTAGGCCTCCAGACGGTGAAATGCCAGCGACGGAACTGCGATAACCGAGGCCATTCCAAGTATTGCCGGGTAACAGATACATATCGTTGCCGTTTAAAATCAGGTTGCCACTGTTGTTCAGCGACATCCGGTTGTTGAAACTGGTGTAAAAATCCAATCCATTCTGGTTGGCACCCGGCGTGCGTTCTGAGGCAATGCCTTCGCCACTGCCCGAGCCGAACGTGATGCCGTAGCCGTTCGTATTTCCATTGTTGAGAAAACCGCCATTTAAGTTTGCCTGGTCCACATTCAAGCCTCCATGCACGCTTAGGTATTGTTGTGCTGGGGAGGCGGTGCCGATGCCGACGTTGCCGATTGCATAAACTGATTGGGAGCCTAGATTCACCGTCAGCACCGGCGTCCCGCCGCTAAGAAAATTAAACTTGTCCGAGGAGTCCTGATACTGAAGCCCCCAGTTTAGAAAGGACGGCGAATGGGCAATCACCATCCGGTCGGCATTCCCGGTTCCAGAGGCAAACATTTCCATCATCGGCGCAGTGGCACCGCTGGCGGCCGGGAACATGATGGTCGCGGAGTCGTTCAGCATGGAAATGTTGCCGCTGAAACTGTTGTTGCCGGTGAACGTCTGGGAGGCATCCGTCAAGGCCACGTCCGCCGGCAGGCTTGAATCCGGCACCACGCCAGGCGGAACCGTGCCGCTCAGGCCCGCCGCGTTCGCGGTCTCGGCGAAGATGGCATACGGCGCAGGCGTCAATTGTTGGCGCGGACTCAGCCCGGTGAAATTCACTGCGCCGTTGGTGCGGACGCCGATCTGCATCCAGTAATTGGTGCCATTGAAAACACCGGTGCCAAAATCATTGATCACGGTGAACAATCCGTTGGTAACGAGGACGCTGGCGTTGGTGATGAAGCCGTAAGCGCTGCTGCCGCCGCTGCTCACGGTGTAAAGCGAGAATCTAAAATCATAGGTGCCGTTGGCCGGGCCGCCGCCGCTTTGGAGCTGGCCCTGGTAGGTGAACGCTGTGCCTTGGGCCGATGCGGTGCCGTGTCGAGAGTTGGTGGCAGCAAGAAATGCAAGCGCCAATATTGAGAAGAGTCTGGTTTTCATGGTTCCTAGGGCCGTTGGTTCACCGAACTGCTACCCGATGCCGCCAGAGTTAGAGATTCACGGCCACCGAACCAGAAACGCTGGTGATACCAACCCATACCAGCAAGCGGGGACGAAGGCAAGCAAAATCTGGCGAGCTCACTGCAAAAAAGGGTTGGTTCTCGTTTTGCGTGCGCGTCGTTTTGTCATTCGTCGGCGATGCGTGAATGAGGCTTTTGAGCTCACGAAAGTCACCATCTGGCGCTTAGGCGGGCGTCGCCGGTAAAGGCCGGCTGGTTGTTAGCCGAGGCTTTACGAACCTGTGTTAAGCGACTGACTTTCGGCCGGAAAATAATTGATCCGTGGCGAATTAAACATAGCGACATAATTGTTTGCGGATTATAGCGCGCAAAGCCGGGTCAATTCGTCATTGGGCTCCGACCACTGGGCGAATTGATGTTCCACTTTTTCCACCAG
>Ga0075030_100000117_pt1 | contig 58922 bp, 44 predicted proteins | sample LitLauG_LLR_2012_FD_71393 | JGI IMG/M metagenome (GOLD analysis project Ga0075030, IMG submission 71393) | Freshwater sediment microbial communities from Pennsylvania, USA - Little Laurel Run_MetaG_LLR_2012 | ecosystem: Environmental > Aquatic > Freshwater > Creek > Sediment | place: USA... | reverse complement strand
GATTTTGGTACCCACCACCTCCTGAATAGTTCTGCCTTGGTCCACGCCTCGAACACGAGGCGCGCAGGCGCGTTGACGGTGCGTGTGACGACGAGTTCGCGCTCGGACTTCCGCTCCACCCCCGTGCGGTTCTTCGTGGGGGTGGCCTCACTTTCTCTTCTTACGTCCATTTGCTTTCTCCTTCCGTTTCAATTCCTCGACAACAATGTCCAACTCGTCGAAGCGCGCGGCCCAGAGCTGGCGATACCTCTCGATCCATGCCGCCTCTTCTTCCAGTCCGCGCGGCCCGAGCTTGCAGGTCCGCACGCGCCCAACCTTCTCTGTGCTGACGAGCCCCGCTTGCTCTAAGACGCCTACATGTTTCTTCATGCCCGTAAGGGTCATGTGGAACCTCTCGGCAAGGGCTGTGATCGAAGCGTCCGCACGCCCGAGTTGCTCCAGAACTCCGCGTCGGGTGGCGTCCGAGAGCGCGCCGAACGAGGCATCGAAGTGGGTTTGGCCATACTGAGCCATACGGTTCAGTATACAACATGGGTGACGGCATGCAATGGGAGGCTGAGCGCCCGCTGCGTTGCCCGGCGATCCACCTGAACTCACGATCAACGGCGCAGTGTAGAGTTGATCAAGCCTGCCCGATCACCAGGCTCTCCCGTGCCGCATCGACTACCTCTTTGTTGACTTCTCGCAACGAATTGATTTCAAGAATTCTCTCCGTCTGAGTGAGGAGACGATTCAGCAAGCGGAAGTTGCCGCCATTGATGCGGATGATGGCCACGGTCGCATCTTCGGCCCATGGCTGCTCCGGTAAATGTACTCCCGCTGGTGCCCATCGTTGAGCTAGCAACCGACGGATTTCAGCCGTTCCCAATGGGCGAAACTCATGTACGAACCCGATCCTGGAGTAGAACTGTGCGTACCGTGCCAAGCGTTTTTCGAGGCCGGGCATGCCGATCAGTACGACGCCAATTTCACTGGCATCGAATATGGCGCGTACCTGTTCAAGGCTACCTATTCGGAGACGATCCGCCTCATCAATAATGATCAGCGTCGTAGGGTCAGGAAAGCGCCTCGTCCAGGATCAGAATTCGCGGATCGCGCAAGCAGGGCCCGGGCGAATGGCCGTGCGTCGCTTCTGGCCGCCGGAAAGGGTGATGCCGCGTTCCCCGACCATGGTCTCGTAGCCTTTCGGAAAGCCTTCGATATCGTCCGTCACAGGCCCGCCGGCTCGGCGGCTCGCCGGACCTGCTCCCGGGCGCCGCCTCCTGCACGACGACAGCGATGTTCTCGGCAAGGCTGGCGTCCTCCTGATGGATACCGGCAAGGCCCTCGGCGTGATGGGCGGTGGACGTTACACCGGCTGGGCGGGTCGGAGGGTTATCCGTGGTCACCAACCCGGACAAACTGCCGCGAGCCTGGCTTCCCTCTGTGCTATTCTCGTTGTTCCCGTTCGGAAACTACGTCCGAGTCAGAGGTCCATTTTTGAAACTGGCCGCCATCGACTACGTCATCCTCGCCCTCTATTTTCTCTTCGTCCTGGGCATCGGCTGGATGCTTCGCCGGAAGATCTCCACCAGCAGCGATTTCCTCACCTCCGGCCACTCTGTCCCCGTCTGGATCACCAGCCTCGCCTTCCTGGCGGCGAATCTGGGCGCGCAGGAACTGGTCGGCATGTCCGGCAATGGGGCCAAATACGGCATCATTACCGCACACTTCTACTGGGTGGGTGCGGTGCCGGCCATGATCTTCGTGGGCCTGTTCATGATGCCGTTCTATTATGGCAGCCGCGCCCGCTCCGTTCCAGAGTATCTCAAGCTGCGCTTCGACGAAAAGACGCGCGGCCTCAATGCCCTGAGCTTTGCCGGCATGACCGTCTTTTCCTCGGGCATCTCGATGTATGCGCTCGGCCTCCTGCTGAAGTTGGTGCTTGGCTGGAGTTTCACCACCTCGGTGCTCTGCTCGGCCGCCATCGTACTGGCTTACACGTTTTTGGGCGGCCTCACCAGCGCCATCTACAATGAAGTCCTGCAGTTCTTTCTGATTGTTTTCGGCTTCTCTCCGCTGGCCATTATGGCGGTGCTCAAGGCCGGCGGGTGGTCAGGCATGTCCGAGCGCCTCCGCGCCATGACCCTGCCCACCGGCCACTCCGGCGAGGTCATGGTGCACAGTTGGAGGTACCTGGCGCACACCGCCGATAACCCCATGGGGATCGAGGTCTTCGGGCTGGTAGCAGGCCTGGGCTTCGTGATGTCGTTCGGCTATTGGTGTACCGACTTCCTGGTGATCCAGCGCGCCATGGCGGCCAATTCCATGTCAGCCTCGCGGCGCACGCCGGTAATCGCGGCGCTGCCCAAGATGATGATGCCGTTTATCGTGATTGTGCCCGGCATTGCCGCCCTGGCCCTATCCCAGATGGGCGTTGGCTATCACCTGCCGATGAAGGAGAACGGCCTTCCCGATTACGACCAGGTGCTGACTACCCTGATGGGCAAGTTCTACCCCGCCGGTATGCTCGGCGTGGGGCTCACCGGGCTGATGGCTTCCTTTATGTCCGGCATGGCCGGCAACGTCACCGCATTCAACACGGTCTTCACGTACGACATCTATCAGAGCTACATCCGTCCCGGAAAGCCCGACCACCACTACCTCTCCGTGGGCCGCGTCACCACCATCGCCGGCGTGGCTCTCTCCATCGGCACGGCCTACCTGGCGCAATCGTACAACAGCATCAACGACCTGCTGCAACTGGTCTTCAGCTTCGTGAATGCGCCCCTGTTCGGCACCTTTCTGCTGGGCATGTTCTGGAAGCGCGCCACCGGCCACGGAGCATTCTTCGGCCTGCTGAGCGGCACCTGCGCCGCGGCGCTTACGCACGGCCTCACGGTCGCCGAGGGCAAGGGTGGATGGGTCGCGGTCCTGCACCAGTTCCCCTCTTCGATGGCCCAGAATTTCTGGATCGCGATCTCGGCCTGGACCGTCTGCTTCGTGATGACCATCGCCATCAGTCTCGCCAGCGAAGCGCGGCCCGAAAAGGAACTGGTCGGCCTGGTCTACAGCCTGACGCCGCTCAAACACGACGAGGGCGTAAGCTGGTACAAGCGCCCGGTGCCGCTGGCCATCGCCATCGGGCTGCTGGCCCTCTTTCTGAATTTCTGGTTCGCCTGACATGATGGACTTAAGAATTCCCTCGGGATCGTTTTTCGTGCTGCTCGGCCTCATTCTGGTGGGCATGGGCATCTTCACGCCCAGCGAACGCGCCGCGCTGACCGAGGCCAATGTCAACCTGTATTGCGGTCTGGTGATGCTGGCCTTCGGCGGTTTCCTGCTGGCGCTGGCCTGGCGCGCAGTGCGCCGCCAGTCATGATCGAAGCTTTCCGCGAACGCTTCGGCGGGGCCAAGGCCGTCCGTGTCTTCCGCGCGCCCGGGCGCGTCAACCTGATCGGCGAGCATACCGACTATAATTTGGGCTTCGTTCTCCCGGTCGCACTGCAGTTGGCCACCTATGTAGCCGCTGCACCCTCGTCCGGCGGCAAGCTCCGCATCTACTCGGAAGACCGGCGGGAACTGCGTGAGTTCGATGCCGCCGGCATCGCGTCGCTGCCCCGGGCCGGCCACTGGAGCGACTACCCGATCGGGGTCGCGCGGGAACTGCTGGCCCAAGGGATCCCGATCGAGCCGGCCAACCTGCTGATCCGCAGCACGGTGCCCGAAGGTGCGGGCCTGAGTTCGTCGGCTGCCCTGGAGGTCTCCTCCGCCCTTGCCTTTCTGAACGGGCGCTCCATCGACCCCCTCCAACTGGCCCGCCTCTGCCAGCGTGCCGAGCGGAATTTCGCCGGCATGCCGTGCGGCATCATGGACCAGTACATTTCGGTCTTCGGCCGCGAGCACTCGGCCGTCGAGATCGATTGCCGCAGCCTGGGTCACCGCCTGGTACCCCTGCCCGAGGGGGTCACGTTCATCGCCGTCAATAGCATGGTGAAGCATGCCTTGGCCGGTTCGGCCTACCAGGAGCGCGTCGCCGAGTGCGCCGCGGCAGCCGCGGCGCTGGGTGTCGAAAGTCTGCGCGAGGCCACGCCCGAGCAAGTGGCGCAAGCCGCCGACCGCATGCCCAAAGCGGTCGCCCGCCGCGCACGCCACATCGTCAGCGAAGACGCCCGCGTCAATCGCTTCGTCGAAGCCAGTTCGAGCGGCGATCTCGAACTCATGGGCCGGCTGATGGTAGAGTCGCATCGCAGCCTGCAGCATGACTACGAAGTGAGCTGTGCCGAACTCGACTTCCTGGTGGGCGCCGCGCTTGGCATCGAAGGCGTACTGGGTTCGCGAATGACCGGCGGGGGATTCGGCGGCTGCACCGTCACCCTGCTACGCGAGGAGGCGGCCGCGAAATTCCGCGACCGGATCGCCGACGCCTACCACCAGCAATTTCATGTGATTCCGAAGGTTTACGCCTGCATCCCCTCGGCCGGTGCAGGCGAGGTGAAGAATTTTGAGACAATCCCGGCGCTCATTTGACTACATAGTCAAAGCATAAAGAATGTCCTCCATGGTGGGGCAAGTCGTATCGAGCTGATTGGCCCCAGCCATGGGTCCTCATCATCATTTATCCGCCACGCCAGTGGCGCGGCCTCCCGGCCTCTGTGTGCGGTTCGGCAATCCGCCCACGCAGGTCGGGAGGCCCGCACCACGCCACGCTAAACTCAAAGGCAGATGCCGCTCTGGTTGAACATCGCCAACCTCGTTACGCTCCTGCGTCTTGCCCTGGTACCGTTTATCATCGGCGACATTCTGCGGGGCAACCACCTCATGGCGTTGGTGCTGTTCGTCGCCGCCGGTGTCACGGACATCGTCGATGGAGCCCTGGCGCGCAGCTTCGGTCTGGCCACCCGGTCGGGCGCCTACCTCGATCCCATTGCGGACAAGTGCCTGCTCAGCGGGATCTTCCTGGCGCTCGGCTCCGCCGGGATCGTTCCCTGGTGGTTCGTGTACGTGGTCTTCGGCCGCGACCTTTATATTCTGGTTGGAGTGCTGGCTTTCCTGGCGTTAACGAAGAACAGAAAATTCCCGCCCAGCGTTTGGGGAAAGGTGTCTACCTTCGTCCAGATTTCCACGGCTGTGGTTTGGCTGGCTCGAAATATCCTCGCAGCCCCGGTATGGATTGCGCTCTCGTCCGCAATGCTTTGGGTTTGCGCGGGTTTCACCATTTGGAGTGGCCTCCACTACACCCTGCGCGCCATCCGGTTTGTGCGAGCGCATTGACGAGGTCTGCGCTCGGGAGTAGTCTTAGAGTAAGGCCGCTTCGCCATGACTCGCTACTTGCCCGCGCGACACTACCGGTGGTTCGGAATCAGCGCCGTGGTGTTCGCCGGATTGTCCGGGTGGCTCGGAATCCAGATGCATGCCGCCCTCATTCCCGCCGGACTGTTTCTGCTTACGGCGGGGCTGCTCTTCTACATGGCCCTGCGCCCGGCCATCGAGATCCACGAGGGCTACGTCACCACGAGTAGCCGGATCATCCCCTGGATGGACATCCGCCGGCTGGACCGTACCGGCTGGATTTCGCCGCTGATCGTGCGAATCACGCTCTTTGACGATTCGCGCCTGCTCCTGGTTTATCCGGGCGACCTGGATTCTTGTAACAGCCTGCTGCGCCACCTGCGCCGTTTGTCACGGGATGCCCTCATCGACGGGATTCCGTACCGGCAGTACTGGGGCGAAGTATTGGCGCCCGGCGACGAACGCAAGCAGGCGCCCCTCCCCCGAGGCCGCATTCTCCGGCCTGAGGACGAGGCGGAAGTGGAGCGCCTGTACCAGCGGCTGAAAACGGTCGGCAATCTGGATCAGAAGAATTCGACGGACGAGAAATAGTCCGTGGCGGTCCGCCGTTCTCCTGCTTTCAAGCTTTTCATTGCAGTGCTCCTTCTGCTGGCCGGCCTTGTGCTTACCCGCACCCTCTGGCTCACCGCTCTCGGCCAAGCTTTGATTTATGACGAAGGCCCCGGCAAGGCCGATATCGCCGTCGTCCTGGCGGGCGATTACCGCGGCGACCGCATCGTGGCGGGGGCTAACCTGGCCCGGGACGGGTATGTGCCGGCGGTGCTGGTCAGCGGGCCTCCCGGATTCTACGGCGCCAACGAATGCGACGCCGCGATTCAGTTCGCGGTTCGGCAAGGCTATGCGGCCTCCTGGTTCATTCCCGCTCCGCACACCGAGCTGAACACCCGGGACGAAGCCGGCGCTCTGCTGACAGACTTGCGGCGCCGCAGCGTCCGCAGCTTCCTCCTGGTCACAAGCAACTATCACACGGCCCGCTCGCGCCGGTTATTTCTTGCCGCCGAACGCGGCATGGGCGGCGGCCCGAAAATGCGCGTGGTCGCCGTGCCGGACCCGTTCTTCGAGCCCGGCTCGTGGTGGCGCAACCGCGAGGGCCGCAAGACCTTCCTCCTCGAATGGCTCAAGACCATCGCCGGCCCGCTGGGGGTTTGACCGATGTGGGAGTCTTTCGCAACCCTGAGATCGCACCTGTGGCGCTACCGTTGGGGCATGGCGGCCGGAGGGCTGTGCCTGGTGCTGAAGGATCTGGCTCAGGCCGCGCAGCCGCTGATGATCCGCGGCGCCGTGGACGCCTTCCAGGCGAACCGCGCCAGCGCCGCTTTCATTCGCTTCGCCGCCTACCTGTTGGGGTTAGCGCTCGTCAAGGGCGTCTTCCAGTACGGCATGCGGGTGATCATCATCGGCATCTCCCGCGACATCGAGTTCGACCTGCGCAACGACCTCTTCCGGCACCTGATAGCGCTCTCGCCCGACTACTACGGCCGCACCCGCACCGGCGACATTATGGCGCGCGCCACCAACGATCTCAACGCCGTCCGCATGATGCTCGGTCCGGGCGTGATGTACTGGTTCGAAACCAGCCTGACCTTCGCGCTGGCCATCGCGATCATGCTGCGCGTGGATTGGCGGCTGGCGTTCTTCGCGGTGCTGCCCGCACCGGCCGTCAGCTTCGCCGTGATCTTTTTCGGCCGCCGCATTCATGACCGGTTTGAGAAACTCCAGGCCATGTTCTCGGATATCTCCAGCCGCGTGCAGGAGAACCTTTCGGGCGTGCGCATGATCCGCGCCTTCGTCCAGGAGAAGGCGGAGTTGCGGCGCTTCGAAGAATTGAACCGCCGCTACATCGCGCAGAACCTCAGGCTGGTGCGGATTCAAGGCCTGTTCCAACCGCTGCTTGAAGCCCTCATCGGGATGACGTTTCTGGTGGTCCTGTGGGTGGGCGGCCGGCAGGTGATGTTGGGACGGATCTCAGTGGGCAGTTTCGTCATGTTCAACACCTACATGGGCATGCTGGTCTGGCCCATGATCGCGCTTGGATGGGTGGTGAACCTGATGCAGCGCGGGAGGGCGTCGCTCGACCGCATCAACCAGATCCTGCACGAGCGCCCAGCCATCTGCGCGCCACCGAACCCCACCCCGCTGCGCCAGGTCCGCGGCGAAATCGAATTCCGCGGCGTGACCGTGGACTACGGCAGCGGGCCTGTGCTCGATAACGTCGATCTGCGGATCGCCGCCGGCTCCAGCGTGGCCGTGGTCGGCCACACCGGATCGGGCAAAACCACGCTCGTCGGACTGGTGCCCCGGCTGATGGACCCGACCGCGGGCGCGGTGCTGGTGGACGGCGTGGATCTTCGACGGGCCGACCCGGCGGAGCTGCGCCGGCATATCGGCTTCGTGCCGCAGGAAACCTTCCTGTTCAGCGCCACCATTGCGGAGAACATCGCCTTCGGCGTGGAGCAGGCGACGCCCGAGCAGATCCGGCGAGCCGCCGAACTGGCAGGCCTGGCGGGAGATATCGAGGGCTTTCCGAAGGGCTACGAGACCATGGTCGGGGAACGAGGCATCACCCTTTCCGGCGGCCAGAAGCAACGCACCGCGATCGCCCGGGCCCTGCTGCCCGACCCGCGAATTCTGATCCTCGACGACGCGCTTTCGAGTGTCGACACCATGACGGAGGAGCGCATTCTGACTCATCTCGCCGGCGTGATGCAAGGCCGGACGGTGATCCTGATTTCGCACCGCGTGAGCACGGTGCGGCAGGCCGGCCGGATCGTCGTGCTGGAGCGCGGTAAGATCGTCGAGCAGGGCACGCACGCCGAGTTAGTGGAGGCCGGCGGCTATTACGCGGAGTTATCGCAGAAGCAGATGCTGGAAGAGGAGCTGGAAGTCTTGTAGGGTAGGCCGCCGGGCCTGCCCGTCAAAGCTCCTCCTGGAGGAGTTGCTCCAGACTGTAGGGGCATCGTTCAGGCAGATCCGCGAGCGGCATTCCGGTCTCGATCGTCGCCAGCTTCGCGGCCTGGCGGCATATTTCCGCGAGATGCTCCTCCAGGTACAGCCGAAGGCTGGGGGACTCGGCGAGTTCGTCCAGAATCTCCTGCCGCGCATCCGCCACCGATGCCTGCCAGCTCGATCCGTCCCGCTCGGGTTGGATCCGCTGCTTGAGTAGATCGAGCAGCATCCGTTTGAGTTGGGACCGGATGGCCCTTCGTTCGCTCCTGGCCAAGTCTTCGATCTCCTCAGCCAAATGCTCCAGATCCACTTCCGTCAAGCGGCCGGCCCGCACCCGCTCGGCCGTGCGGGCGGACCACTCCACAAAATCGGTATCGTACAGCGTTTTGGTGGCAGCGCCCATAACACGATTCTACTCCGGAGGCGCAAATTTGCGTTAGACGGCACTGACGGCGCTCGCATCTTTTCTGTTCTCGTTTTGATAACATCAAAAAACAATCTGAATGTGATCAGCAAACGCGGCCTTCGGAAACTGATCGAAAGACACCCATTTTCGGCGCCCGTTCCATCGCTTCACTGGTGCTGAATGGCAAACGGGAACTAAGCAAGACCACTATCCGAAAACTTGCCGAATTCTTTCACGTGTCACCCGGGCGCCCGGACCTGTATCTGCACAGCAATGACGAATCGGAGCACAAAGGTGGTGCGGAGTTGAGGTGACTTGCGGGCAGCTCTAAACGTAGCCCTTACGCCACGGCGTATCGACCTGCCCGGGTTCCGGCTTGCGCCGAGTGGGGCCAGGTCTTCGCGCTTCCGCCCGGCGGGCCTCGGCGGCAGCTCGTCCGGCCACATACTCGAGTAAATCGTCGTTCGTCAGCTCGTGATCGCCTTGGCACCTTGCGGCCTCGAAATCGGCCGTGAGTTTCCGGGCGCAGAGCACCGGGCCTTCCTGAACCCCGACGTGGTGCCTGAGAAACAACACCATATCGACGCTGATGACAAACCGCGTGGTGGACCTGTCCACCCCTTTGAAATCGAATTTGTAGACGCGTTTGTTTTGCGACTGATCGAAGCCCATGTATCGCAGTTCCAGGGCCTTAGCTGTAGTTTCCGTAGGTTGCTCCAAGACGAAAGGACACCTCAATTATAGCAGGTTTCCTCACGGCAACGGTTTCGGCAACGCAAAGGCGAACAGCGCGTTGCCGGCGGCGATGGCCACATGCTGGCGGCCGTTCACCAGAAAGCTCACGGGGTTGGCGAAAATGGGTGCGCCCGTCCCGAAGTGCCACAGCGGTTTTCCGTTGGCTGCGTCGAGTGCGTAGAACAGGCCTTCGCTCGATCCGCCGAAGACCACCCCGCCGGCCGTCGCCATCAAGCCCGCCCAGGGCGGAGACTTCAGCGGGAACTCCCACACCAGCTTGCCCGTCGCCTGTTCGAGCGCGCGGATCGAACCCGTCGGTTCCACTTTGGGCACGCCTCGCGGGTTGCCGCCGCTGAACCACTGGCCGGGCTTGTGCGACTCCTTCTCCTTCACGAAGTACGCCGGCTCCTCGCGCACGGCTACGTACACCAGGCCGGTCAGCGGGCTGAAGCTCGGGCTGAACCAGTTGGTGACGCCGTGGAATCCGGGGTACACCACGCGGCCCTCGGGAGTGGGCTCGGTGTCGGGCAATCGAACGGGGCGGCCCTTGGCGTCCAGGCCGGAGGCCCACGTCTGTTTGCCGAACGGCTCGCCGCGCAGGTATTCGCCGGTGGCGCGGTCCAGCACGTAGTAGAAGCCGTTGCGGTCGGCCACGACCACCACCTTACGCCCGTTCGCATCCACCAGCATGGGAACGTGCGTCGAGTCCCAATCGTTCAGGTCATGCGGTGTGAATTGAAAGTGCCAGCGGAGTTTCCCCGTGTCGGCATCGAGCGCGACGAGCGAGCAGGAGTAGAGGTTGTCGCCATGGCGGTCGTCGCCGTTGTAATCGGGCCCGGGGTTGCCGGTGCCCCAGTAGATCAGGTTGAGGGTGGGGTCGTACGAGCCGGTGATCCAGGTAGATGCACCTCCCGTCTTCCAACTTTCGCCCTGCCAGGTCTCGTGCCCGGCCTCGTCCGGGCCGGGTACGGTCCAAAAGCGCCAAACGCGCCGGCCCGTCTTGGCATCGTAGGCATCCAGGAAGCCGCGAATACCGAACTCGCCACCCGCGATCCCGATCACCACTTTGTCGCCGAAGGCCAGCGGCGCGGCGGTGATGGCGTGGCCGGCGCGGTAATCGGCCACGACGGTGTCCCAGCGCAGCTTGCCGGTATGCAGGTCGATGGCAAGCAGGTGGCTGTCCAGCGTGCCCACGAAGAGCAGATCGTTTAGCACCGCGAGCCCGCGATTGGCCGAACCGCAGCATGCGTGGAGGTCGGATGGGGGACGCCGCCCGTAACGCCATACCGGGCGGCCGGTGAGACCATCGAGCGCCACCACCTCGCCGCCGGGTTCGGTGATGTAGAGGATGTCGTCGATCGCGATGGGCGAAGTGGAAAACTTGCCAGGCTGTTGGATCTGATAGGCCCATGCCGCCCGCAACTGTCCGGCGTTCGCGGCCGTGATTTCGGTCAGAGGCGAATAACGCTGGCCGTTGTAAGTGCGCGAGTAAGTCAGCCAGTTGCCGGGCTCGCGATCGGCGTGGAGGATGCGATCCGGGTCGACCTGGGCCGATGCCGCGGCGGCAAACAGCAGAAGCACGCCGGCTTTCATCGCAGCCCCCGCAGGCCCGCCAGGTACCCGACTAGATCGTCGAGTTCGGCCGTGGAAAAGGCGTTCTTATAAGATGGCATCGGCGACTTACCCCATCGCTTGCGCAGTTCGGCAATTTCCGATTTCAGGAAGGAGCGGATGCGGCCCTCGCCATCCCGAATCTGTATGGAGAAGGCATCTTCGTTGAGCCGGCTGCCGGTGAGGTGCTCGCCGCTCCGGGTGGCGATCTCGACCAGCAGGTAGTTGTCGGGAATCAGGATCGTCCAGCGATACCCGCCGAAACTGTCGTAGATGGCCGACTCCGGCTCCGTGACCGCCCTCCGCAGCCATTGGGGATCGCGCTGCCGGCCGATCTCGCTCAGGTCCGGACCGGAGGCGCTCCCCTCGCCGTTCACGCGATGACAGCCCAGGCATTTTCCCTTGGTCCGGAAGAGTTCCTCCCCGCGGTTGAGCCGTCCGCCGGAGGCCTCGCCGGAATTGGTGCGCAGCCCCAGCACGTAGGCGGCGAGCGCCCGCAGCGCTGGGTCCGCGACTTCACTCGCCGCGACGGCCGCCATTTCGGTTCCAGGGATTCCGCTACGCAGCAGGGTCGTCAGCGAATCGAGATCGTTGGCCCGCTGCAGCGCAGCGACCCGGAGCGCCGGTCCGCGGCTGCCCTCGCCGGCAGGCCCGTGGCAGCCTGCGCATCGGACCACGTACAGTTCGCGGGGTGTCTGGGCGGAGAGCAGCACCGCCAGAAGTCCGAGCGCGCAGCACCTCATTGGTAGAAGTTTATCTCATCGGGCCGCGTAACGGCTGCCGTATGGGCCTTGTTTCAGTTGGGTAAGTGGTGCAAACTCTACGTCGGAGGCCCGCAGTGAAGCTTGGAATTGTGTACATCGCCCGAGCTCTGGCACTGTTGTGGGCCGGATTCTGGGTCCTCTTCTTTGTAGGGTCGGCCTGGGTGTGGCACACGCCTGTGCATGTGTTGGTGTCAGGGGCGGCAGTGCTCCTGCTGTTCACGATCGTGGCGCTGGTGCCTTGGCGCCGGGAAGGGATTGGCGGTCTTCTGCTGGTGGTCATAGGATTGTTGGTTGGAGCGGTTTATGCGATCTGGCCGCCCCCGCAATTGCCCCTTCTGCAACGCGTAATCACAATCGTCGTTTTTCTCACGGGACCGCCGCTTGTGGCCGGGATTCTGTTCCTGATGCACCATCGGGCGGGAGGCGACGCAGCGGGAGCGATTCACCTGGTCCGGCCGTCAGGTGGGAACCGGCGCTGAGGCTGACCGCGGCGAGGCCGCAGGCTCCGGCGTGCTGCATTGCGCTACTGTGGTTCGGAGAAAAACATGTCGAATTCGCGCCGGCAATTTCTGAATCGCGTTTCCGCCGCTCTCATGGCCGCCGCCACGGCGTGCCGCAAGCCCACGCCGGAACCGGCCGCGCTTCCGCCCGGCGCCCCGCCGGCCTTCGGCACCGCGCCGGACGTAGGACCGCCCGTCTCGCCTTCCGCTTTCGCCGAAGCGGGGAAGCTGGTACAGTTCGAACTCACCGCCGCGGAACGCCAGACGGCCGCCGTCAACTGGCGCAAGAGCATGGCGCCGCTTTACGAGCGCCGCACCGGGCCGCGCAAGTACGCACCGCCGCTCTCCGTCGCACCCGCCACGCGCTGGGATCCCGTTTTGCCGGGCCTGCAAGCGGGTCCCGGGCGCGATCGCTTCATCCGCACTGCCGGCGCGCCGGACCCGCTGCCGGCCAGCGACCAGGACATCGCCTTCGCTCCGCTGTCCCGCCTTTCCCGCTGGATCGAAACGCGCCGGCTCACCTCCGAACGGCTTACCCGCCTCTACCTGGACCGCCTGGAGCGCTTCGATCCCAAGCTGCGCTGCGTCATCACGCTCACGCGCGATCTGGCCTTGACGCAGGCCCAACAGGCCGACCGCGAGATCGCCGCCGGCCACTACCGCGGCCCGCTCCACGGCATCCCCTGGGGCGCGAAGGACCTGCTCGATACCGCCGGCATCGCCACTACCTACGGCGCCGAACCCTACCGCAACCGGGTGCCCAAGCAAGATGCCGCCGTGGTGAAGCGTCTCCAGGACGCCGGCGCCGTACTCATCGCCAAACTGAGCCTCGGCGCCCTCGCGCTCAACGACATCTGGTTCGGCGGCCAGACCATGAATCCGTGGCTGCTGGAGGAAGGCGCGTCCGGGTCCAGCGCCGGCCCAGGCGCCGCCACCGCCGCTGGATTGGTGGGCTTCTCGATCGGCAGCGAGACCGGGGGCAGCATCGTCAGCCCCTCGATGCGTTGCGGCATCACCGGATTGCGCCCCACTTACGGCCGTGTGCCGCGCACCGGCGCCATGACCCTCTGCTGGTCGCTCGACAAGCTCGGGCCCATGACGCGCGGCGTCGAGGACGCGCTCCTCGTTCTGCAAGCGATCTCCGGCCCCGACCCCGGCGATGTCGCCAGCGTGCCCAGCCGCCTTGACTTCGATGGCGCCGCCCCCGTGGCCGGCCTGCGGGTCGGCTACATTCCCGCCTGGATGAAGGAAAGCCCCGCCACCGACGTCGATCGCGCCGCGCTGGAAGCCATCCGCAAGCTCGGCATGGTTCCGGTCGAGGTGTCCCTGCCCGACTGGCCCTATGACTCGCTCGGCCTGATTCTCTTTGCCGAGGGCGCGGCAGCTTTCGAAGAACTCACGCTTTCGGGCGGCCTCAAAGAACTCAAGGCACAGGTTCCCGATGCGTGGCCTAACCTTTTTCGTCAGGCCCGATTCCTTTCAGCCGTTGACTTTGTCCAGGCCGACCGCTTTCGCCGAGCCGTGGCCCAGGAAATGGCGCGAGTCTTTTCCAAGGCGGATCTGCTGCTGGTCCCCTCGCTGCGCGATGAGATGCTCACCATCACCAACTTCACTGGTCACCCGTCGCTCACGCTCCGCGCCGGCTTCGTGGAAGTCGCGGAGGCACGCAGCGACTGGGCTCCCGACCCGGCGCACCCGCTGCCAAAGTTCTCGCCGCCTCGCCGGGTGCCCCACGGCGTCACCCTGATCGGACGTCTGTTCGACGAAGGCACACTCGGACTTGCCGGGCTCGCTCTCGAGCGCGACTTGAACGTCGCCGGTGAGCGCCCTCCCGGCTTCTGAGTTTCAGGCCGGTCGGAAGGCAGACGCGGTTGAAGACGCGGCTGCTGCTTAAAAACTTCCTGCGAACATGATGTAGGGGTAGCTGTAGCCAAAGTCCGTTTTGGATTGTTTAAGGAAATCGCCGGCAAACAGACGCCCGTACCCCGCTCCGAACCTCCATATTTTGGTCCATTGGTATAGAGCCACGGTATTCAGCTCGGAACCGATATGGCTGCTCGTGGCCTTACGGTTGAGCACAAGCGAGCTGCCGCCTGAAGCATAGAGCGAATCCTGCACTGTGGCCAGGTAGAACTCGTTGAAGTCGGTCCGGAGTTTGAGCTTCTTCCACGGCACGAAATCGAAGCCGACGCGCAAATTTTTCAAGTTCTTCCAGCCAAACTGATCGATCATGCCGTAATAAAGGTGATTGCTCGGGTAGAACTGATCGAAAGTGCCTCGGATGCCGTCCTTCTGCGCCGCGTCACCCGAAGCAGCGCTATATTCCACGCTCAGTCTAGGCTTGAGTGCGGAGTTGACGATGGTCCAGCCGGCGAGGTAGCTCTGGCCAAACGCGGTCACGCGGTCGGACGAATACGAGCCGCGCTGCACCAGCATTTCGACGATATAGTCCAGGCGCCCGGGCGCCGTGCCTGCGATCCGCATTCCCGGACTGGCAACCAGGCTGTCGCCCAGCGTACCGCCTTCACTCTTCACCAGCAGCGTCTGCTTGAACAGCAGGTATGGTTCCACGGTCATGTTGGGAAGCACGTTGCGGATGACGCCGTAGGCGCCGTAGAAATGCTCGCCGGCCTTATGCCGGTCTAAGCGGGTGCTGTCGATCTGGACAGCCGATCCGGCGAACAGATCCACTCTAGCCCGGCCGCGGGTGAGCGAGAGGTCCAGGGCGTCAAACGTCCGCGACATGCCCCAGTCCGCCGGCCCGATCAAGCGCTCGCCGCCGAAGGCCATTTCCTGACGCCCGGCGCGAAACTGCGCGGTCCATTTCCCTTCGCGGGCGAACTCCACATAACCCTGTCGCAAATCCATGGGGTTGTAGTAAGTGGTGGGGGCGGGGGCCGTGTTGTACGCCGCCACGCGAGCATCCTGCGCCTGCGCGAAGAACCTTAGCCATTTCAAGGGCTTGACCGCCAGATTCAAGCGGATCCGGCTCAGGTAGTAATGATCGGAGCTGCCGTTGGCCAGCGATGTCCCCGAAGGACCCTCGAACCGTCCCCGAACCTGTCCGCCTAACTGCAACCAACCGGGCAGGTGTTGGAACGGGGACGTGTCCTTGAGCAGGCCATTCGGCGTAGCCTTGGCCGCGCTGGTGCCCTCTGTGTCCTCGGAGAACGCCCGCGGGGGAATCGACAGCGTCAAGCCCGTGAGCAAAGCGATCGATATGAGCGTCTGCTTCATGCCATTCCGGCCGGCTTGGGGTACGTCTAGGGCAGTTCACGGGCCGAACGTCTTCCAATGCAAAATCACAGACTTGGCAAGAGCCCATGGGGTGATTGGGGCATATGGCGCAACCCACGATCGCGATACACTACCTCCGTGGCCCACGTCATCACCCGGCGCAATGTTCTCAAAACTCCGGCCCTGCTTGCCATGCAGTCCGGCGCCGCCCCCTGGTACGGACGCCCCATGCGTTGGGGCCAACTCACCCTGGTCGAAAACGACCCGCCCCAACTCGACGTCGGCTACTGGCTCGACTACTTTAAGCGCTGCCACTGCGACGCTGTCACCCTCTCCGCCGGCGGCGTGGTGGCATACTATCCCACCAAAGTCCCGCTGCACTACCGCAGTTCCTTTCTCGGCGACCGCGACAGCTTCGGCGACCTGTGCCGCGGCTGCCAGAAACTCGGCATGGTGGTGGTGGCCCGCGTCGATCCCCACGCCCTCCACGAGGACGCTTTCCGCGCCCACCCCGAGTGGGCCTCGGTGGACGACCGCGGCGACGTCCGCCGTCACCCCGTGATGCCTGAGTTCTATCTCAGTTGTACCCATGGCAATTGCAATCGCGACTTCCTCACCAAGGTGATCCGCGAGATCGTCTCCACCTACCAGGTCGATGGTGTCTTCGCCAATCGCTGGGCCGACACGGGCGGCTTCACGGTCTGCTACTGCGCCTGGTGCCGCGCCAGTTTCGGCCGCGACATCCCTCGCAGCCGCAACCCGCTCGACCCCAACTGGCGCGACTACACGATGTGGTACCAGGAATCGCTCTTCTCGCTGATGAAGCTGTGGGACACCGAGATCCGCAGAATCAAGCCCGATGCGACGTTCCTGCCGAACTCGGGCGGTGGGGTAGGAAACTCGCTCGACTGGAAACGTTTCGGCGAAATGTCCGAGACCCTGATCTCCGACCACCAGGGCCGGTCGGGCGTGATCCCACCATGGAGCAACGGCATGGCCGCCAAGGTCTTCCGCTCGGCTGCCGGCAGTAAGGCCATTGTTGGCATTTTCGGCATCAACGTGGCCACGTCGCATCGCTGGATGAAATCCGTGAAGGGCAACGCCGAGCAGCAGATCTGGGTTGCCGAGGGCGTGGCCAACGGTTTCCGGCCCTGGTTCACCAAGTTCGGCGGGGTGCAGGAAGACGAGCGCTGGATGCCCCAGGTGGAGCGCTTTTACCAGTGGCATTACTCGGCCGAGCGTTACCTGCGCGACCGCGAGCCGGCCGCGCGCGTGGCCCTGGTCTATTCGCAGCAGACGTCGGTCTATTACGGCGGTGCGCAAGCCCAGGCCATGGTCGGCGACGCGGTGAACGGCATGTACCACGCCCTGGTCGAGGCCCGCATTCCCTTCGAGATGGTCCACGACCGCAAACTCGACGAACTCTCGCGCTTCAAGCTGGCCGTCCTCCCCAACGTGGCCGCGCTCTCCGATGCGCAGTGCGAAGCGCTGCGCCGCTTCGTGGCGGGCGGCGGCAGCCTGGTCGCCACCTTCGCCACCTCGCTTCATGACGAATGGGGCACACCGCGCCAGGATTTCGGGCTGGGCGACGTGTTTGGCGTGCGCTACCAGGGCAGGATTCTGGGGCCGCTGCGCAACTCCTACCTGGCCTTTCGGGGCAAGCCCGGCGCGGCGCGCCACCCCATCCTGGCGGGATTCGACGATGCCGCCTACACCGTGAACTGCATCCGCGCCACCGATGCCGTTCCCACCACCGCCGTTGCCGACGCCCCCATCATCCTGATTCCCGGCTACCCCGACCTGCCCATGGAGTACGTCTACGAACGCGCCCCGCGCGGCAACACCCCGCAGGTCTTTTTGAGAGATCTGGGAAAGGCACGCACGGTGTACTTTCCGATGGACCTGGACCGCACATTCTGGGAGGTGCTGCTCGAAGACCATGGCCGCCTGCTGGCCAATGCGGTCCGCTGGGCCATGAACGAAGAGCAGCCGGTCGCGGTCGAGGGCCCGGGCCTGCTCGACGTAACTCTGTGGCGGCAACCCCACGCGCTGGTGCTGCATTTGGTGAATTTCACCAACCCAATGATGATGAAAGGCCCGATCCGTCAGTTGACGCCCGTAGGTGCACAGCGCGTCCGTCTGCGGGTGCCGGCCGGCCGGAAAGCGGTCCACGCTCGGCTCCTGGTCAGAGGCAAGAAGACCGAGATGCGGGCCGTACCCGGCGGGGTAGAAGTGACCGTTCCCACCATTCTGGACCACGAAGTGGTGGCCGTGGATCTGGCGTAGCGTATCCATGGCCATTCCTGGCTGTGTGTTTGGGTGTCCAAAAAGTTAAAGGCCCCGAGCTGGGTATCTCGGGGCCTGCACTCAGAGGGTTGGCGGTGGGAGGGGACTCACCGCCAAGGGATGCTGTCTGTAATGTTTGAATAGTATCAGTTTAAGATCTTGTTGTCTAGTGTTTTTGAAAAATATTTTAAAAAAAATTTTAAGGGCTACGCCAATCGGTTCCAAGGAGCGCGATCTGAGTCCAGTGCCAGCCCTATCTTGGCCTGCTATCTGGTTGAAGAAGGGTCATTTAGCAGCTCCGGCCGGTTTCTGGCCGCCAGGCGACCGCCGTATGGTAACCAGGCAGGGTCCAGAAAACGTTGAGGCACCCGCTGCGCAGCCAGGGGTCCGGCACCACGGTAGAATAGAGTTATGGGCGCCCCACCCGTAGTTTCGCGACCCGGCCTCTTCGGCGATTAATCCTCCGCCCCGTCCCGGCGGCGCGTGCCGGCCTGGCCGTCGCGCAAGTCCTTAACTCTGACATCCGAAGAGGAGAATTACCATGGGAAACACCCTGGAACAGGTCCGTTCGGACCTCCCTAGTTTCATTGGTCCCGTGCCCGGTCCGCGTGCGCGCGCCGTGATCGAGCGGGACTCGCAGGTGGTGTCCACCTCGTACACCCGCGGCTACCCGCTGGTGGCGGCGCGCGGCGAAGGCGCCATCGTGGAAGATGTGGATGGCAACCGCTTCCTCGATTTCAATGCCGGCATCGCGGTGGTGGCCACAGGCCACTGCCATCCGCGCGTGGTGGAAGCCATTGAGCGGCAGGCCGCCCGCCTGATCCACATGTCGGGCACCGATTTTTACTACGAAGAGATGGTCGCGCTGGCGGAAAAGCTGGCGGCGATTGCGCCCGGGGATGCGCCGCGCCGCGTCTCGTTCGGCAACTCCGGTGCCGAGGCCATCGAGGGATGTATCAAGCTGGCGCGATGGGCCACCCGCCGCGAGAAGATCATCGCTTTCTTCGGCAGCTTTCACGGCCGCACCATGGGCGCGCTGTCGCTGACCGCGCGCAAGGCCGTGCAGCGCGCTGGTTTCGGCCCGCTGGTGCCCGGCGTCGTGCATGCGCCCTATCCTTACTGCTACCGCTGCCCGTTTGGCAAGGAACCGGAGGGTTGCGCGGTGGAATGCGTCAAGCACGTGGAAGAGACGCTGTTGAAGACCATCGCGCCCGCCGCGGAAACGGCCGCTATCGTAGTGGAGCCGGTGCAGGGCGAAGGCGGCTACATCGTGCCGCCGAAAAAGTTCTTCGACGAACTGTTCCGCGTGGCCAAACAAAACAACATACTCCTGATTTTCGACGAGGTGCAGTGCGGGATGGGAAGGACGGGCAAGATGTGGGCGGCCAACCATTTCGAAGCCGTGCCCGACATCTTCGCCACGGCCAAGGGAATCGCCAGCGGCATGCCGCTCGGGGCTACCGTGGCGCGTGCCGACCTGATGACGTGGCCGCCGGGCGCTCACGCCTCCACTTTCGGCGGCAACCCGGTCTCTTGCGCCGCCGCGCTGGTGACCATCGCGCTGCTGGAAGAAGAGCTCATCGAAAACGCCGCGCGCATGGGCGCTTACCTCCAGGAGTACATGCGGGATTGGCCCAGGCGCTTTCCGAACGTGGGCGACATCCGCGGCCTGGGACTGATGATCGGAATCGAACTGGTTCACAATCGGTTCACGAAAGAGAAGGCGCCCGAACTGCGCGACCGCGTAGTGGGACTGGCTTTCGAGCGCGGGCTTCTGGTGCTGGGGGCGGGCGACAACACCATCCGGCTCTGCCCGCCGCTGGTGATCACGCGCGACCAATGCGATTTCGCGGTTGATACGCTAGAGGAGTGCTTGACGGCGGCGGCAAGGAACGGATGAAGGTTCTGGACGTCGGCTGCGGGCTTCACAAGCAGCCGGGAGCCATCGGGTTGGACCGCAACCCCAACAGCCGCGCCGACGTCCTGGCCGACCTCGACCACTTCCCGTACCCCTTCGCCGACAGTTCCTTCGACCGCCTGACCGCGATCCATGTGATCGAACACGTCAACGACGTGATCCGCACCATGGAGGAGTTTCACCGGCTGGTGCGGGCCGGCGGCAGCGTGCGGCTGGAAACGCCGCACTACACCGATTTCAGCTCGTTCTGCGACCCCACCCACAAGAGCCACCTGAACAGTTTCAGCTTCCGCTACTTTGGCGAAAACCACGGCGGCTTCGGCTACTATTCTAAAGCAAGGTTCCGCGAAGTCTCCGTCCACGTCAAGCTGTTGGCCTTCTGGCGATGGCTCGGCTTCCAGTTTTTAGTGAACGCATTTCCACGTTACCGGCGCTTCTGGGAGCACTACCTGTGCTACGTGGTCCGCGGCAAGGTAATGGAGTTCGAATTCGAAGTGCTGAAGTGAACGGCTCTCTTGCACGCAGAGGCGCGCTACGCGATACCATTTCATATCACGATTGAAGTGCCCAAGTGATTGGATGGCTCTATCGCGCGGCGGACGCCCTCCGGCACCGCTCGCAGCAAGACAACCATGGACGCATGGGAGAAGACGAAGCGCACCGGTACCTGCGCGGACGCGGCTGCACCATTGTGGCGCGGAATTACCGCACGCGATCAGGCAGCGGCGAGATCGACCTGGTGGCATGGCACGGCCAGCGCCTCGTCTTCGTCGAAGTGAAAACGCGGGAGAGCGAAGAGTTCGGAATGCCCGAGAGCGCGGTCGACACCGAGAAGCGCGCTAACCTGCGGCGCGCCGCGCAAGACTATGCCAACCGCACGGGCGTGGATTGGGACAAGACACGATTCGACATCGTGAGCGTGGTGTTGGCCAAACCCATGCGCATCGCGTGGATCCAGGACGCTTTCCGGTAACACCTAAGTTCCGCGGCGGCGTTTTCCTCTGCGACTTCCGGAGTCTCCACTCTCTTTCCCACGTGTTATCCTTACTCACATGAGAGGGCTTCTGCCATGTGCCCGCATGTGGAACTTCCCATCAATCTGTCGTTTCCTGTAACTCCAGGCAGTCAGGGGCACGTCCATGTACCTATCGCTATCGATTTCCTGATGTGACTTCATGTTCGAGATCCTGTTCAAATACCCGGCCAGCATCTTCCGCAAGGGTCAATTTGTCTTCCTGACGCCGTGGCCCCTCTGGCTCCTCGCCATCGCCATCCTCGCGACGGCCGGGTTGCTGTTCTGGCACATCCGGCGCAATCACGGCATGCTCAGCGGCGCCCGCCCCATCGCCATCTGGCTGCTCGAGACCGGCCTCGTCGCCCTCGTCCTGTTCCTGCTGTGGCACCCGGCGCTGAGCATCGCCACCCTGCGGCCGCAACAGAACGTAGTAGCGGTGCTGGTGGACGATTCGCGCAGCATGTCCATCAAGGATTCCGGCGGCACTCGCGAGGCTGCCGCCCAGGCGGCCCTGAACTCGGGAATGCTGAAAGCGCTTGGCGAGAAGTTCCAAGTGCGGCTCTACAAGTTCGGCAAGGAGCCCGAGCGCATCCAGAAGCCGGAACAACTCACCGCCTCCGCCGCAGCCTCGCGCATCGGTGACACGTTGGAGCGCGTGCTGGCCGAATCGTCGTCGCTGCCGCTGGGCGCCATCGTCCTGCTGAGCGACGGCGCCGATAACGCTGGCGGCATCGATCTCCAGACCATCGCAGCCATCCGCCGCCAGCGCATTCCGGTCCACACCATGGGCTTCGGCCGCGAAACCCCGGAGAAGGACATCGAAATCGCCGACGCCATTGTGCCCGCGCGCGCGCTGCCGGAGTCCAAGCTCAGCGCTCAGGTCACGCTGCAGCATTATGGCGTGGCCGGCAACAAGGTCAAGCTCAGCGTCCGGGAAAGCGGCGGCAAGGTGCTGGCTTCGCAGGAAGTCCTGTTGAAGACGGACGGCCAGGTGCAGACGGAAACCGTGGTCTTCAATTGCGGCGCAGCGGGTCCCAAAACGCTGGAGATCGGCGTGGACCCCATCAACGGCGAGGAGAACGCGCTGAACAACAAGGTGACGCGGCTGGTCAACGTGGAAACCCGCAAGCCGCGCATCCTCTATATCGAGGGCGAGCCGCGCTGGGAGTACAAATTCATCCGCCGCTCCGTGGAAGATTACCCGGATATTGGCATCGAGATTCCCAGCATGGTGCGCACCACGCAGAACAAGATCTTGCGCCAGGGCACCAAGGACTCCAAGGAACTGGAAGACGGCTTTCCCTCCAAACCCGAAGAATTGTTCACTTACCAGGGGCTGATCATCGGCACCGTGGAAGCCAGTTACTTCACGCCCGCCCAGCAGACAGCCATCCACGATTTCGTGGACCGGCGCGGCGGCGGGTTACTCTTCCTGGGCGGCCGCGCTTCGTTGAACGACGGTGGCTACGCCAGTTCGCCGCTGAACGACCTGATCCCGACCAGACTCTCGGACACCAAGCCCAGCTTCCATCGCGATTTCACCGGACAGCAGCTCACCATGGCGGGCGCGCAGAACGTGTTATGCCGCCTCGACGAGAACCCGGCCAGAAACCTGGAAGCCTGGAAGAAGATGCCGCAAATGGCCAACTACCAGGACGTGGGCGAACCCAAACCCGGCGCCACCGTCCTGCTGGAGTCGACCCCCGCGAGCAAGCGGCCCGAGCCGCTGTTGATCACCGAAAATTACGGCCGCGGCCGGACCGTTCTCTTCGCCACCGGCGGAAGTTGGCGCTGGAAGATGTGGCAGGACCACGCCGACAAGACGCACGCCACCTTTTGGCAGCAAATGCTCCGCCATCTGGTGGCCGACACGCCCGGCCAGGTGGTCGCCAGCACTCCCAAGCAGGTGCTGGCCGACGACACCAAGGTGCCTATCCGGGTGGAAGTGCGGGACAAGCAGTTCAAGCCGGTCGCCAACGCCAAGGTGCAGGCACGTTTCCTGAGTCCCGACGGCACCTCCGCCACCATGGAACTGTCGCCTCAACCGCTCGAAGAGGGCATCTACAGCGGGGAATGGACGGCCGAAAAACCGGGGTCGTACGTTACCGAAATCATTGCCGGCCGCGATCAGGAAGAAGTGGGCAAAGATGTGCTTACTTTCCGCCGCGAGGACGGGGTGGCCGAGAACTTCCATACCGGCCAGAACCGGGAACTGCTCCAAAAGCTGTCGGAAGAGACCGGTGGACGGTACTACAAGCCCGGTGAGGCGTCCAAGTTGGCGAATGAGATTTCCTATTCGGAAGCCGGCATCACCACCCGCGAAACTCGCGATCTTTGGGATATGCCCGCGCTTTTCCTGCTGGCTCTCGGCATCCGCGCCAGCGAGTGGTTGCTGCGCAGGAAGTGGGGTGTAGTATGAGAACCCTGGCACTGTTCCTTCTCTCGGCCCTCTATGCGCCTGCCACTACTTTCTACCTGACGATCTCCGGCTTGGGCGGCGAGCCCGATTACGTCCAGCGCTTCAAGATGTGGGCCGAGGACATCGATAGCAGCCTCAAAAAGGCCGGCGGCGATTCCAACGTGATCACTCTCCAGTCGCCCACGCGCGATCAGATCCGCGCGCGCTTTGCCGACATCAGCAAACAGGCCAAGGCCACCGATTCGCTGGTGGTAATGCTGATCGGCCATGGCACCTACGATGGCGTGGATTACAAGTTCAACATACCGGGACCCGACCTTTCGGCGTCGGAACTGGCCGCGCTGCTTGATCACGTTCCGGCCACGCGCCAGCTTGTGGTCAACATGACCAGTTCAAGCGGCGGCTGCATCGAAACGCTGCGCCGCCCCACCCGCATCATCGTCACCGCCACCAAGACCGGCGGCGAAAAGAACGCCACGGTTTTCGCGCGTTACTTTGGCGAAGCGCTGCGCGATCCGGCGGCTGACACGGACAAGAACGAATCCATCTCCGCTCTGGAAGCCTTCAAGTACGCCCAACAGAAGACCACCGAGTTCTTCGATACCCAGAAGCGCCTGGCCACCGAGCACTCCGTAATCGAAGATACGGGCAAAGGTCAGGGGGAGCGCACGCCCAACGCCGAAAATGGCGAAGGCCGGCTGGCCGGGTCGTTTCCCTTGGTCCGCCTGGGCGCCAACGCCGCCGCGGCCCGCGACCCCAACAAACGCGGCCTGATCGACCGTAAGGAACAGATCGAGCAGGCGATCGATAAGCTCAAATTCGACAAAGCGGCCATGCCGGTCGCCGAATACAAGAAGCAGTTGACGCAGCTCCTGCTGGAACTCGCCAAGACGCAGGAGGCCATCGAAAAGTGACGGAGTATGGATTTGACGCGGAGACGCGGAGTCGCGGAGGAAGACGCGGAGTTTTAAGAGAGGTTGCCCATCCTCCGCGTCTTTCTCCGCGACTCCGCGTCTCCGCGTCAAAATTGTCCCCCATCCCGCGGCTTGCCACCCTCGCTCTCCTCGCCAGCCTCGCTCTCTCCGCACAAACCCTCGAACAGGCCGAGACGCTCTGGAAAGCGCGCCGCTATGTAGACGCCAACGAGGTCTTCAAACAGTTGGTGGCGAAGTATCCCGAGAACGCCGACTACAAGGTCCGATGGGGCCGTCTTTATCTGGAGCACTGGCAGCCCGACATCGCATCCGATCTCTTCAACGAAGCCCTGGCGATCAAGAAAGACCACGCCGGCGCTATGCTCGGCATGGCCTTGGTCGCTGCCGACACTTTCGAAAGCAGGGCCGCCGACCTGGCCCGCAAAGCCCTCGACGCCGACCCCAAACTGGTCGAAGCTCAGGAACTGCTGGCCCGCCTGGCGCTGGAGGACAACAACCCCGCCAAGGCCGGCGAGGAGGCGCACAAGGCCCTCGACATCGACCCCAATTCGATCCAGGGCAAGGCCATTCTTGCCACCATCGACTGGCTCGCCGACAAGAAGGAAACTCCGTGGGACCCGCACACGGCGCGCGGCTACGAAACCGCCGGCCACTTCTTCGTGATCAACCGTCGCTACGAAGAAGGCATCCTCTACTTCCGCAAAGCCATCGAAATGGACCCGCAGTTGTACACCGCACGATCCCAACTGGGCATTAACCTCATGCGGCAGGGCCAGGATGAAGAGGCCTACAAGCAGCTCGAAACTTGTTTTAACAACGGTTTCCAGGACAACGCCACGAAGAACTCGCTGACCCTCATGGACAGCTACAAGAACTTCGTGACCTTCAAAACCGATCGCACCATCCTGAAAGTGCACAAAAAAGAAGCGGAACTTCTGCACCCGTACTTCGAATCAGAAATGAAGCGGGCCATTGCCACCTACGAAGATAAGTACAGGATGAAGCTGGACCGGCCAGTGCAGGTGGAAGTCTACCCCGATCACGAGGATTTCGCCGTCCGCACCATGGGCATGCCCGGCTTGGGTGCGCTGGGCGTGACGTTCGGCTACTCCGTGGCGATGGACAGCCCCTCTGGGCGCAAGCCCGGCAGTTTCCACTGGGCCTCCACCATGTGGCACGAAATGAGCCACGTCTTCACCCTTACCGCGACCGGCCACAAGGTGCCGCGCTGGTTTACGGAGGGCTTGGCCGTCCACGAGGAGACGGCCGTTTCACCCGATTGGGGGGACCGTCTGTCGCCGGACGTCATATCCGCTATCAAGGGTAAGAGGCTGCTTCCCGTCACCGAACTGGATCGCGGATTTATCCATCCGGTCTCGCCGCCGCAGGTGATCGTCAGCTACTTCCAGGGCGGCAGGATCGTGGATTTCATCGACGAGAAATGGGGCTGGAACACGCTGCTCGCGATGCTGCATGATTTCGGCGCCGGAGAAGATACCGCGGCCGTAATCAAGAAAGAGCTAAAGATCGAACCGGCGGAGTTCGACAAACGATTCCTGGAATATGTCGAAGCCAGCACCAAGAACGTCGTCACGCACTTCGATGAGTGGAAAGCGGGCCTGAAGAAGCTGTTCGATCTGGCCGCCGCCAAGGATTACGACGGTATCATCCGTGAGGGCGTGCCGCTGCGCGACATGTACCCCGATTACGTGGAAGAGCACAGCGTCTACGAAGCACTGGCCAACGCCTACATCGCCAAGGGGAACAAGCCGGCCGCCATCGCCGAACTGGCGCGCTACGCCAAAATCGGCGGGCGCGAGCCCGAAAGCCTCAAGCTGCTGGCCAGGGAGCTGGTGGCCGCGGGCCGCAAGCAGGAAGCCGCCGACGTGCTAAACCGCCTCAACTTCATCTATCCGATGGATACCGAAGCCCACCGGACGTTGGGCGGCCTCTGGATGGAACAGGGCAACGTCGAAGGCGCGATCCGCGAATTCCGTGCGGTTCTGGCCAAGGTCCCAGTGCAGGACCCCGCGCAGTCGCACTACGATCTGGCGCGGGCGTACAATGCCAATCATCAGCCCGACCAGGCCAACGAAGAACTGCTGGCAGCCCTGGAAGTAGCACCCAGCTTCCGCCCCGCCCAGAAGCTCCTGTTAGAATTGAGCACTACCGTTCAGAAAAAATAAGATTGGACCAAACATGTCAATGACCGTGCCGCAGCAGTTGGAGCCCGAAGCTCTAAAATCGCGCATCGCGCGCTTCCGCCAGGTGCAATCCGAGATCGTGACCCAGGTGCGTCGTGTCATCGTGGGTCAGGAGGAGGTACTGGAGCAGGTGATGATCTCCCTGTTCGTAGGCGGCCACTGCCTGATCACGGGTTTGCCCGGCACCGCCAAGACCTTGCTGGTGCGCACCCTGTCGCAGACTCTGGGATTGCTGTTCCGGCGCATCCAGTTCACCCCCGACCTGATGCCGAGCGACATCACCGGCACCGATATCATCGAAGAGGACCCGGCCAACGGCCGCCGCACCTGGACCTTCGTGCAGGGGCCGATTTTCGGCAACATCCTGCTGGCCGACGAAATCAACCGCACGCCGCCGAAGACGCAGAGCGCGCTGCTCGAGGCCATGCAGGAACGCTCCTGCACGGTGCGCGGAAACCTGTATACGCTGCCCAACCCGTTCTTCGTGCTGGCCACGCAAAACCCGATTGAACTGGAGGGCACCTATCCTCTGCCCGAGGCCCAGCTCGACCGTTTTCTGTTCAACGTGATCCTGGAATACCTCACCGCCGACGAAGAGATGAAGGTGGTGGACCTCACTACCGTAACCACCATCCCGCACGCCGACCCGGTGACCAACGCCCAGGAAATCCTGGACTTCCAGCAGTTGGTACGCATGGTGCCGATCGGCGAAAGCGTAGCCCGCCATGCTGTCGACCTGGTCCGCGCCACCCGCAGCAGTGACGAAACCGCCCCGGATTTCGTCAAAAAGTACGTAAACTACGGCGCCAGCGTCCGTGCGGCCCAATTCCTGGTTTTGGCCGCGAAGGCGAGGAGTCTGATGAGGGGCCGCTACCACGTGAGCTACGAAGATGTGCGGGCGGTGTACACCCCGGTATTGCGCCACCGCATCCTCCTCAACTTCCACGCCGAGAGCGACAAGGTGAGGCAGGATGACGTGTTACGAAGGTTGCTGGATTGGAAACTGGCACCGCGGGACTAGGTTGGTGTGAGGGCGTGGGTTCACCGCAGAGACGCGGAGACACAGAGATTGCACAGAGAACTGCTGAGATCAAGATGAAGGCTGGTTCAAGTTCAAAACCTGAGTTCGCAGAGGGAGCAGAGACATGGACCTTGCCTCGGGTTTCGGCGTCGGTTGAGAATGTCTTGACGGAAAAGATCATCGGGGCTGCGATTGAAGTTCATCGGCACTTGGGACCGGGTTTGTTGGAGACAGCTTATGAGGAATGCCTCTGCTACGAATTGAGCCAGCAAGGTATCCGGTTTCAGCGGCAAGTGGCTTTGCCAGTCTGCTATAAGGGACTCAAGCTGGACTGCAACTACAGATTGGATTTGGTGGTCGAAGACACTGTGGTGGTTGAACTCAAAGCCACTGAAGAGCTCCTGCCTGTCCATTCCGCGCAACTGCTAACGTATCTGAAGTCCTCCAATAAGCGTATCGGTCTGCTAATCAACTTCAACGTTCCGGTCCTGACCAAAGGCCTAAAGCGCATGGTCAATCATTACGTGGAAGCCTCGGCAGCACCCAATGTCTCCGTTTCCTCTGCGACCGAACCTGATGGGGACGCGACCCCCGATCCTCTCCAGTCTTCTCCGCGTTTTTCTCCGCGTCTCTGCGACTCTGCGGTGAAAAAGGACCCCCGCTGATGCTACAGCGCTTCCTCGACCCAGCCACACTCGCCTCCATTTCCAGCCTGGATCTGGTGGCCAAGACTGTGGTCGATGGCTTTGTGGCCGGGCTCCACCGCTCCCCCGACTTTGGTTTTTCCCAGGAGTTCGCCGAGTACCGCGCCTACTCGGAAGGCGACGATCTGCGGCACGTCGATTGGAATGTCTTCGCCCGCACCGATAAATGCTTCCTCAAACGCTATCGCGGCGAGACCAATTCCCAGTTGTTGATCCTGCTCGATACCTCGGCGTCCATGAGCTATACCTCGCAGAAGATCACCAAGCTGGATTATGCCCAGTTTCTGGCGGCCTCGCTCTGCTATATGGCCAACGGGCAGCGCGATGCGGCGGGGCTCATCGTTTTCGACGAAGACGTCACCAACTACGTGGCGCCGTCTACGCGCCAGGGGCAACTTTTCCGGCTGCTGCACGCCATCGAAAAGGTCGAGCACGGACAGCCCAACACCCGCACCGCCTTCGCCAAGCCGTTCGTGCATTTTCAGAACTTTCTCCACCGGCGCGGCATCGTGGTGGTGATCTCCGATTATTACGGCGATCCCGAGGAGATCATCCAGACCGTGGAGCCCCTTCGTTTCCGGGGCAACGAGGTGATTCTTTTCCACATGCTGGATCCGCTCGAGATCAAGCCGAAATTCAAGGAGCCGGTGCTGTTGTACGACCTGGAAGATACCAAGCAGTCGCTCGAAGTGTCTCCCGAATACGCGCGCACGGATTACCGCCGCAAGATGGAGGCGCACATCGAAGCGCTCAGTTCCAAAGCCAAGTCCGCCGGGATGGATTACTTCCTGATGGACACCGGCCGGCCCTTGGACGAAGGGCTGCGCGAATATCTGGCGGTGCGCAGGGGACGGTTCTAGCATGGGATTCCTCACGCCATGGTTCCTTGCGGGCACAGTGGCCGTAGGGCTGCCGGTGTGGCTGCACCTGCTCAAGAAGCACAAGACCACGCCCCTGCCCTTCAGTTCGCTGATGTTCTTCGAGCGCCGCACGCAGAGTTCGATCAAGCACCGGCGGTTGCGCTACCTGTTGTTGTTCGCGGCGCGCCTGCTCCTGGTGGCGCTGATCGTTCTAGCCTTTGCCCACCCCTACGTGCGGCAGACGGTCTTGGCGTCGAGGCGGCAGGGCGAAATCACCGTACTGGCCATCGACAACTCGCTCAGCATGCGCGCCGGCGACCGGCTGCGCCAGGCCAAACAGGGCGCCAAATCGGTGGTCGGCGGGCTGCGCGTGGGTCAGCGCGCGGAGGTGCTGGCCTTCGGATCGCGCGTGCAGGTGATGAGCGAAATCACCGACGACCACAACCCGCTCAACGCCGCCATCGATTCCATCGAGCCCTCCGACACCCGCACGTCCTATGCCGAGTTGGCGCGCTCGCTGCGTTCCATCGCGCAATCCATCCATCTGCCGCTGGCGGTGCATCTCTATTCGGACATGCAGCAGACCGGCTGGCCGCAGAACTTCAATGACCTGCGGCTGAATGCCGATGTGCAGCTTCATCCGCACGGCATCGAGGCCAAGGAGATCCCCAACTTCGCGGTGGAAAACGTGGTGGCGCCGCGGCGCGTGTACGATAACAAGAAGTCGCGCGTGCTGGTCACAGTGGCGGGCTTCGGCAACAAGAAGGCGACCCGCAGCGTGTCGCTGGTTCTGAACGGGCGCGTCACCGAGACCAAACAGGCGGAGGTGCCGGAAAACGGCCGCGCGCAGGTGGAGTTCCTCTCGCTCGACGTGCCCTATGGCCGCAACAAGGGCGAAGTGCGGATCGATTCCGCCGACACCCTGCCGGCCGACGATGTCTTCTACTTCTCGGTGGAGCGCGCCGATCCGCGCCACGCGCTGTTCGTTCAGGACGCCGCCGGCAGCCGCGGCCTTCTGTACTTCAAAGCCGCTCTAGAGGCCTCGGGCCAGTCGGCCTTCGAGATCGATCCGGCGGCCGTGGATCAGATCGCCAACGTCTCTCCGGCCAAGTATGCTTTCGTGGTGCTCTCCGACCTCGGCGCGCTCCCGGCCTCTTTTGAAAACCAACTGCGCGACTACGTCCGCACCGGCGGCGGCGTGCTGATCTCGCTGGGCCACCTGTCCGAGGGCAAAAGCAAGGTGCCGGTCGGCGGCCAGGCGATCATGGAGACGCGCTACATGGGCCGCGAGGGCGAGCGATTCCAGACCGCTGCGTGGCTGGATAAGTCGCACCCCTCCATCCTGAATGACGACCGCTGGGACGATGTGAAGTTCTACCGCGCAATCCACGTCACGCCCGGCACTTCCCGCGTGGCGGCCAGGCTGGCCGACCAGACGCCGCTGCTGCTCGACGAACCGATCGGCGAAGGCCACGTGCTGGTCTTCGCGTCCACGTTCGACAACATCGATAACGATTTCCCTCGTTCCGGTACCTTCGTTCCATTCATCGAACAGACCGCGCGGTATCTGGGCCGGCTGGACAGCGGGCCTTCGAGCGTGGCTGTGGGCGCCTTCGAAGAACTGCGCAATTCGAAGGAGAAAGGCGCGGCCGTGGATGTGGTGGATCCGAAGGGCGAGCGCGCCCTCAATCTGGAAGAGGCCACCAAGGCGCAGAACATTCAGTTTACGATCGCCGGCTTCTACGACATCCGCCGGCCCAACGGCCGCAACGAACTGGTGGCGGTGAATTCCGACCGGCACGAATCCGATTTGACGCCGGTCAACGAGCAAGATCTCATTTTGTGGCAGAATACAGCCCAAGGGGCTGCGGCCGGCGGGGAGACGGCATCCGCCGAACAGAAGCCACTATCTTTATGGTGGTATGTCATGCTGGGTGTGTTGGCACTGTCTGTAGCCGAATCGTTGTTAGGGAATCAACATCTATCCGTTGATAAAGAGGCGGCATGAAACCTTTGGATCGCTTGTCCGAGTATTTAGGCGCCATTGAGCGGCGGATGCGGTTGCTGGCCGTCACGCGCGGCGCGGCCGTGACCGCGGCCTTGGCTCTGGCTCTTACCGTGTTGGCGGTGCTGATTGCCAATCAGTTCGCCTTCTCGAACCCGAGCGTGATCGGCGCGCGAGTCTTCCTGTTTCTTGGGCTGGCCTTCGCTTTGGCGGCGGCTCTGATCGTCCCGGTGATCCGCCTCAACCGGCGCCGCGCGGCACGGGAAGCCGAGAGCCGATGCCCGCAGTTCGAAGAGCGCCTGCTTACCTTCTCCGAGAAGATGGAGCAGAACCCAAGCGATCCCTTCCTGGAACTGCTGGCCGCCGACACGCTCACGGTGTCGCAGCACGCCCATCCGGAAACCGTCACGAAGGGCACCTGGATTTTCGGCTTCTCCTCGGCGGCGATCGTTTCGGCGATGGTGCTGATCTGGCTAGGCATGTCCGGCCCGGGCTTCCTGGGCTACGGCACGTCGCTGCTGTGGGGCGGCCTGCCAAAGGGCGTGATGAAGCCCTACTACGCGGTCGAAGTGCAGCCAGGCAACAAGACCGTACGCAAACGCTCCGACCAGTCGATTACGGCGCGGCTCGTCGGTTTCACGTCACCGAAGGTGCGGTTCTTCGCCAAATACGCCAGTGCGTCGCAGTGGGAGCAAGCCGAGATGGGCACCGAACCCGGCGGCTCAAACTATCAGTTCATGATTGCCGGCGTGCCCGAATCGCTCTCCTACTACGTGGAAGCCGGAGGGGTGAAGTCGGACACCTTCAAGCTCACCGTTGTGGATCTGCCGGCCGTGACGAAGCTTAAGGTGGTTTACCACTATCCGTCGTATCTCGGAATCAAGGACACCGTGGAAGACCCGGGCGGCGACCTGCGCGCGGTGGAAGGAACCCGCGGGGAAGTCTTCGTGGTAACCGATAAGCCGCTGTCCAGCGGCGTGATCCTGCTGGATGACGGCTCCAAACTGCCCCTCAAACCGGGCGCCGGCGGCCTTTCGGCCAGCGTGCCGATCCAGAAGGACGGTCTGTATCATATCGCCGCCGTCGAGAACGGCGACGACGTGCGCCTGAGCGAAGACTACTTCATCGAAGCCATGAAGGATCATCCGCCGGAAATCAAGATCACGCGGCCGGGCCGGGACTTCAAAGCTTCCCCGATCGAGGAAGTGACCGTGCAGGTGGAGGCCAAGGACGATTTCGGCCTGAAGAACGTGGAACTGCACTACTCCGTGAACGGGGGCCCCGAGAAGACGGCGCCGATGCTGCAATCCAAGGACGGCAAGACTTCCACGGGAAGCACAACCCTGGCTATGGAAGACTTCAAGCTGGAACCGGGCGATGTGGTGAGCCTTTACGCGGTGGCGAAGGATGCCCGGTCGTCGTCCAGCACGGACATTTACTTCATTGAAGCGCAGCCGTTCGAGAAGAACTATTCCCAATCGCAGCAGGCCGGCGGCGGTGGGGGTGGCGGCGGGGACGACGATCAGCAGAACCAGATTTCGCAGCGCCAGAAGGAAATCATCGCGGCTACCTGGAACCAGTTCAAGGGGACCGGGGCTAAGGGCACCGATGCCGAGAACGCGACGTTCCTGGCGGGCGTGCAGGCCAAGCTGCGCGACCAGGCGAAATCCTTAGCGGAACGCATGAAAGCCCGGCAGTTGGAAGGCGCTGGCGACTCCTTCAAGAGCTTCGTGAAGGACATGGAACAGGCCGTGGAAGCCATGGGACCGGCGACGGACAAATTGAAGATCGCCAAGTGGCAGGACGCGCTCGGTCCGGAGCAGAAGGCGCTGCAGTACCTGATGCGCGCCGAGGCGACCTTCCGCGACATTCAGGTGGCCTTCGGCCGCCAGGGTGGCGGCGGGGGTGGGGGCGGCGGCGCAGGCGCGCGCGACCTGGAAGGGCTCTTCGATCTCGAACTGGATACCGAGAAGAACCAGTATGAGACCAATCAGCGCGCGCAATCGGCCCAGCAGCAACAGCAGCAGGAGATCGACGACGCGCTGCAAAAGCTGAAGCAGCTTGCGCAGCGCCAGCAGGAACTGGCCGAACAACAGCGCAAGAACCAGCAGCAAACCTCGCAGCAGCGCTGGCAGCAGGAGATGCTGCGCCGCGAAGCCGAGCAGTTGCAGCAGCAGTTGGAGCGTATGCAGAGGCAGCAGCAGGGCCAGTTGAGCCGCGGGCAGCAAGGCCAACAAAGCCAGCAGGGGCAACAAGGTCAACAGGGACAGCAGGGGCAACAGGGACAGCAGGGGCAACAAGGACAGCAAGGGCAACAGGGACAGCAGAGTCAGCAGGGCCAACAGGCCGGGCAATCCGGCCAGCAGAGCGGACAGATGCAGCAGGGACAGGCGGGTGGCCAGCAGGGCCAACAGTCCGGGCAGCAATCGGCCCAACAGCGTATGCAGCAGCAGATGCAACAGCAGATGGGCGGAGTGCGTGGTTCCAATCCGCAGCAGTTGCAGCAGACGCTCGATCGCTTGAAGCAAGCCGTGGATGACATGCGGCAGGCCGCATCCTCGCAGCAGGCGGGCACGCCGCAGGGCGATGCCCAGGCGCGGCGCGCGGCCGAGCGGTTGAAGGAAGCCGAGCAGATGCTGTCCACTCAGCGCAGCAAGGAAACCAGTAACCAGGTGCAAGAATTGGCGCAGCAGGCTGAAGAACTCGTCCAGCGCCAGCAGGACTTCGAAGGGCAGATGCGCAAGGCGTTCGGCCAGCAGAGCCAGGGCGTGACGCGCGAGCAAGCCAACCAGCTTGCCGGTGAGAAAGAGGGTGAGATTCAGGACCTCAAAAAGCTCGAACAGGGCATGCAGGCCGCGGTGCGCGATCTGCAGAACTCGCAGAAAAAAGCCGCCAGCAAAATGCGCGATGCGCTGGGCGAAATGCAGCAAGCCGAGATTGCGCGGGACATGCAGCGCAACGCCGATTGGATCCGGCGCGGCATGGGCGGATACGCGGTCATGTCGGAAGCCACCATCACCCAGGGTCTGGGCCAGTTGCGCGACCAATTGAAGGAAGTGCAGAAGGCGATGGGCGCGGGCAACCCGGATGACAAGAATGGCCAGGGCGACAAGCTGGCGGAGAACGCACTGAACCAGGTCGAGCGGCTGCGCCAGCAACTCCAGCAAATGCGCGATGCCCGCGCCCAGCAGGGCCAAGCGGGACTACAACGGGGCGGCCAGCAGGCTGGTGGGCAACAGCAAGGCGGCCAGCAGCAAGGCGGGCAACAGGCTGGTGGGCAACAGCAGGGCGGCCAACAGCAAGGCGGCCAGCAGCAAGGCGGCCAACAGCAAGGCGGCCAACAACAAGGCGGCCAACAACAGGGCGGCCAACAGGCTGGCGGTCAGCAGCAGGGTGGCCAACAGGGCGGCGGCCAGCAACAGGGTGGACAACAGCCGGGCGGCGGAAATCAAGGCGGGCCGCGTGGCGGCCAGAATCAAATGGGCGGCGGCGGCCCCACCTACGGTAACGGCGGCGCCTGGAACAATGGCGCCTACGTCGGCGGACCCTGGTACGGCAACAACGGCCCGATCCGTCCGGAAGACTTCCAGAACAACTATCAGGGCACGCTGCAAACGCTGCGCCAACTGGAGCAGCAATCGCAGGGCGACCCGGCCATGGTGAAGGACTTGCAATCGCTGATCCGCGACATGCAGCGCCTGAACCCGAACACCTACGCCAACGACCCGCTGCTGGCCGAGCGCATTCAGGCGACGCTGCTATCCGGCATGGAGCAGGTGGAAATGGAACTGCGCCGCAAGGTGGATGACGCCACGGGTAACGGCAGCGTGCGCAGCCCCGGCGGCCAGAACATCCCGCAAGGCTACGCCGACGCGGTCTACGAGTACTTCCGGAAACTCAGCAAGGCCAAGCAGTAAGGGCGGACGCCCACCGTCAGTTTTCGATGCCAGCCCGGAATGGCACCCGCTTCGCGTGTGGAAGCGAGCGCCCAGGGAGACGAATTGGAGTTAGAACATCAGGCGCAGAGAGAACTGAACATGCCGTTCGCTGCCGGTCTGACTGCTAGTGATTCTACCGAGGTTACCCTGGCCGACCACTTTGCCGCCAACGATTTGGGCATCGTTCAGATTGTTGTCCGGATTGCCTAATTGAACCGTATTGGTCAGGTTGAAACTCTCGGCGCGGAACTGCGTCCTGATCCGCTCTGTGAGCTTGAAATCCTTGAACAGCGAGAAGTCCAGGCTTCTGGTCGGAGGAGCGTAGTTACTCTGGAGGCCCAGGTTGCCACCCGTGCCCGCCGCCGCGACTTGGACTGCGGACCAGTCAAACCAGTCGGATGCCGACCGTCCGCCGGACGGTGCGGCGTTGGGGTTCTTGCCGGACACCAGGTCGGCGCGGCACTTCCACCATTGGCCTATGCAGTTGGCGCCGTTGATGGTGAATGGCTGGCCGCTGTGAACGGTAAGAATGCCGTTCATCTGCCAGCCGCCAATCAATAGGTCGGCTGCACGGCTGATGCTCGACGCCATCTTCTGACCCTTGCCGATAGGCAGCGCATACGTGAAACTGGTTACCCAGTTGTGGCGGATATCCCACGAAGCGTTGGTGTAGGAACTGGTGTAGTTCGTGGGATCGATGGTGCCCAGTCCGCTGGAGCCGCTCAGCGTGGTGCCGCTGTTGGCCAGCGCGTGGCCGTAGGTGTACGCACTCAGGAAGGTCAACCCGTTCGACATGCGCTTCTCGAGTTTGAGGGTACCGCCGTGGTAGTTGCCTATCCCAAACGACGCGGTTCCATTCAGGCCGCCCACGTTGGGGGCGATCTTGTATAGTGGCCGGAGGCTGTCGCACGTCACGTTCGGGATTGGCGAGTTCGGGCATGCGTTCTGGTCCGGCTGCAGAAGGCCATGGGAGGTGTGACTACCCACGTAGGCGATTTCCAAAGCCATCTGGTGGGGCAGTTCGCGCTGAACTGCTGCGTTCCACTTGTGCACCAGCGTGTTGCGGAAGTCCTGCGCCAGGTCGCGGAAATTGATCGGCGCCTCTTGCGTGAAGACGTTTACGGGGAAGCCGCCCTTAAGGCCGCCCAGGAAGTACGGATTAGGCTGGAAATTGGTCGGCAGGTTCATCACCACCGTCTCGTTGAACGGAACCGACTCGCCGCGGTTTGGGTTGCCGCCCTGATTCTCTTCACCGCCGTAGAAGATACCGTACCCCAGGCGGACGACCGTCTTATCCAGCGCGTTGTACGCGATACCGATGCGCGGGCCGAAGTTGGTCTTATCCCACGGAATCAGATAGCTGGAAACCTGGCCGCGGGAAACCTTGACATTCGGGAACGCTGCGGCGAAGTTTGGCGGCAGCGGAGCGTCCTGGTTCGGCCCCTTCGGGATATCCAGAGTCAGCGTGTCGGGGTTGAAGTTAGACTGTCGTCCGAAGCCTTCGTTTATGGGTGAAGACAGCTCGTAGCGCAGGCCAAGGCTCAACGTCAATTTCGGGGAGATCTTCCAATCGTCCTGGCCGTAGAAAGAGTAGCCCCACTTCTGAGACGAGATGAAGTTGTCCGTGGAGATCTGGCCCCCGTTGATCTGGCCGAGCAGGAAGGAAGCCATCGCGTCGCCGCCGTTATTGTTGGACCCGGCTGACACCGGGGCAGCGGTCTCATCCTGCTTGAACCACAGTTCGCCGTGTGGCTCCGGCACCTGGAAGAACGGGAAGCGGATCTGACGGAACTCGGCGCCGAACTTGAAGGCGTGGCCCTGCTTATTGATGGCGACGTTCTGGATGAAGTCCCAAACGTTGCTGTACTCCTTGGAAGGCAGCCAGTTATTGGCGCCGATCTGGCTGTAGTTGTTGATGTCGAACTGCGGGAGGCCGCCGTTCAGGGGGCCGGTGGGATCGTATCCGGCGATGCCGAACGTTTTGAACAAGTCCTGGTCGGAGTTATTCTGCACGCGGGACGTGACCAGACGGGTAAAACCGAGGCGGGTTTCCGTGATAATCGCCGGACCCCAAACGCGGGTCCAACTGGCCATGGCATTGCGGTTCAGGTCGACTTCGGGAACCTGGTTGAAACCGGCCCCATCGAGGGCTCCGGGGAACGGTTGGCCGGAGACTTTATTCGTGTTGGACCAGCTCATGGTGCCGAAGATGCTGTCCTTGTCCGAGAGCCTGTGGTCGATGCGGAGGTCGCCCTGATCGGTCTGCTGCTGTCCCGGAGTGGAGACGTAATAGTCGTTCTGCGGGAAGCCGTTCGCGAAGTTGAGCGGCTGGTTGGTTGCCGGGTACAGCGCCAGCATCTTCACGGCCACCGGATCCATCCGGTTGGAGGGAATGATGTTGCCCGTGAACGGTGTGCGCACGAGCGCTCCGTTGACCGTCTGCTGACTGGCGGGGTCGTACATCGGCTTCCCCAGTTCGGAGAAATTGCCGCTTCTCATCAGAGCGGTCGGAATGGTATAGCTCCCACCCACTCCAAGGCTGCCGATGACGCCGCCGGAAGAAGCAATGCGGGTTCCCTGGTAGTCGCCAAAGATGAAGGTCCGGTTCTTCCGGATCGGGCCGCCCACGGCCGCGCCAAACTGGTTCTGGCGGAAGGGACCGCGGATCTGGCCATTCTTGTTATTCTCCCAGCGGTTGGCGTTGAGGTCTGCGTTCTGCAGAACTTCAAAGAGCACACCGTGCAGTTCGTTGGTGCCCGACTTGATACTGACGCTGACCACGCCGCCCGCCCCGCGTCCATACTCGGCGTTGTACCCGTTGGTCATCACGCGCATCTCGCCGATGGCCTCGACGGAAGGCCCGACCACAAAGGAGGTCTGATTCAGGAAGTCGATCACGTTTACGTTATTATCCACGCCATTCAACAGGAAGTTGTTCTGCCCGTTGGAACGGACACCATTGGCGGAGAAGCCGCCGCCGACCGTGTCGCGCGCGCCGCTCTCGGCGGTGAGTACGCCGGGCGACAGGCGCGCCAGAAAAGCGAACGTACGCTGACCGCCCAAGGGCAACTCAGAGACGCTATCTTTGTTCAGGTTGGCGCCGAGTTCGGTGCTTTCCGTTTGCAGCAGCGGCGCGTCCGCCGAGACTTCAATCGTTTCGCTTACGTCGCCGACCTTCAGGGTGATCGGGATACCCACGCGATCGCCGCCCACCAGCGTGATGTTCTGTTGCGTGAAACGGCGGAATCCCTTCGCTTCTGCGGTAACGGAGTAAGTGCCGGGTTTGAGAGCCGGGCGGATGTAGTCCCCGGTATCACCGGACTTCACGTCATAGGCCTGTCCTGTGGCGGCCTCGGTAATCGTGATCTTGGCGCCCGCGATTGCGGAGCCTTGCGGGTCGGTCACGGTGCCCACGATCGTCCCTAGATCGCGCTGGGCGAAGGCGCCTACCGTGAACAGTGTCAGCAACAATAACGGCTTAATCCGAGCAGCAGAATGCATGATCCCCTCTCTTGTCGTGGAGCGAGTCTATAACGCGAAAACAGGCCGAAGCTACGCTCAGCGGCACTTGCCGCCGAGGGCTCCGCTGCCCGCTAAAAGACAACCTAAAAAGCTCGTTCTTGGTCCCTTGTCCCTAACCGTGCAATTTAACGATTTGGTGTGAATTTCGTATGAAATGATGTTATGTTCATGCGAAATGAAAAGTCAAGGGTCTTAAACTAAATAAAGGCGCGGAAAATTGGAGGAATGAGGGCATCGGCCCGTGCGCCTGACCCAATTGTTAACGCCCGGCCGGACAAACCCGTAGGAAACGTCCCTCTGTATTTGTATTAATAATGACCAATTGTTGGCGATTTATCGTTAGCCAGCCCCTCGGAGTAAGATGAAAAAATGCTGGTGCTGCTGGTTCTTCTCTTCGCCGCTAGCGCGAACGATGCGCAGGACTGGCTGGCACGGGCACGGAGTGCCGCCGCAAGCAAAGACACCGGGCTGGCGCTCGAGGCCGCGCACAGGGCTGAGGAACTAGGCGGCGACGATCCGGCCGTCCTGCTGGCGCTCGCCGATCTCTACGGCGGCCCGCTGGCCGACCCGGCCAAAGCGGCCCGGCTTGGGGCGCGGTACGCCGAGCGAAAGCTTGACGATCAGACTGCATGGCGGCGGCTGGCTGCCTTTTGCCTGGCGACGCGCCAGCCGGATTGCGCGGTCGATGCCGCGATCCGCGGCTTGCCCGTCGACGATAGCGCGCAACTGCACGGGCTGCTCGGCCGCGCCTACGCCGAGCGCAAGGACTGGGGTAAGGCGGGCGCGGAGCTGGCCCGGTCGGTCGAACTCAACCCGTACGACGAAGACGCGCACTTCCGTCTGGCGCAGCTGTACCTCTTCCAGCAAAACTTCAGCTCCGCCGCCGCGGCATTGGAGAAAGCGCGGAAGGTCTTCGACAAGAGCGCGCAGATCGAGCTGGCGCTCGGCGTTGCTTACTACGGTTTGCGCGATTTTCCTGGAGCGGTGGACCAGTTCCTCCGAACCATCCGGCTCGCCCCGGACGTGCCTCAGCCCTATGTCTTCCTCGGCCGGATCTTGGAGCATGCCGGCGACAGAATGCCCGAAATCACCGCACGATTCGCGGAGTTCGAGGCCCGGAATCCGGGCGACCAGTTGGGGTACATATTGCATGCCAAGGCGATTGTGCTTCAGTTGCCGCTTTCCGGATATCCGCCCGAAGCTCAAAACGCGGAGGGACTGCTCAAGCAGGCGCTGGAGATCGATGCGGGTCAGGCGGAGGCGCAATACCTTCTCGGCACCCTGCTCGAACGCAAGGGCGATCTGGCGGGCGCCGTCACCCGCCTGGAACGAAGCATCGCGTTGAACCCAAAAAGCCCGCTGCCCCACTATCGGCTCGCCCGGGTCTACGCCAAGCTCGGGCGGACTGCTGACGCGGAGGGCGAGCGCGCCCTCCACCAGAAGTTGAGCGAGGAGGAGAGTCCGGCCGATCGGCACTCCCTCTCCGGCGGCCGATGACGCAGCGGCGTTTCGGTCCGGACTCGGGGCGCTCGGGCAGATATACTGAACTTGAACCTTTCGCGAACGTCGCGAATCCGGCGTCTTCCGCGAGGAGCCGTGATGCGCAGCGATTTTCGAAAAATGCGGGCGCCGTTCGCAGTCGCCGTACTGCTTGCCACGGGATGGAGGGAGTTCCCGCAAGCCGGGGAGAGCCCCATTCGCTTCGAGCACCAGCCCATTGGGTTCACGCTCGACAGTTGCGAAACGCCGGCACGCCACGCGCCGGAGACGATGGCCGGCGGAGTCGCCGTGTTCGATTACAACAACGATGGCGCCCTGGACATCTTCTTCACTAATGGGGCCGACGTTGGCAGTCTGAAAAAGACCGGGCCGAAATACTTCAACCGACTGTTTCGCAACGATGGCAAAGGACACTTCACCGACGTGACGGAAGCCGCCGGTCTGGCAGGTTCCGGCTACGATACCGGCGTCGCGATCGGAGATTTCGACAACGACGGCTATGAAGACATCTTTGTCGGCGGCGTACACCGCAACTCGCTTTACCGTAACAACGGCAATGGAACGTTCACCGACGTCACCACGAAAGCGGGGCTAAACAAACCCGACGTCGAGTTCGGCCCGCTGTGGTCCGTGGGCGGAGCGTGGGTGGACATCAACAATGACGGCCTGCTGGACCTGATCGTCGTCAACTACCTGAGCTGGAACCCCGGGGCCGAGCCGGTCTGCATGGAAGCCGGCCATCGCGATTACTGCCATCCCAAGATGTACAAGCCCACTCCGAGCCAGGTGTTCCTGAACAATGGCAATGGAACGTTTCGCGATGTCTCCGCCGAATCGGGCGTGCGCGCGCACCCCGGAAAGGGGATGGGCATCGGCGTTGCCGACTACGACCTGGACGGCCGAATGGACTTCTTCATTGCCAACGACAAGATGTACAACTACCTGTTCCACAACAAGGGCAACGGCAAATTCGAGGAGGTGGCTTTCGAAGCCAATGTGGCGTTACGGGAAAACGCCGAATTGATCTCCGGAATGGGCGTGGATTTCCGCGACCTCGATAATGATGGCTATCCCGATATCGCCGTAGTTGCCCTGGACGATGAGACTTTCCCCATTTTCAGAAATTCCGGGAACCGCGATTTCGCCGACATTACTGCCTCCAGTCGCATGGCGGCTCTCAGCATGCCAATGTCTGGATACTCGCCGACCATTTTCGACTTCGACAACGACGGTTGGAAGGATCTGTTCGTTTCTCGAGGCCACGTGCAATCGCTGCAGGCGGCCCCGCGTGTAACGGTGGCGCAACCCAACACGGTATTCCGGAATCTCGCAGGGGCCAGGTTTGCCGCGCTCACCGCGGAAGCAGGGTTGACCGCACAACCGGCACGACGGCATCGCGGATCCGCGGTGGGCGATCTGGACGGCGACGGGCGGCTCGATGTGGTGGTGACCGCGCTGGGCGCGCCGGCCGAGATCTGGATGAACCGGAGCCCCGGCTCGAATCATTGGATCGAGTTCCGGCTGCAAGGCGTCGCAAGCAATCGCGACGCCATCGGCGCCAGGATCAAAGTCGTCAGCAACACAGCCACGCAGTTCAACCATGTGACCACCAGTTGCGGCTATGGTTCTTCGAGCGCCGGGCCAGTGCACTTCGGGCTGGGACCTGACGCCACGGTGGATCTGGTCGAGATCCAATGGCCGTCCGGACGGGTGCAGCAACTGAAGAGAGTGGCGGCCGACCGCATTATCCGCGTAACTGAACCTTCAGCGGACTTCTGAATCGGCCAACCGATCAAGGTAGAGTAGCGCCCTCGCATCGGCATGGCCCTGTACCGTTCTGCACTTGAATCTTCGGTAGAGGAGGGCTAAACTCGTTCTTCGGTTCACTTCACCCCGAGGAGGTTCCGTTCAACGCCGGTCCTGCCTTGCTCTGGCTCACCGGCCGGATGGATTTGCTCGCCTTGCTTCAGTTTCAGGAGATCCGCATGAAAGGCTTTACTCGCCGCGGTCTATTGAAGGGCGGCATGGTGCTTCCCGCAGCGGCCACCGTTGGCATGACTGAGATGGAGGCCCCAGCCCAGTCCGCCCAAACCCAAATTGCGCCCGCTCAGGCGCCCACCCGTGAGCGCCTGCTGCTCGATTTCGGCTGGCGCTTTCACTTTGGTCACGCGAATGATGCCACGAAGGACTTCGGCTTCGGCAGCGGCCGATCGGGTGGATTCCAGAAGAGCGGCGGCTTTCTTGCCCCCAGCAATCTGGCCTTTGACGACGGCGATTGGAAGCCCGTCAACCTACCCCATGATTGGGCCATCAGCCTGCCATTCCAGAACGACCCGGCGCTTTCCAGCAAGGGCTTCTATCCGCTGGGGCGCGACTACCCCGAGACCAGCGTCGGTTGGTACCGGCACGTCTTCGAGTTGCCGGCTGCCGACGCCGGAAGGCGCATCTCGGTCGAGTTCGACGGCTCGTACCGGGACACCATGGTGGTGTTCAACGGCTACTACATGGGCCGGCACACCGGCGGCTACGACCCGTTCAGCTTCGACCTGACGGATTTCGTCCTGCCCGGTGAACGGCAGGTGCTACTGGTCCGAGTGGACGCAACCCTGAGCGACGGCTGGTTCTATGAAGGTGCCGGCATCTACAGGCACGTCTGGCTCGTGAAGACGGCGCCGGTTCACGTCAAGAAGTGGGGCACACTGGCCAGCGCGAAGATTCAGCCGGGCGCCGCCACGGTCTCGATCAAGACGGAGGTGGAGAACCACGGGAAGGGCGCGCAAAACGTGCGCGTGATTTCGACCCTGCTCGACCCGGCCGGCACGGAAGTCGCAAGCGCCGCCTCCACTTCGGCATCGATCGCCGAGTTCGGAGAGCGCACCTACGAGCAACAGGTCTCCGTAAAGCAGCCGTCTTTGTGGTCGCTGGAACAACGGAACCTGTACAAGTTAGTGACGGAAATCGAGGCCGGAGGGGCCATCCAGGACCGGTACGAAACCCGCTTCGGGATTCGCGACCTGAAGTTCGACCCCGAACTGGGCTTTCTGCTCAACGGCGAATCGGTAAAGGTGAAGGGCACCTGCGACCACCAGGACCACGCGGGTGTGGGCGCCGCGCTGCCGGATGCGTTGCAGTACTTTCGCGTCCGCAAGCTCCAGGAGATGGGTTCGAACGGCATCCGCACCTCGCATAACCCGCCGACCCCGGAACTCCTCAACGCGTGCGACGAACTCGGCATGCTGGTGCTCAGCGAGACGCGCATGCTCTCTTCGAACCCGGACGGGCTGGCGCAATTCGAGAACATGGTCCGCCAGCATCGCAACCACCCCAGCGTGCTTTTCTGGTCGATGGGCAACGAGGAGAGCATCTCAACCACCGCCACCGGGCTGAAGATCCTCACCTCGATGAAGCGCATCGGGATGAAGCACGACGGATCGAGGCCGATCACGATTGCGCCACCGCCCATGCAAGCGCCGGGCCGGGGTGGACTCGCCATCTCCGATGTGATGGGGTACAACTACGCCGACCCGCAGGCGGAAGCGTACCACACGGCCAATCCCAAGATCCCCATCATCGGAACGGAGAACGTCAGCGCGGTGGGCACGCGTGGAGCTTACGTGACCGACCGGACCAAAGGAACCGTGGCCTCCTATGATCCGTATACGACTACCGGTCGCGCTTCGGCCGAGGGCTGGTGGCGGTTCGTGAGTGCGCGGCCCTATATCGCCGGCGGTTTCGTATGGACAGGGTTCGATTACCGCGGCGAGCCGTCGCCCTACCAGTGGCCGAACGTCAGCTCGCAATACGGCATCATCGATACCTGTGGCTTTCCGAAGGACACGTTCTTCTACTACCAATCGTGGTGGACGAAGAGACCCGTGCTGCACCTGTTCCCGCACTGGAACTGGCCGGGATTCGAAGGGCAAGACATCGCCGTTTGGGTCCACTCCAACATGGACCGGGTGGAACTGTACCACAACGGCCAGAGCCTGGGCGCGAAGGACCTGCCGAAGGACCAGCATCTCGAATGGATCGTGAAGTACGCGCCGGGTGCGATCGAGGCGCGCGGCTACAAAGACGGCCGCCAGGTCATGACAGCGAAGCGTGAGACCACGGGACCGCCAGCGAAGCTGGTGATTCGCGCGGATCGCCAGGAGATCTCGGCGGACGGCGAGGACGTCGCCGTATGCGCGGTGGAGGTTCAGGACGCGCAGGGCCGAGTCGTTCCGATCACCGAGAACCAGGTCAACTTCAAGGTGACGGGAACGGGCGAAGTGATTGGGACCGGAAACGGCGACCCGACGAATCACGAACCCGACCCCGGCTCCACGCGTAAGGCGTTTGCTGGATTGTGCATGGCGATCGTGCAATCCGCGAAGACACCGGGGAGCATCACCGTGGAGGCTACATCGCCGGGATTGACTGCGTCTTCCGCGACGATTACGGCGAAGGCCGTAAGACTGCGGCCGCAGGTCGCGGTTTGGGAGCGCGAGGTCCCCAAGGGCACGGGCATCACCGGGCTGTGGAGACCTACCCTTGCCGTTGCCGGTGCGCAGACGGGGAACCCCATGGCTCTGGCTGGCGGGAACCTTGACACGGTCTACACGTTCCGGCAGGACGGGAATACGTTGACCGGCGCGGTGGAATCCTCGGGTGGAGGCGGCTTCGGCGGAGGTGGCGGCGCCACGAGCGGAGCCATCGAGGACGGCAAGATCGACGGTTCGAACATCTCGTTTCGAACGGGTACGACCACGTACACGGGCACGATGAACGGGGACCGGATCGAGTTGCGAAGAACTGGCGGAGCCGCTGGACGCGGCGGTCGTGGCGGTGGTGGCCAGCAAGGCTCTCCCCCCGAATCGGGACCGCGCCCGGCCATCGGCCCCGCGCCCCGAGGCTCCGACCCGTCGTTTGCAGGCGGCGGAGGCGGCCGCGGCGGTGCGCAGGCGCCGGCAACCACGATTCTCAAGCGCGTGACGCGGTAGCAAGCCGCTCGGCGTTACCAATCGGACTACCGCGCGGTCACCGTCGCCCCTGCCGGGCTAGAGACCCCGCCAATCGTCCAGATCTACCGGCACCGAGGCTCGCCGCGCTCACCTTGAGGATGGAGCCCGGCCTTGTGCCCGACGAGTCCAGCCCGAACAGCCCTGGCAGCGCATTCACCACCGAAACCATGATCAGCGCCGATTGCACGCCGAGTTATTCAACTTTACGTGCTTCGGCCCCACCGCTCCTTGGGTATCGGGCGGCATCACGCGGAAGTTGTCCACCACGCTGGAAATCCCAAAGGCGGGTGGCGGGTGGCGCCGCGGTTCAAGCGCTCTCGCGGCTCTCGGTTGACGCGCTAGCTCGTCCAGGCTGGCCGATACCCGGGCGTTGGCGATGTGGCGAACCTGCGCCACGGCAGGCGCCGCTAACCAAAGCGCGGCCGGCAAAACCGCAGCCAGAGCCCGCTGTAGTGATGCGCGCCGCTCGCGGGTCTTAGTGAAAGGGAGCCCCTGGTACTCTGGCATACTGAAGTTCTAATTCACATGAACCCGGTGGAATCAGTCCTGTTGCGCACCGCGCGTTGGTTGACCTTCGCATCCGCCGTTGCCATTATCTTCGGAATTGCTCCGTCCCAGATTCTCCTGGCCCTCGCCTTCGCCGCGCTGCTGGCATCCGGCGAGAGAATGCGCCTCCCGCGTATCCGATTGCCCCTGGCGCTGTTCCTGCTCGGCACGCTGATCGCCTTGGCATTTTCCGGTGACGCCACCGGCGGCCTGCCTCAAATCCGCAAGTTTTATGTCTTCCTGGAGCTTCTGGTGGTCTTCTCTCTCCTGCGGGAATTGCGAATGGTTCGCAGGCTGTTTCTCTGTTGGGCCGGGGCCGCTTCGATTGCCGCGGTGGTTGGGTATATTCAGTTCGGCCGCAAGCTCCACGAGGCCCATCTGTCCGGCCGCAACTTTTACGAGTTTTACGTCGGGGAACGCATTACCGGCTTCACCAGCCATTGGAACACTTATTCGGCCGAGGAGATGTTTGCGCTCATCATGGTCGGCTCCTTTCTGCTGTTCGCCCCGGGATTTCGCAAGCGCCTGTGGTTGTGGTTGACTTGCGCCGTCCTGATGGCCGTTGCCATTCTCCTCGCCGAAACCCGCGCGGTTTGGATTGCGATGGCGGTGGCCAGCCTCTACCTGGTATGGTTCTGGCGAAAGGGGCTGGTGCTTCTGCTGCCGGTAGTCCTGGCGCTGGTATTTCTGGTCTCGCCAGCGGGGGTCCGCGATCGATTCACGTCGATCTTCCATCCCAAGGGAGTCGATTCCAACCAGTTCCGCATAGTGACCTGGCGCACCGGCGTTCGCATGATTGAAGCCCACCCCTGGCTCGGCCTGGGGCCCGAAGGTCCCAACCTGCACTTCACTGACTGGATCCCGCCCGATGTCCCGCGTCCTCTGCCTTCCGGATGGTACGGCCACCTGCACAACATCTATCTGCAATACGCGGCCGAGCGCGGCATACCCACCATGCTGGTCATGCTGTGGATGCTGATTCAGATGCTGATCGACTTCGGAAGAGGCCTCTTCGCGTTGCCGCCCGGCCGCAGCGACCGCCGGTTTCTTCTGCACGGCGCCATCGCCATAGTCCTGGCAACCATGGTCGAAGGCATCTTCGAATACAACCTCGGCATCAGCCCGGTCCTCACCATGTTTCTGGTTGCCGTGGCGTGCGGCTACGTAGCGCTGGAAGTTTCGCCGGCCCCGCCAAGCCCTATTTGACTTGCGGGTATGCACCGCGGCTAATTTCGTTTTACACCTCCTTGCTGGGAGACAATTGGTAACTCCGTTCGTGGGTGTAGAATGTTCACGGTCCGCGTCAGTTCTCAGAAGGAGGATACTCAGTGAAACCGCTTGCGATCCTATGTTTCGCTTTGTTCCTGTGCACCCCCAGCCAGGCTCAGAGCGTAACCCTCAGCCAGTTGTTTGCCTTTCCGTGCCAGTCCACCACGCCCTATTTCTGCGTGGATGGCGCCAAACCCGTAGCACTGATTCAAGCTTCCGACGGAAACTTCTATGGTGTCACGGAGACCAGTTACGCGTCGCACAGCAACACGGTGCACCTGGCGGGCGGCACGATTTTCAAAATCACCCCTTCCGGCACGCTCACCGTGCTGTACACCTTTAAGCAAAACACCAAGACGGGATACTACGACCAGGGCTCGATCCCCAACGCCTTGGCCGAGGGGAGCGACGGATATCTCTATGGCACGGCGGGCGGCGGCGGGCCCAACGCGGCTAGCGCCGGAACGCTGTTCAAAATAGCGAAGTCCGGCAGCGGTTTCCAGGTGATTGAAACCTACTGCACCACTTGCGTGACCGGCGGCTTCCCCGACAATATCGTCGCCGGCAGTGACGGCAACCTGTACGGGACCACCAGCGCCGGCGGAACGTACACCTGTCAGGGCTTGGGCTGCGGCGTGGTCTTCAAGCTCACTACTACCGGAACCTACACGGTGCTGCATTCGCTGAACGGCACTACCGATACGCAATCGCCGAACGGGGTGATCCAGGCGTCCGACGGCAAGCTTTACGGGACCACCGCCAGCACCTACACCGGCACCATCTTCCGGGTGGATCCCACCACCGGCCAATTCACCACGATCTACAATTTCCCCACCGCCAATCACTCGCTCGACGTGGCGACGCAGGCCTCCAACGGGCTGCTGTACGGTGCTTCCCGCCTGACGAACAACACCGGACCCATCACCGTCTATTCCAGCACCCTGGCGGGTTCGGTGCACGATCTGGTGACGATATCGTTCGGCTCGGCCAAGAAGATCGGAATCGGCCCGTTCCTGCAAGCGTCGGACGGCAACCTGTGGAGCACCTCGAATTCCGGCGGGACATCGTATTACGGAGCCGTCTTCGCGGTGAGTACCAGCGGAACCGTAGTGCAGGACCTGTCGCTGGACGGCACCAAAGGGGCGTATCCCGTGGCCGGCGTGTTGCAAACCACCAATGGCACGATCTACGTGAGCATGACCGACCGCGGAACCGACTCGCAGGGCAACGCGGCCTACGGTACCATCGCCACCCTGACAGGCCTGCCGCCTCGCTGAACCAAGGCGCGGCGTAGAGGCTTATCGCGCACCCACCAAAACTAACCGCACGTCGGCCACGTTGGTGTTGGTCGGACCCGTGATCACCAGGTCGCCCAGCGATTCGAAGTAGCGGTAAGAGTCGTTGTCATCCAGGTAGCGGCGCGCATCGGGATTGCGGCGCAAGGTGTCGCCATCGGCGATGGCGCCCGCTGCGTCGGTGGGGCCATCGGTGCCGTCGGTGCCGGCGCTGAAGATCACCACGCGTTCGAGGCCCGCGATGTCCAGCGCCGCCGCCAGCGCGAACTCCTGATTGCGTCCGCCCAGCCCGTTGCCTTTGAGGGTGACGGTGGTTTCTCCGCCGGTGATAATGCAGGCCGGCGGCTTGAGGGGTTGGCCAGCGCGCATGATTTCGCGGGCGATGGCGGCGTGCATGCGGGCGATCTCGCGGGTCTCGCCTTCGATTTCGCTGGAGAGCACCAGCGTACGGAAACCCAGCGCGCGCGCACGCCGGGCCGCGGCGGCAAGCGCCAGGCGGTTGCCGCCCACCACCGTGTTGCGCACGCGGCGGAAGACCGGGTCGCCCGGTTTCGGGGTTTCGGGCAGTTCGCCGCGCTCGCCGCGTTCGATGCGCTCCCGCACCGCGGCCGGAACCTGCCTGCGGATGGCGTACTTGTCCAGAATTCCGCCGGCCGCGGCGAACGTGGAAGCGTCGGGCGCGGTCGGTCCGGAGCCAATCACGTCGAGGTCGTCGCCGATGACGTCGGAAAGCAGCAGCGATTCCACGGTGGCGGGCGCCGCCAGTCGCGCTAATTGGCCGCCCTTGATGCGCGAGATGTGTTTGCGGATGGCGTTGATCTCGTGAATATTGGAGCCGCAGGCCAGCAGCAGGCGCGTGGTAGCCTGTTTCTCTTCGAGCGTGACACCGTCAGCCGGCAAGGGCAGTAGGGCGGAGCCGCCGCCGGAAATCAGGCAGACCAGCAGGTCGTCTTTGCCCGCTTCAGCCGCCATCCGCGCAATGCGTTCCGCGCCCGCCACCCCACGAGCATCCGGCATGGGGTGGCCGCATTCGTTCAACTCGATGCGGCGCAACCGCGCCACGTGTCCATCCTTGACGTTGATCAGGCCGGCGGCGATCCGGCGCCCAAGCACGCGCTCGGCGGCTTGGGCCATGGAGGCGCCAGCCTTGCCGGCGCCGATCACGTATACCTTCCGGTAACGCGATACGCTGACCCGCTTCAGATGGCGGACAACGGCGCTGGCCGGATCAGCCGCCGCCAGCGCGGCTTGGAAGATCGCCAGCGCGTGACGGCGAAGCGTCTTGACAGACATGTGGCCTGAGCCTCCCCCACGTCATTTGAAGAACGGGTGCGCCAGAATCAGATCGACCTCCGCCTCCGGATCGTCGCATTGGATCGGGACGTGCACGTCGGCCATTCGGTAGATCTCGCGGCGGGCTTCGAAGAGCGATTGAAACGCCTCGGGGTCGCGCGCCTCCCCGCGGTGGGAGGTTCCGGCAATACGGCGCTCGACGGTCTCCAGCGGGCAATCCAGCCACACGCTGATGCCATGGTCCGTGAGCAGTTCGCGATTGGGCGGCTCCACGAAGGCGCCGCATCCCAGCGCCAGCACGGCGGGGCGGCCCCGCTCGATCCAGCGCACATGGTGGCGGATGATTTCAGTTTCGATCCGGCGGAATTCCGGCTCGCCGCGCGCCGCGAAAATCTGCCCGATCTTCAGGGATTCCCCGCTTTCGATTTCGGCGTCGGTATCGAAAAAGTTCCATCCCAGCCGTCGGGCCAGATGGCGGCCGATGGTCGACTTGCCCGAGCCCATGAATCCCACCATGTAGACGCCGGGGGTGCGCTTGAGCCTGAGGTTCATGCCGTTCCGTTCATCTCCGCCATGCGGGATTCCACCATCGAAGGGAAGAGGCGCATCGCCAAAACCAGGAACCAGCCCACCTTGGGCGTAACCACGGTGCGGGCGTTGCGCTCCACGCCGCGGCGAATGTCCAGCGCGCAGCGCTCCGGCGTGATGGCGAAGCGGCGGCCCTGTTTCACCTTTTCGGGCGCCTCGCCGGAACGCACGTTCTTCTGAAATCCCGTCAGCACGTAGCCGGGGCAGACTAGCAGGGTGCGCACGCCATCGCGCATCAGTTCCATGCGCAAGCCCTCGGTGAACGCGCCAACGGCGAATTTCGACGCGCTGTATACAGTCATCCAGGGCAGCACCATCTTTCCGCCGATCGAGCCCACGTTCACCACCATGCCGCTGTGCCGCTCGCGCATGTGCGGCACCACCAGTTGCGTAATGCCGAGCAGACCGAAGTAATTCACCTCCATGAGGTAGCGCACTTCTTCCATCGGGGTGTTCCATGACGGACAATAGATGCCCACGCCGGCGTTGTTGATCAGGATGTCGATCCGGCCGTAGGTGGCGAGGGTGCGCTCCACCACGCGCCGCCGGTCGGCTTCGATGGTGAGATCACCCGGAAGAACCAGGGCGTTCGCGCCGGCGCGCCGCAGGCCCTCTTCGGAGCGGGCGGTGAGCGCCAGTTTGGCTCCGGCGCGCGCGAATTCGGCGGCGCATGCGGCACCCACGCCCTCCGAAGCGCCTGTCACCAAAACGACCTTGCCATCGATCCGCATTGCCATTAACCAAGAGACGATTGCCTGACTTTCCGTTGAAACGCCATAATAGTACCATGGCTTCGCGGCTTATCCCGGTGTTTCCGCTGCAGCTCGTGGTCTTTCCGCGAGCCCCGTTGCCGCTGCATATCTTCGAGGAGCGCTACAAGGAAATGGTGGGCAATGCGATCCGCGATCATTCCGAGTTCGGAATTGTGCTGGCCAAAGAAGAGGGCATCGTGAACGCCGGCTGCACAGTCACCATCGAGAAGGTCTTGCAGACTTATTCCGACGGCCGCATGGACATCCTGACCCGGGGCCGGCAGCGATTCGAGATCGTGAACCTGAACCAGGAGAAGAGTTATCTGCAAGCCGAAGTGAACTTCTTTGACGACGAGGATTTCGAACCCGCTCCTGACGAACTGCGCGCCCAGGCCCTTTCCAGGTACCAGGAACTGAGCGCCCTGGCTCACTCGGAAAGCCAGGAAGAACCGGATCTCAAGGACCCCCAACTGAGCTTCCAACTGGCCCGGAACCTGCCCGACTTGGATTTTCTCAGCGCGCTCTTACGGCAGCGCTCGGAAACGCGGCGGCTGCGGGAGTTCAACCATTACCTGTCGGCCTACATCCCCAAGCAGCGCACCATCGAGCGCATGCGGGTGCTGGCTCCGACCAATGGCTTCGGCAAGAGACCGGCGGGCATTTAGCCGATGACGCACCAGGTACCCAGCACCGGAAGAGGGCGGTCCGCGACATCCTTCGCGGTTTCGGCCTGCGTTCACGGAAGCATTCTGGCCTGGGTCGCGTTCGGGGCGGGAACGCAGCCGGAGCGGCGCCAATCGATCTACGATCAGGAAATTCGGCCGAGCGAGAAGAGGATCGTCTGGTACAACCTGCGCAAGAAGTTACCGGACGTAGAGCCTGTGGAGGCCGCCGTTCCCAGGCCTCCCCGGGCGCGGGTGAAGTTCCACCAGACGCTGGTTTCGGGTAAGAAGGACGACCATGGGCCGCCGCAGAGGATCTACCTGCAGGATCCGCCGCCCGAATCGGCCAAGCCCACGCCGCTGCCCAACGTGGTCGCCGTCGCGCGCTCGCCCAAGCCGGTGCGGCTTTTTGCTCCGCCACCGGTGGCGGCGCCTCGTCCCACGCCCGCGCCGGCGTTGCCGGACGCCCCGCGCGTGGCGCCTCTGGAACAGGCGAATCTGCCGTTTGCCGCGCCGGCTCCCAAACCGCGGCCGCGCGCCTTCACGCCGCCGCCGGGGAAGAGACCTCAGCCGCAGGCGCCGGTCGCGCTGCCGGACGCCCCGCGCCTGATCGCCAACGCGGCAGCGCGCCTGCCATTGCCATCGGCAGGTCCGCGGCCGCAGCCTCTGCCGTTCGCCGCGCCCGCAACTCGTCTGCAGCGCCAGGTGCTGCTTCTCCCGGATGAGCCGGTGGTATCGGCTGCCGTCGAGATCAAGGGCGGATTGCCGATCGCTGCGCCCATGCCGCGGCCTGGTCCGAAGAGCTTCACACCACCCACATCGAGCGGCGGTCCGGCGGGGCCGCGAGGGGCGGCTGCATCGGCTGCCTTGGAAGAGGCTCCGGCTGCGGCAGCGATTCCCGGCAGCGGCGGCGTGGCACAGGCGACCCTGGCCATTGTAGGGCTCAATCCGGCCAACACCAATTCGGTGCCCGCCCTACCGGGTCCTCGAGAAGCGAATTTCTCGGCCGGCCCGGTAGTGCGGCCGGAGGGCGGCGCCGGCGGACCTACGGACGCCCGGATCGCCGTGCCTGGCCTGCTGATCCGGGGAGGCCCCAAGGACGAGCAGCCATCGCTGGTCGCCAACTTCTCCCCCACGTCCCCCGAGAACCTGCTGGCGGCCGCCCGTATCGCCCTGAGTAGCGCACCTGCCTCGAACACCCCCAGGACGCTGGTGGCGGAGCCGGCGGTCAGAGACGCTCCCACCGCTCCGGGGGGGCGCCTGAACGGGCGGCTGGTGTACACGGTTGCGATCCAGATGCCGAACATCACCAGCTTTTCGGGCAGTTGGACCGTCTGGTTTGCGTTGCGCGAGCCGGGCGCGCCTGGCACCTTGTCCGATGTGCGGCCGCCCGTGCCTCTGCGCAAGGTGGACCCGAAGTATATCGCCGCCGCCGCCGCGGACCGCGTGGAGGGCAAGGTGCAGCTTTCGGCGGCGATCCGCGCCGACGGGCACGTGGAGTCGGTAGGTGTGGTCTTGGGCCTGGACCGGCGCCTCGATGCCAGCGCCATCGAGGCGCTCGAAAAGTGGGTCTTCGAGCCGGCCACCCGCAACGGCTCGCCCGTGATCGTCGATGCGGTTTTCGAAATCCCCTTCCACCTCGCGCCCAAGCCTGTAAAATGACGCGTCAAAACCTGATCATCGATGCCGATGACACGCTTTGGGAGAACAACATCTACTTCGAGCGGGCCTTCGAAGAGTTCGTGGAGTTTCTGGACCATTCCACGCTGTCGCCGCGGGAAGTGCGCGATGTGGTGGACGAGATCGAAAGCGCCAATGCCCGGATTCATGGCTACGGTTCGCTGAACTTCGGCCGCAACCTGCGCCAGACCTACGAGCACCTGGCCGAGCGCGAGATCCGCGAGGAAGATCTCCGCGCCGTGATGCGCTTCGCCGAGCGGATTCTGGACCGCCCCATGCAGGTGATCGATGGCGTCCCGGAGACGCTCGCGTATCTGGCGTCACGGCACGACCTTACCTTGTTCACCAAGGGTCACGTGGAAGAGCAGAAGCTCAAGCTCGACCGCTCCGGCCTGGGCGGATACTTCGGTCACACGGCCATCGTGAAAGAGAAAGACCGCGAGGCCTACGAGAAGCTGGTTCGTGAGCGCGGCCTGGAAGCGGAACGGACCTGGATGATCGGCAACAGCCCGAAGTCGGACATCAACCCGGCGCTGGAAGCGGGGCTGAACGCGGTCTTCGTGCCGCACAAGCACACGTGGGTGTTGGAGAAGCAGGAACTGCGCGAAGGCAAGGGCAGGCTGCTGGTGTTGGGGAACTTCGCGGAGTTGCGCGACCGCTTCTGAAACGGCACTTAGCCTTGGCTTGCTAACCGCACCTCCCCGGCGTGCGATTTTCCCAATTCTCCCAGATTGTTACTTGATATCTACCAGCTAGATGGTTAGTATTTGAGATGCTTTTATCCTAATTACTGCCACCGTGCAGTTCAATACGATTGGCCTGGTCCCAAGCAATAATGGCTTGCAGCCTCTTCACCTCGTTTGGCTACTTCGAACAGGAAGAGGACGATTTGCGGGTGCTGCGCAATGTACGGGAGAGTCTGAGGCCCGGCGGCATCTTCGTGATCGACATCGTGAGCAAGGAAAAGGTTGCGCGCAATTGGGCTCCCGTTCTCTGCCAGGAATTTCCCGACGGCGCGCTCCTGATCCAGCGGCCGCAGATCCGGAACGACTGGACTCGCTGCCACGTGGAATGGACTCTGTTAAGGGACGGCCGCGCCCGCACGTTTCAGTTCGAGCATAACCTCTATTCGGGGCGCGAACTCAAAGACCGGCTGCGGCTCAGCGGATTCCACGAGGTGCAGCTGTTCGGCGATCTCGAAGGCGCACCCTACGGCCTGGAGGCCAAGCGCCTGGTTGCGATGGCGCGCAAGGAGCCGTGAAGGATCGCCCTACCCCACTTCGACGAACTTCACCTTCCACGGCTCGGACCCGGTATTCAGCCTGACGACCGTCACCGGCAACTTGAATCGCCTCGGTCCGGCGCTGCCTGGATTGATGTAGATTACGCCGCCGAGGTCGGTGCGGCCCGGCTGGTGCGAGTGGCCGCTGACCACCAGGTGAAAGCCGGCCTCCGCGGGGTTAAAGTCCAGATCGTGGAGGTTGTGGAGCACGTAGATCCGGGCGGGGCCGGCTTGCGCAATCGTGGTAACGGGCAGGGACGCCGCCCAACTTTGCCTGTCGATATTGCCGCGAACTGCGACCACCGCGGCCAGGGCGCGCAATGCATCCAGAACCGCCGGGCTTCCCACATCGCCGGCGTGAATGATCAGATCCGAACCGCGCAGCGCGGTCAACGCCGCTTCCCGCATGAGGCCGTGAGTGTCCGAGATCAGGCCAATCTTCATGTGGAACCCATCCGAAGCCAGCGTAGTACACAATCGGGTTGGCGATTCGATTACACTGCCTCTTATGCCCTTTTTCCTGAGCGCGCGCCTCGCCTTCATGATGTTCCTGAACTACGTGATCTGGGGGGCCTGGTACGTCACCATCGATACCTACCTCAGAAACAGCCTGCATTTCTCCGGAACCGAAGCGGGTACCGTGTTCGGTACCACCGCGCTCGCCTCCATGATTTCGCCTTTCTTCGTGGGACTGATCGCCGACCGTTTCTTAGCCACGGAGCGCGTGCTGGCCATCCTGCACCTGCTGGGCGCCCTCTTTCTCTACCTGGTCACGCGGGCCTCTTCGTTCGGCGCGGTCTATGGACTGATGCTCCTCTACTGCATCTGCTTCTTCCCCACCATCGCGCTCACCAACACGCTCGCGCTGCGGCAGATCAAAGACGCCAGCCGCGAGTTTCCAATCATCCGTATGTTCGCCACCATCGGCTGGATTGCGGTTGGCCAAGCCATCGGCCTGATGCGGATCGAGACTTCCTCCACACAGTTCCTGCTGGCGGTTTGTGCCTCGGTGGCGATGAGCCTGTACAGCTTGACCCTGCCCCACACTCCGCCCACGGGACGAGGTCAAGCCATCACGGTGCGCGCGCTTCTGGGTATCGATGCGCTGGTGATGATGAAGGAGCGGACCTACCTGGTTTTCGTGATCGCTTCCGTGCTCGCCTGCATTCCCCTGACCTTCTACTTCTCCTTCACTAATGCCTACTTGAACGATGTCGGGGTGTTGAACGCCGCCGGCAAGATGACGCTGGGCCAGGTCTCCGAGGTAGGCGTGATGCTGATGATGCCCTTCATCTTCCGGCGGGTGACGGTAAAGGCGGTGCTGGTGCTGGGCCTGTTCTGCTGGTCGCTGCGTTACGGCCTGCTGGCGTACGGAAACGCCGGCGCGTTGATCTGGATGTTCTATGTCGCGATTCTGCTCCACGGCTTTTGTTTCGACTTCTTCTTCATGACCGGCCAGTTGTACACCGACCAGGAAGCGCCCGCCCACCTGCGCGGAACCGCCCAGGGATTCCTGACCTTCCTCACTTACGGCGTCGGCATGTTCATCGGATCGTTGCTCTCCGGTGGCGCGCTAGATTACTTCACCACGAATGGCGGCGGCGTAGCCAAGACCAACTGGCAGGCTTTTTGGACCAGTTGCGGGCTCGGAGCCTTTGTGATTCTGTTGGTGGTGGCGGTCTTCTTCCAGAGCCAAGCCAAGGTTCAGCCCAAGGCCTCCGTGGGGTAGGCCTCCTGGCCTGGTGTGCTCAGTATGACTTGGATTCAGGGGGTGCAAGTCCCCTATGGACCGTCATGACCGGAACCATCCGTCTAGGCAAGGGTGCCCGTCCGCAAGGCGGGATCTGAAGAAAGCCGATGACGAAATCGCGGATACGACGTACAGGAAGCGGATTTGAGGCCATGGCAGCGCGGGTCACCCAGCCAGGGATGGGGAAGCCCCAGGTAGATCCGACGGGTCTGCGAGAAGAAGCCAAGCCTTACCTGAGGAGATCTCTGCTCTGGTCCGCTCACCCCGGACTACCGCCGGGGCAACCCGGCGGGACAGGAGTGGAGAAGTCAGCCATAGTAGCCCGACCGGGCGAAGGGCGGAATCTTTAATGCAAGGAGATCGCAGACCTTGAGTGTGGAACCATCGGACCGGCATAGCCTGGTGGAGTTGCGGACAGTCTGGTGCAACAGGCGATTCTGCCGGGTCGAACGGATTCGTCTGGACGAATGGATTCGGCGCAAACTGCGCTGTTACCGCCTCCAGCAACGCCAGCGCGGCAAATCCATCGCCGAGTTCCTCCGGCGGATGGGGGTGCCGGCGGGATCGGCCAGCAAAGTGGGGAGTTCGGGCAAGGGGCCGTGGCGTTTGGCCGTATACAACCAAGTACGTACAGTGGTGTGGGAGGACGGGGCCGTGAGGCCCCTCCTACCCGATCGGGCGGCGATTCACGCGAGGCGTGCGACTGATCCAAAGGCGTCCTATACTTCAGGAATGCCAAACGCAACGCTTCTGCTGCTGCTCACACTGCCGGCCTGGACCCAGGAACGGGTTGACCTGGGGCTCGTCGACCGCATCAAGACGGAGGCCTTCGACCACTCGAAGGTGATGGACCACCTGTACCAGATCACCGAAGTGCACGGACCGCGCCTGACTTGGTCGAGCGGCTATCAGGATGCCGCGAATTGGGCGGCAGCCGAGCTCAAACGCATGGGCATCGAGAATGTTCACATGGAAAAGTGGGCGCCAGCCGGGCGCAGTTGGACCCTGCAACAGTCCTCCGTGGAGTTGCTGGAGCCGCGCTACCAGGAACTGTCGGCGGTGCCACTGGCGTGGAGCGCCTCGACTAGCGGCCCGGTCACGGGCGAATTGGTGCTGGCGCCGTTTTCCTCGTCGTTTCGCGACGGCCCCAAAAAGCACGCCGAGGTCTTGAAAGCCTATCAGGCGAAGTGGAGCGGCAAGCTCCGAGGCAAGACGGTTCTACTGAGCGTGCCGCGCGTTCCCGAGCCCCAGACGAAACCTCAATTCCGCCGGTACACTGCGGCCGAACTCTCCGACATGGGGAATGCCACCGAGCCCACCCCCAAGCTAACAGCGAAGACGCTCGACGAACTGGAGTGGCCGGAGAACCCCGAGGATTTCGGCAGGTTCTTTTCGAGTCTGCCAAACTCCCTGATGGAGCAGGCGTTCGATCTCTACGACGAGGCCGTGGCGGAACGCGCCCGGTTCTTGGCGAAAGAAGGCGCGGCGGGTGTGCTGCTGGGGGACCAGCGCGCGCACGAGGGCATGCTCTTCGCCGAGGCCGCCGGCAGCTTCAAGAGCGCCGACACCTTATCGCCACCCACGTTTGTCATCACCGCCGAGCAGTACGACCGCGTGGCGCGAGCGGTCGAAAGGAAACTGCCTGTAACGGTCCGAATGAACCTGAAGGCTGCGATATCGGACAGCGATGTCGACGGGATGAATATCATCGGCGAAATCCCGGGAGGCCGCAGGAAGGACGAAGTGGTGATGATCGGGGCGCATTTCGATTCCTGGCACACGGGTGGCGGCGCCACCGACAACGGGGCCGGCAGCGCGGTGATGATGGAGGTAATGCGAATCCTCAAGACGCTCCATCTGCCGCTTGACCGCACGGTGCGTATCGGGCTGTGGGGCGGAGAAGAGGAGGGGCTGTTCGGCTCGCGGGCGTACGTGAAGGAGCATTTCGCCGACCCGAAAACGATGTCGGTCACCGCGCAGCACGCAAAACTCTCCGGCTATTTCAACCTCGACAACGGCAGCGGCAAGATCCGGGGCGTGTATCTGCAGGGGAATGAGGCCATGCGACCGGTATTCGAAACGTGGCTGGCGCCCTTCCGCGACCTCGGGGTGAGCACCATCACGATCCGCAACACCGGCGGCACGGACCACCTTTCGTTCAATGCCGTGGGGCTGCCCGGCTTCCAGTTCATTCAGGACCCGCTGGACTACGGAACCATCACGCACCATTCCGACATGGACACCTACGATCACGCGATCGCCGCGGACCTGATGCAGGCGTCGGCGGTGATTGCGACGGTGGTTTACGAAGCGGCTAACGGCAAGGAGATGCTTCCCCGGCGGGAACTGCCGAAGGCTGAGTAGCCGTTCTACTCCGGGGACGAGACAACACAAAATGAGGCGCCGGTAGTAGACTGGTTCCCGTGCCGGAGGCTTGGCAGGATCGCTTCCACGGAGGTACACCCGATGCATCGCAGACTCTTTCTCAAGTCCATGGCGGCCGCGGCGGGCACAGGCCTGATTCATCCGCCGCGCGCGCTGGCTGCGCTGCCGGCAGCCAAGATCACGCGGGTCAGGATCTATCAGCCGCCCAATCTGAACCAGCTTTTCAACCAGAGCAATATGCTGTGCACCGTGGAAACCGACGCCGGCATTACCGGAATCGGCGAAGGTGGTTCCAAGGACACGCTGGAGCAGTGCGCCGGAAGTCTGATCGGTAAGAACCCCTTCCAGATCGAGACCATCTGGCAGACCATGTACATGGAATGGTTCTATCCGCCCGGGCGGGAGAAGATCCACGCCGTGGGTGCCCTGGATATGGCCCTTTGGGATATCAAAGGCAAGGTCCTCAAACTTCCGGTGCACCAGTTGCTGAATGGCTCCGTGCGCAATTATATGGATTGCTACCCCACTTCGGGCCTCGGCGGTGGTGGCGGGCGCGGCGG
>Ga0075030_100000115_pt1 | contig 59258 bp, 52 predicted proteins | sample LitLauG_LLR_2012_FD_71393 | JGI IMG/M metagenome (GOLD analysis project Ga0075030, IMG submission 71393) | Freshwater sediment microbial communities from Pennsylvania, USA - Little Laurel Run_MetaG_LLR_2012 | ecosystem: Environmental > Aquatic > Freshwater > Creek > Sediment | place: USA... | reverse complement strand
CTCCGACGGGGCCGTCGTCCGCGACGCTGGCGGTCACCACGCTGGCCGTGGGAACGCACGCGCTGACCGCCGTGTACGGGGGCGATGCGAACTACGCGACCAGCACCTCGGCAGTGGTGACTGAGACGATCCAGTAACCTTCCCCCATCGTCTCCGACGGATCGGGCATTCACCGGATCCGCCTTCGGCGAATGTCGGACCCGTTTCCGCCTACGACGAGGTCGTTGTCGGCGCTCCTGACGCTGCGCACCGTCCTCAACGATCGCCTCGCCCGCTCGCGATCCCAGGCCTTCGTCGTCCCGATCGCCGCTCGCTTACAAGCCAGTGCGCAAGGACATGCCTGGGGCAGGAAATCGCGCCGTGGCCTGTAAGAAACGAGGCGCCGGCGCGTCTACTGCTCGACCCGATATGACGCCTTCCCGGGTCACGAGGACGAAATCATGGAAATGGAAAAGACCAGGGCGACGGGCCCTGGCTCCGCTCCGAAAACCGCCGCGCTGCCCGGACAGATCGTGCTGGTCCTACAGGGCGGCGGCGCGCTCGGCGCGTATCAGGTCGGCGTCTACCAGGCGATGCACGAGGCGGGGATCGATCCGGACTGGGTGATCGGCACTTCGATCGGCGCAATCAACGCCTCCTTGATCGCCGGCAACCCGCCCGAGCAGCGCCTGGAGCGCTTGGACGCGTTCTGGAATCGGATGGAACGATCGGTCGCCGCGAGGGAGGCGCTGGACTGGTTCGGCCTGGGCCGCCTGACGACGAACCTGGCGACCCTGATGCATGGCATACCCGGTTTCTTCGAGCCGAACCTGCTCGCGCTGCGCGGCTCCGGTGCGGCGCTGGGCATCGAATCGGCCTCGTATTACGGCACGGTGCCGCTGCGCGAGACCCTTGATTCGCTGGTGGACTTCGATCATCTTGGCCAGTGCCGCACGCGCATGACGGTCGGTGCGGTGAACGTGTGCAGCGGCCGCATGCGCTACTTCGACACGCGCGCGGAGCGGCTCCGTGCGGACCACGTGATGGCGTCGGGCGCACTGCCGCCCGCGTTCGGTGCGATTCGTATCGACGGCGAAGCCTACTGGGACGGGGGCATTTACTCCAACACGCCGATCGAGGCCGTGCTCGACGACAAGCCGCGCCGCGACTCCGTGATCTTCGCGGTCAACGTATGGCATCAGACCGGCCCGGAACCGGCCTCGATCACGCAGGTGATGAGTCGGCAGAAGGACATTCAGTTCGCCAGTCGCGCCGACAGCCACATCTCGCGCCAGAGGCAGATTCACCACCTGCGCCATGTGATCCGCGAACTGCACCGGCACATTCCGGAGACGGCGCAGTCGGACTCGACAATCCGGGAACTGGCGTCGTGGGGATGCGGCACCACGATGCACGTGGCGCACCTGCTGGCGCCGCGGCTGGACGGGGAGGACCACACCAAGGACATCGACTTCACGCCGGCCGGGGTGCGCGCGCGCCGGCAGGCCGGTTACGCGGACACCATGCGCATGATCGAGCGCGCGCCCTGGCACGATCCCGCCGACCCGATGGAAGGCGTGATCGAGCACGTCTGACGCGCGGGAGGCTCCGCCATCGCATTGGGCGCTGCCGCCAGGTGAAATGCGAAACGGACGGACAACTCTGCCGCGCCGGGACGTTCTCGGCTAAACTCGCTCGTCGCCGATCAAGGGCAGGGATCGACGCTGAAGACGATCGACCTGATCTATTTCAACGCCGGGGGCGGGCACCGCGCGGCGGCCATCGCATTGCAGGCAGCCATCGCGACGCAGGAACGAGGGTGGCGCGTGCGGCTCGTCCACCTGTTCGAGGTACTCGATCCGCAGGGCCAGTTCCGTCGCCTCACCGGCAAGGCTCCCGAGGATTATTACAACGGCCGGCTGGCCCGCGGCTGGACGCTCGGTCTGGCCCAGGAACTCAAGCTGCTGCAGAGCACGATCCGCCTCAGCCACGGCCTGCTCGTCAAGGCCCTGGAGCAGCACTGGCTGAAGACCGAACCGGATCTCGTGGTCTCGCTGGTGCCCAATTTCAACCGGGCGCTATACGAAAGCCTGGCGGCTGCGCTGCCCGAAGTGCCGTTCGTGACGGTGCTCACGGATCTGGCCGACTTTCCGCCGCATTTCTGGATCGAACCGGGACAACGACAGGACCTCATCTGCGGCTCGCCGCTTGCGGTCACGCAGGCCCGCGCGGCCGGATATCCGCTCGAGCGCGTTCATGCCGTCTCGGGGATGCTGCTGCGGCCCGACTTCCACGCCTTCGTTGCCGGCGACCGCGCGCAGGAGCGGCGGTGCCTGGGTCTTGCCCCCGATCTTCCTACCGGCCTGCTGATGTTCGGCGGCCACGGCTCCAGTGCCATGGTCACCCTTGCGAAGGCATTGCCCGACACCCAACTGATCCTGATGTGCGGGCATAACGAGAAGCTCGCCAGGCGGCTGCGCGGCATGGCGGCGGCCGCTCCTCGATGTGTGGTCGGCTTTACGACCGATGTGCCCCGCTACATGCAGGTGGCCGATTTCTTCATCGGCAAGCCGGGCCCAGGCAGCCTGAGCGAAGCGGTGCACATGAATCTGCCCGTGATCGTCACGCGCAACGCCTGGACGATGCCGCAGGAGCGCTACAACACGGTGTGGGTGCGCGACAACGGCGTCGGGATCGTGCTTCCCAGCTTCCGCAAGATCCGGCCGGCAGTCGCGGACCTGGTCGCTTCGCTGGAGACGTTCAAGTCCGCCACCTCCCGTTTGCGCAACCGCGCAGCCTTCGAGGTCCCCGACCGTCTCGCCGCGATCCTCGCTCGCCGCGAACAACCGGAGGCGCTCGCCACGGGCGTTGAGGGCGCGTGGATTCCAGAGGCCGCCACCGGCTGAAGTGCCCGGGATGAAGATCGACTTCGTGTCCGACGTTGCCTGCCCCTGGTGCGCCGTCGGGCTGGCGTCCCTGGAGATTGCGTTGTCACGACTCGATGGTGCCGTGTCGGCGCAGCTGCAGTTCCAGCCGTTCGAGTTGAATCCCTCGATGCCGCCCGATGGCGAGGACGCGATCGAGTACCTGTCTCGAAAGTACGGCGCCTCGCGTGAACAGCTGGCCGCCTCGCGAAGGCTGCTGCGGGAACGCGGCGCGTCGGTCGGTTTCGAGTTCGGCGATCGGCTGCGGGTGTGGAATACGTTCGACGCCCACCGGCTGCTGCATTGGGCCGGCTCGCAGGGACGGCAGAGGGAGTTGAAGCACGCGCTCTTGCGCGCGTATCACACGCGCGGGGAGAATCCGGGTGCCCCGGACGTGCTTCTGCGCTGTGCGGTCGAAGCGGGACTGGACCCGGAACAGGCGCGCGACGTCGTGGCGTCCGGTCGCTACGCCGACGACGTTCGCGAACGCGAAGCCCACTACCAGCAGCTGGGTATCCGGTCCGTTCCATCGGTCATCGTCGACGACCGGCACCTGATCGAAGGCGGGCAGCCGCCGGAGGTATTCGAGCAGGCCCTGCGGCAGATTGCGAAGGGCGAATCGGACGCGGCTGGAACCCCGTCCTCGCGCTAGGCGAAGTGCGCGGCAAGCACTCCCGGCGCCGGGGTCTTCATGCGAACGCCCGCACTGCGGCTTCGAAGGCTTGCAAAAGAGCGGAATCGGCGCAGCGCTCTTCCGCTTTGGGCAGATTTGCTACACAATCCGCAGCGGCACGTAGCGACCGGCTGGAAACCAGCGCCAATGCGAGATCTGCGGGGTGGTCCGTGGTTTCCCATCGGCCACCCAGGCCACCGGGGCACCCCATTCCGGCCGTCACGGCGGCGCCTTCTCGCACACGCGGGCCGGATCGGGTTGAGCGGGCTGCTCGGGGCCCCGGCGTGGAATGTGAGAGCGGCAACGCTCGTCGAGCTTCGCTTCGCCAACGGCCGGCGCGAGCTGGTCACGAACTTTCCGCAGAAAGGAGCGATGCTCCTGCTGCGTACCAGGCCGGCGCTGCTCGAAACGCCCTTCGAGGTCTTCGATCAGTCCGTGTTCACGCCCAACGATCGCTTCTATGTGCGCTGGCACCTGGCGGACATCCCGGAAGTCATCGATCCGGGCACCTTCCGGCTCAACATCGGAGGACATGTCCGACAGGCGGTCTCGTTGACGCTCGATGATCTGGTGCGCGGCTTCGAGCCGTTCGAGATTGCCGCCGTCAACCAGTGCTCCGGAAACTCCCGCGGCTTCTTCAGTCCCCGCGTGGCCGGAGGCCAATGGAGCAACGGTGCGATGGGCAATGCCCGGTGGACGGGGGTGCGGCTGAGGGACGTGCTCGATCGTGCAGGCGTCAAGGCCGGGGCGCTGCAAGTGCGTTTCAACGGGCTCGACACCGGCGTGCTTCCGCAGACCCCGAATTTCATGAAGTCGCTCGCCGTCGATCATGCACGCGACGGTGAAGTCATGATCGCTTACGCGATGAACGGTGAGCGGCTGCCGCTCTTGAATGGCTACCCATTGCGGATGGTCGTGCCCGGGTGGTACGCGACCTACTGGGTCAAGATGCTCAGCGACGTCACCGTGCTCGACAAACCCGACGACAACTACTGGATGGCGAAGGCCTACCTGATCCCCGACACGCCCTTTGCGGACATATCTCCCGGGCAGAAGGGCGTCAGGACCGTCCCCATCAACCGGATGGTGCCGCGCTCGTTCTTCAGCAACATCCAGGACGGCGCCGTGTTGAAGACAGGGCAAACGACAACCGTGCGGGGAATCGCTTTCGGCGGTGACGCCGGGCTGAAAGAGGTGCTGTTCAGTTCCGACGCGGGAAGCAGCTGGCAGCCGGTGCGCCTCGGGGCGGATCATGGCAAGTACGGCTTCCGCCAGTGGGAAGCGCCGTGGCGCCCGTCATCGCAAGGTCCGCACAAGTTGATGGTCAAGGCTTCCAACACGGCGGGCATCGCACAACCCGACCATGCCAACTGGAATGGCGGCGGCTACATGCGCAACGTGATCGAGTCGGTGTCCGTCCAGGCAACCTAGACATGTCGGGTATTTCGGCAGATGCCATGAACACGAACGCGAGGCGCATCCCGTCCCGGACGGTCCCTGTCGCGCTGGCAATCGCACTTGCGACCGGGCCGGTGTGGCCGCAATCGGATGATTCGAAGGCGTCGGGCGCCGCGCCCGCGCGATCCTGGGTCAAGATGAACGTCGAACTGCCCACCGGTCAGGTCACGTTCCCGCCGGGGAACGGGGCCGCCATCGCCAATGCCCAATGTCTGATCTGCCACTCGGCCGAGATGGTGCTGCTTCAACCTGCCCTCACGCAGGACGAATGGACCGCTGTAATCAACAAGATGCGCAGCGCCTTTGGCGCACTGCTGCCGCCGGATCAGGTCGAACCCCTGGCCGGCTATCTGCACGGCATCAACGGTCGTTGAAGCTCTGGCCGGCAATTCACCCGGAACGATGGCGTTGATCCCGCAGGAGGTCCGCATGCGATCCACGACATTCGGAAATATTCTGGCTTGCGCAGTCGCACTCGCCGGCCCGGCGGCGGCACAGACCCCGTCTTCTGCGCCGGCCATCGTGCGGACCGTGCTGTCTTCGACCAAGCTGCCGGCGGTCGGGGATGCACCGGTCTACTTCAGGGCCGTGCGTGTCACGGTGCCCCCGGGCGCAGCCAGTCGCGTTGCTTCGACCGACGGGATCCTGTACCAAGTCTCCGGATCGACCCAGGTCTTGGTCGGTGCAGAGGTCAGGACACTCAATCCGGGCGAGGGCTGGTTCATCGCCCGAGGTGCCGCCGCGACGCTGAAGGCGGCCGAGGGCGAGGCTTCGGTTGTGCTCCACTTCCTGCTCGCCTCGGCCGCGGATCTTGATCAGCCGCTCGAGGCGGCACCGGCGGCCGTGCAGGAGCTCTATCGAACCGCGGCGCCGCTTCCCGCGCTGAAGCCGGGCCGGTATGACCTCAGCCTGACGCGAGTCACCTTTCCCGCGCAGATGCCGTCGAACCCGCCGCACCATCGATCCGGGGCCGCCCTTTATTACATCCTGTCCGGAACGGGGGCCAACACGGTGGGAGGCAAGGTAGAGGCGAGGGCGGCCGGCTCTTTGATCTACGAACCGTTCGGTCTCGTGCACCAGTGGGGCAATCCGGGTGACGTCCCGCTGACGTTCCTTGCGTTCAACATCAACCCGGAAGGCGTGGCCGCTGTCGTTGCCGGGGCACCCCGCGAATGAACTCCACCTTCGCTCGGAGTGCCAAGGGTTGAAAGGCGGCGCCGACGCCGGATTGCAGCAACCCACCACTTCAGAAATCGGCTGCCACGTAAGCGTTCACGCTGCGTCCAGGAAACTGGGAAAACCCGGGGACGTAGGTCATGTTCCAGAAGTAATAGTTGGTCGCGTTCTGGACCTGGAGCCGCAGCGTCGCCGGGCTGTCGAGTATCTTGAATCGGTACCTTCCCCCGAAATTGATTATGGTTTGCGCCGGGTTCTGATACGAGTTATCGACGCTGGACGGAGAGTCGCCGAAGTAGAAGATCGTCAGGTCGGCGGAAAGCGAGGGCCATTTCGGAAGGACGTAGTCGGCGTTGATCACCGATGTGAAATGCGGCTGGCCGAACGCGATCGGACCCACTCCTTCGGCGCTCAGGTTCGGTCCGACGATCCTGACTTCTCCGAACAATCCGCCGGCGGTGAGGTGAAGATTCTTGAAGACCTCTCCCGAGATCGACAGTTCGACACCCTTCGCCCGCTGCATTCCGAGTTCGCGATCGACGCCGCCCGTGTCCGTATTGAAGTAGGGCTTCTCGATCTGGAATATGCTCGCGATGACCTTCACGTCCGACGAAAGCGCGTAACGCACTCCCGAATCGACCTGCCACGTCTTGGCGGCGGGAAGAATGGCGCCGTGATTCACCGCGCCGACCGGGGCGACGCCCGAATCTTCGAGGCCCTGCGTGTACCCGAGGTACGCGGTCAGGCGGCCGGTGAGCGCCATCGAGGCCTGTCCGTAGCCCCGCAGAGGGTGCTCGACCAGGCGAGCCTGCGGGCCACCGGGCGGCGTTACGGACTTGATGTAGCCCTCCTGCTGGAGGCCGAGCGCGAGATCCGCGCGCTTGTCCCATCGGCCCCGATAGGCCAACCCGGTGCTCCACAGTTCTGTGCGGTCGGACGTGCGACCGGAAAAGTGGAACGCGGGCTCAGGCACCTGCAGGCCCTGGCCGATCAGCGCCGGACCTGCGTCGACGGTATCCGATCCTCCGTAGAACGCCAGCGTGTCGCGACCCCGCGCCAGCACTACGAGGTCGTGCCGCCAGGAACCCACTGGGAAGCGACCCGTCAGGCGGGCTTCGCCCGAAGTCGAAGCCACCGACTGGTCGGGGTAGCCGATCAGCTGGTGGTCGGCCAGGCCGTTCGGTTGGGTGTTGACATACAGGTCCGAGAAGCTGACCGGATTGTCGGAAATGGATCGGAACAGCCCGGCGGCCAATGACCAGCGCTCGCTCAATTGGGCTGTGACGGTGCCGCCGAAGTTCTCGGAAAGGCTGCGTCCTTCGGCCCAGTTCTGCCCCAGATAGCGGCGCGGAGTCTCCGGTGGCAGGAAGTCGCCGGCCGTGAACACGAACGGCAACGTCTTGGCATTCCTGGTCTGCTGCCAGTCGATGATGGCGCGGAATGTCCATCGATCGTTCGGTGCCCACTGCGGGGTGGCGCCGAAGTTGAGCACATTCGAGGTGTAGCCGGGATTGGCCGCTATCGGCGTCTGCGTGCTGACTTGAAAGCTCGCTCCCAACGGTACCTGGAGCTGTCGGCCCATCAGCGGAAGATTGCCGTCGACGCTCAAGCCGTGCGCCTCGAAGGGGCCGGCGCTAGCCACCACCGTGGCGCTCGGCGTGCCGTTGCCGGGGTGCCTCAGGTCGTAGTCCACGATGCCGGTCGGCGCCGGAAACGCGTACCCGATCTCGCTGACACCGATCCGGATCGTGGAGCCCTCGACGACCCGATTGGACAGGCCTCCCTGCTGGTCGAAGTACAAGCCGTTGATGCGCACGTTGCCGGCGACCTGCGGATTGAACCCCCGAACGCCCCCGGGGCCGTACATCCCGATGCTCTCCAGGCCGAGAGTCAACCCGAAGGCGTCGTCCGCCGACGCCACCGGGTTGTCGGACGCGTGCTGGCCTCTGGCGCTGGTATAAAGCGCAGCCATCACCAGAAGGACGATCGGAACCCGGATCGTCCGGGCGGCATCGCCGAGGCATCGGAACGCGGCGACTCGATTTTGCATGGCGGCAAGGTAGGCAGCCACCGCAGGCGTCGCAAGCCGATTGCGACGAAGGGGCAATTGCGGGGCGCGAGCCGCGGCGAGCGCGGACGGAAGGGACCGAGCCGCCTCCTGGCCGACCGTTCACGACCCGCACCGTTCGCTCGTGCGGTCGCCGCCAGGCAGGTCGGCGCCGCGCTCCTTGTAAGTCCTTGATTTGCCGGCGCACCTTCGAAGGCGGCCAATAGGACCCGGCGTGGGCGCGTCAATAGCGCGCCGGCACGAACATCTGCTTCGGAACCGGGTGACGCGAGTAGTTCGGGTTGTGAACACGATCCGGCAGGACGACCGGGTCGCGTTCGACCTCGTCGTACGGCACCTGGCTCAGCAAGTGGTGGATGCAGTTCAGGCGGGCCTTTTTCTTGTCGACGGCCTCGACGATCCACCACGGTGCTTCGGGAATGTGGGTGCGCTCCAACATGGTTTCCTTGGCCTTGGTGTACTGCTCCCAGCGGCGGCGCGATTCCATGTCCATCGGACTGAGCTTCCACTGCTTCAGCGGGTCCCGGATGCGCATCAGGAAGCGCAGATACTGCTCGTCGTCCGTGATGGAGAACCAGTACTTGATCAGGATGATGCCGGAGCGGATCAGCATCTTTTCGAATTCCGGAACGGTGCGGAAGAAGTCCTCGTATTCCTCTTCGCTGCAGAATCCCATCACCTTCTCGACGCCGGCGCGGTTGTACCAGCTGCGGTCGAACAGCACGATCTCGCCGCCGGCGGGCAGATGCGACACGTAGCGCTGGAAATACCACTGCGTGCGTTCCCGTTCGCTGGGCGCCGGCAGCGCCGTCACCCGGCACACGCGCGGGTTCAGGCGCTGGGTGATGCGCTTGATGACGCCACCCTTGCCTGCCGCGTCGCGGCCCTCGAACAGCACCACGACCTTCAGCTTGCGGTGCACCACCCAGTCCTGCAGCTTGACGAGCTCCCCCTGCAGGCGAAACAGTTCCGTGAAATAGAAGCGCCGCTCCAGATCCGTCTTGTCGTGGGCCGGCGTGGTGGCCTCGGCGACCAGCTCGTTCATGCGGTCGTCGTCGATTTCCATCTCGAGTTCTTCGTCGAGACTGTCCAGCATTTCGGCGTGGACGCGCCGCTCGAACTCCTGGCGTTCGCTGGATTTATCGTCGCTCATTGGCGGCATCAGGCCGGTCTCACCGCCCGGCCGGACGACTCAGAAGGCGTGCGCGAACACCCAGTACAGGGATCCGGAAAGCACGATCGCAGCGGGCAGCGTCAGCACCCAGGCCATCAGCAGATTGCGTATGGTCGCCCACTGCAGCCCGGACCGGTTGGCGGCCATGGTGCCGGCCACTCCGGAGGAGAGCACATGGGTCGTGGAAACGGGCAGTCCGAAGACATCCGCTGCGCCGATCGTGGCCATGGCAACCAGTTCCGCCGAGGCGCCTTGGGCATACGTCAAATGGGCCTTGCCGATCTTCTCGCCAACGGTTATGACGATGCGCTTCCAGCCCACCATCGTTCCGAGACCCAGGGCGATGGCCACCGCGACCTTGACCCACAGCGGGATGAACTTGGTGGCGTCGTCGATTTCCTTCTTGAAAGCCTTCAGGTCGGCCTTGGTGTCGCCATCCAACTTCACCGCGGGATCCTTGCCCAGGAAGCGGATCGCCTCGGAGGCGAGATACATGTCATTGCGGACGTTCGCCACCGATTCGATCGGCAGCCGGGCGAACGATCCGTACTGCTTGACCTGAACGCCGATGCTGCCGATCACGCTCGCCAGGGCCGGCACCACCTCGGCCTTGATCTGCCGGGTGCGGACGTATTCGGAAAGCGACGCGCGCGGATCGGCCGGCGCCGTCTGCGGCGCCGCCTTGGACAGGGCCTGCTGCGTGACCTGGGCGATGGCCGCGAATTCGGTCATGTGGCTCACCGGCATGGCCCGGTTCAGGGCATAGGCCGTCGGTACGGTGCCGACCAGGATCAGCATGATCAGGCCCATCCCCTTTTGGCCGTCGTTGGAGCCATGCGCAAAGGACACGCCGGTGCAGGTCAGCACGAGGATCCCGCGGATCCACCAGGGCGGTGGTTTGTTGCCCTTGGGCTCCACATAGAGCTCCTTCTGTTTCACCAGGGCGCGCAAGGCGAGCAGCAGCAGCGCAGCGCAGCCGAACCCGACCAGCGGCGATAGCAGCAGCGAGTATCCGACCTTGGGTGCCTGTGCCCAGTCGACCCCGCTGGTGCCGTTGCGGCCGTGCATCAGCGCATTGGCGATGCCGACGCCGATGATCGAGCCGATCAGCGTATGCGACGAGGAGGCCGGCAGGCCGAGCCACCAGGTGCCCAGGTTCCAGACGATGGCGGCGATCAGCAGGGCGAACACCATCGCGAAACCGGCGCTGGATCCGACCTGCAGGATCAGCTCGACCGGCAGCAGCGAGATGATGCCGAAGGCGACCGCCCCGCTCGAGACCAGGACCCCCAGGAAATTGAAGCAGCCCGACCAGAGCACGGCGAAGCTGGGGGGCAGGGAGTGTGTGTAAATGACCGTGGCCACCGCGTTGGCGGTGTCGTGGAAGCCGTTGACGAATTCGAACCCCAGGGCGATCAGCAGCGCGACACCGAGAAGGATGTAGGGCAGCCAGGTGACGGCCACGTCGCCGGCTTCGGTGATATCGCGCACCAGCGTGTAGCCGGTGACCATCAGGCCGGCGGCGACCAGGGCCAGGAACACGATCACGGCGACCGGACCGGTCTTGTGATCCAGGCGGGGACGGGATACCGGTGCAATCGGCTCGGCGGCCGCGGCTGTGTTCATCGAGTTTTCACCACGGGGAGAATGTGAATCACTTATAGTTATCCGGGATGACATTCCCGTTACATGCGCTGCCCCGCCCGTCGCGTATCTTCACCCGACCGGACCGCGCCGCCCTCTTTTCCCCTCCTTGGTAACCACCTCGCCAAGCGCCCGCGCCGAGCCGCTGCCGGGCGCGGTTTCCGGAACCCTCGGTGCGTTGATGCTCGGTGCGCTGGGTGTCGTCTATGGCGATATCGGCACCAGTCCCCTCTACACGCTGAAGACCGCGCTCGAATGGGCCGGCAGCTCGGCGCCGGATGTGGCTTACGGGACGCTTTCGCTGATCGTGTGGACCCTGATCATCACCACCTCCGTCAAGTACGTCGCGCTGGTGATGCGGGCCGACAACGATGGCGAGGGCGGCATCCTTGCGTTGATGGCCCGACTGGCGCTGAAGGGGCAGGAGCGGCGCGGCCTGCTGGCGATGGGCATCCTGGGCGCCGCGCTGCTCTATGGGGACGGTGCGATCACGCCGGCCATTTCGGTGCTAAGCGCGCTGGAGGGGCTCAAGGTCCCGCTGCCGGCGGTGGCGCCGTACGTCCTGCCGCTCGCGGTTCTGGTGCTGCTCGCGCTGTTTGCCTTGCAGCACAAGGGAACCGGGGTAATCGGGCGGCTGTTCGGACCGGTGATGTTCGCGTGGTTCCTCGCGATCGGGGCCCTGGGCGCGGTCGGCGTGCTGCGGCACCCGTCGATCCTGCTGGCGGTCGACCCGCGCTTCGGACTGCGCTACCTGGCCACCCACGGTTTCGCCGGCTTCACGATGCTGGGCGCGGTGTTCCTGAGCGCGACCGGCGCCGAGGCCCTGTACGCCGACATGGGCCATTTCGGGGCAAGGCCGATCCGGATGAGCTGGTACGGGATCGTGCTGCCGATGCTGCTGCTGAACTACGCCGGCCAGGCGGCGCTGGTTGCCGCCGGCGCCGTTCCGCAGGGCGACAACCCCTTCTTCCTGCTGGGCCCGACCTGGCTGCGGCTGCCGCTGGTCGCGCTCGCGACCGCGGCCACGATCATCGCCAGCCAGGCGATCATTTGCGGCGTGTTTTCGATGACCCGCCAGGCGATCCACCTCGGGCTGTGCCCGCGCCTGACGGTCACCCAGACCTCGGCCAGGGGCTACGGCCAGATCTACGTCGGCTCGATCAACTGGCTGCTGATGATCTTCACGCTCGGGCTGACGCTCGGCTTCGGCTCGTCGGACCGGCTGGCGGCGGCGTTCGGGATCGCCGTCTCGTTCACGATGCTGCTCACGACGCTGCTGATGTACCGGCTGATGCGCGAACAGTGGAAGTGGACGCGCACGGCGGCGATCGCCGTGGCCGGGTCGCTGGCGCTGGTCGATGCCTCGTTTGCATCCGCCAACCTGACCAAGGTGGCCGACGGCGGCTGGGTGCCGCTGGTCGCGGCGGCGGCCGTGTTCCTGGTGATGGAGACCTGGCGCACCGGTCGCGCCGAGATGCTGCGCCAGATCGAGCGCGAGACGATGCCGCTCGAGCTGTTCATCCGTTCGACCGCCAACGAAACCAGGGTCGACGGCACCGCGGTGTACCTGTCGCGCCGCTCCGACGTCGTGCCGGTCGCGATGCTGCACAGCATGAAGCACTACCACGTCCTGCACCGGCGCAACGTGATCCTTCATATCGAGACGGAGAAGGCGCCGCGCGTAGCGCCGTCCGATCGGGCCAGCGCGAACGAACTGGGCAACGACTTCCACCGGATCGTGCTGCACTACGGGTTCATGCAGCAGCCCGACATTCCGGCCGCGCTTGGGCGCCATCCGGTCGGGGGGCAGGGCTTCGACATGATGCAGACCAGCTTCTTCCTGTCGCGGGTGACGATCGCGGCGCCGGATACGGGAAGAGGGCGGCTGAACCCGCTGGTGCGCAGGCTGTTCGCCTGGCTGCACCGCAATGAAACCGACGCCACCGAGTTCTTCCGCATTCCGCGCAATCGAATCGTCGAGCTGGGGGCGCGTATCGAGCTGTAAGGAACGGCTTTTTTCTGAGAGACTTCGACCATGTCCAGGACCTGCGGTGGTGCTCCGGCACGGGCTTTCCGATGAACCTGTTCTCAAAGCTCTACTACCGGTCACGCAAGTACTGGAAAGCGATCCAGCTCTACCTGGTCATCGCCGGTCCGGGCCTGGTGGTCATGGTCGCGGACAACGATGCAGGCGGAATCACCACCTACGCGGCCACCGGCGCCAAGTACGGCTACAACCTGATCTGGTTCCTGCTGATCCTGATCCCGGTCGCCTACTACGTGCAGGAAATGACGGTGCGGCTGGGCGCGGTCACCAAGCGCGGGCATGCCGAGGCGATCTTCGACGGCTTCGGTGCATTCTGGGGCTGGTTTTCCCTGATCGACCTGATGATCGTCGACTGGCTGACCCTGGTCACCGAGTTCATCGGGATGACCGCCGCCCTGCTGATCTTCGGCGTGCCCGCCTGGTTGACCGTTGTGGGCGTGGTGGCCTTGATGGGAGCGATCGTCCTGCACGGCCGCTATTGGACCTGGGAAAAGATCGCGCTGCTGTTCTGCGCGCTGAATCTCATCTACATTCCGGGCGCGTTCATGGTCCACCCGTCGGTTCGGGATATCCTCAGGAACGGCCTGGTTCCGAACTTCCCCGGCGGCTTCAACGGCGAACTGTTCTTCTTCCTGATGGCCAACATCGGCACCACCATCGCGCCGTGGATGCTGTTCTTCCAGCAGAGCGCCGTGGTCGACAAGGGAATGCTGGAAAAGGACATCCCGTGGGGCAAGTTCGACACGCTGTTCGGTTCGATCGTGACGGTCGTCGTGGCGGTCTTCATCGTCGTCGTGACCGGGACCGTCCTGATGGGGGTGGACATCGACAGCGCCTCCCAGGCCGCCGAGCGGCTGATCGGAGTCAACCACTATGTGGGCACCTTCATGGCGATCGGGCTCTTCGATGCCGGCCTGCTCGGCGCCATCTGCATCTCGCTGGCGAGCTCCTGGGCGTTCGGAGAGATCTTCGGCTGGGCGCATTCCTTGAACCGCAAGATCAAGGAAGCGCCCTGGTTCTACGCCTTCTACTTCTTCACGCTGATCACGGCCGGACTGGTGGTGCTGATTCCGGGGGCGCCGCTGGTGTTGATCACGCTGTTCGTGCAGGTGGTGGCCGTGACGCTGCTGCCGGCCGCCCTGGTGTTCCTGATATTGCTGCTGAACGACAGGAAGCGCATGGGCGAGTACTGCAACTCGCCGACCGAAAACGTCATCGGCGGAATCATCGTCGTGTCCATCGTGACACTGTCCACGCTGTACGGGGTCAGCGTCATGTTCCCCCGCCTGTTCCAGTGACCTGAGGACTCGGAGATGGTGCTTCGAACCCGTCGCCTGATCGGGAAGATCCGGGAAATCAACGAGCGCTACAGCACTCCGCACATCGAGATGTCGCTCGGCGTCAAGATCTCGCTGATGGCGCTGCGGATCTACCTTCTGCTGCTGGTGAGCCTGATCGTCTACAAGTTCGTTCTGATCCTGAGCTGAGGAACGGCGCCATGGTCGCGGTACTGGAACAGAAGTTCTTTCTCAGCGAGATTCTCGGCCGCAAGGTCTACTTGAAGACCCGCCAGATCGGGCGCCTGAACGACATCGTGATCGTCGAGACCGGCAAGTTCCCGGAGGTCAGCCAGTTCGTCGTCAGCCGCTCGTTCGGCTATCCGTCGCTGCTGCTGCCGTGGGACAAGCTGACCTTGATTTCGAATACGGAAATCGTGTTCGACGCCAACGATCCGGCCGAGTACGAGCGCGCGCCGCCCGAGGGATCGATCCTGCTTCGCGCGCACATCCTGGACAAGAAGATCCTGGACATGGACGATCACGAGGTCGAGGTGGTCTATGACATCAGCCTTCACTTCCAGGGCGGCAAGCTGTACGTGAGCGAGGTCGATTTCAGCAGAAAGCGCCTGCTGCGCCGCTTGGGCCTGAAGAGCGTGGCCGACTGGATCTCCGAGCAGAGGAAGGAGACCACGGTTTCCTGGATGTACGTGCAGCCGCTGCCGGAGCATCTGGGAACGTTCAGAGGGCACGTCAAGCTGAACGTGCTGAAGGAGAACATCAGCGAAATCCACCCCGTGGACCTGGCGGACATCCTGGAGGAGCTCGAGGGCGACCAGCGCCTGGCGGTGTTCAAGGAGCTCGATCCGGAACACGCCTCGGACACCCTGGAAGAGGTGGAGCCGCGCGTCCAGCGCGAACTGATCCGTGCCATCGAAAAGCGCTATGCCGGGCAGTTGATCACCGCCATGAGTCCGGCGCAGGCGGCCGACGTTCTGGGGACGCTTCCGACCGCGGAGGCCGACGAACTGCTGCAGATGATCGACAAGGACAGTGCAGCCAAGGTGCAGAAGATCATCGAGCAGCACGACGAGAACATCCTGCTGTTCTCCACCCAGAAGTTCATCAAGAGACGCGAATCCACCAAGGTGGGCGAGGTGATGGCGGACTTCCGCAAGGCCGCGCGCGACATGGACGTGATCATGTACATCTATGTCACCGACGAACAGGGCGTCTTGAAGGGGGTGGTCGGCCTGCGGGAATTGATCGTCGCCGAAGCGGATCAGTCGATGGGGGAGATCATGACCGACAACGTGATCAGCCTGAATCCGACCGACACGTTGAGCGACGCGGTCGACACGTTCGCCCGCTACAGCTTTCGCGCCATTCCGGTCGTGGACGATCAGAACGGCCTGGTCGCCGTGGTTTCCTTCAACGACATCAGGGGCATCAAGCCACGGCTCGATTGACCGCTGACCCGAAGCGGCCGTCGAACGCGGCGCGCGCGCGCCAGACAGGAGATGGCGCGGTTTCAGCTGAAACAGTTCAGCGCGCCCGCTGAAATGGTCCGAACGCTTCACCGCGATAGCGTATGGTCGTGGCCTCGGCAAAACCGGCAGAAAGGCCATCCCCTCGTCCACAGCATGGAGTCCTGCCATGGGCACCCGACATCGATCGAATATCCGCGCCATGCGGCTTGGCGTCGCTTTCACCGCGCTCGTGTGCGCCGGGGTTGTGCTGTGCGGCACGGCTCGCGCGGCCGGCGGGAACGGCTGGTACACGCAAGTGCAGGCCGAGCGCGGTCATCAGCTGTTTAACAATTACTGCGCGCAATGCCACCGGCCCGACTTGACCGGTGCCGAGGGGCCGGCCCTGGTGGGCGACGCGTTCCTCAAGAAATGGGCGAACAAGCCGGTGGGCGATCTCTTCAGTTTCGAGCACTCGAACATGCCGGCCAACAACCCGGGGTCGGTTCCGCCCGATAGGCTGTGGGATATCACCGCCTACATTCTCGAAAAGAACGGGTTGCCGGCGGGGTCGGTCGCGCTCGGCCAGTCAAGCGTAGCGGGCAAGGTGCTTGGCGCGAAGTGAAGCGCCCGGGTCGCCCGCAGGTGCGCACGTTCCGGTCGTGCGGTGAAGGAGACCTATGAATTCGCTTGCGACCGCGGCGCCCGCGGTCAGCGCCGCGTTCCTCGCGTCGCTGGTCGAATTCGTCGAGGCATTCACCATCATTCTGGCGGCCGGGACGGTGCGCGGCTGGCGGGCCGCGATCGCGGGCAGCGCGACCGCCCTGGCCGTGCTCGTGCTGATCGTGGTCGCGCTGGGGCCGCTTCTGGGGCGGGTCCCGATCCACCGGCTCGAGGTCGTCATCGGCGCATTGCTGCTGTGGTTTGGGATCGGCTGGCTGCGCAAGGCGGTGCTGCGCGCGGCGGGCCTCGTTGCGCTGCACGACGAGAATGCGGCGTTCGCGGCCGAAGCAGCCCACCTGAGCGGTGCCCCCGCGCCGCGCCGGGCCGGCTTTGACTGGCTCGGGGGTGCCATTGCGTTCAAGGCAGTGCTGCTCGAAGGCCTCGAGGTCGTGTTCATCGTGATCGCGGTCGGCGCGGGCCGCGGCCTGCTGCTTCCGGCCTCGCTCGGCGCGGTCGCCGCCTTTGCGGTGGTGCTCGTCGCCGGCGCGATCGTGCATCGCCCGCTCGCGCGGATGCCCGAGAACACGCTCAAGTTCGCGGTGGGAGTGATCCTGAGCGCGTTCGGCGTGTTCTGGACGGGCGAGGGGCTTGGGATCGCGTGGCCGGGTGGCGACCTGATGATCCTGGTGCTCGGCGCCGCGTTCCTGCTTGCCGGTTTGTGCGCGGCGCAGGTCGCCCGCCGCTCGGACCAGCTCAAAGCGTCGGGCCGCTCCTGATCTGCGACCGACGGCTTCGTCCTTGCCGATCGCTGCGGCCGCGTGATAATGCGGCCTGAGTCCACCGGGACGGGGCCATGATGCGGACATTTCGAGTGCTCGGCGTGCAGCAGATCGCGCTGGGCAGCACCGACAAGGCGAAGCTGCGGCGGCTCTGGGTGGACCTGCTGGGGCTGACGCTGGAAGGCAGCTATCGCAGCGAGCGCGAGAACGTCGACGAGGACATCGCCGTGCTCGGGCGTGGGCCGACTCGCTGCGAGATCGACCTGATGCAGCCGCTCGACCCGGCGGCGCGGCCGGCGGTGCACGAACCGGCGCTGAACCACGTTGGGCTGTGGGTCGATGACCTGCCTGCGGCGGTGCAGTGGCTGAGTGCGCAGGGCGTGCGCTTCGCGCCGGGCGGCATTCGCCCGGGCGCCGCCGGTCACGATGTCACCTTCATTCACCCGAAGGCGAGCGCCGAGGCGCCCCTGGCCGGCGAGGGCGTGCTGATCGAGCTGGTGCAGGCGCCGCCGGAGGTCATCGCTGCGCTAAGCTAGGCAGTCTCTGGCATCGGAGGTCGGGGATCGCATGCGCCGTTTTCCCTTTTTCGCACGTGGGCTGCGGCTGCCGCGCGGCTTTCTGACCGCCGCGTTGCTTCCGCTGCTGTGCAGCTGCAGCAGTTACAGCGGCAGCAGCCTGAAACCCGGCGAGTCCACGCTGCAGGACGTTTTGGCGACGATGGGCGAGCCGGCCGCGCGCTGGACCGCGCCCGATCACTCGATGCGGCTGTCGTACCCGCACGGCCCGGCCGGTTACCAGTCGTACATGGTCGAGATCGATGCGCAGGGGCACGTGCAGCAGATCCGCAACGTGCTGGATGAGGAGCATTTCAAAATGATCACGCGCGGGATGGAGGGCGAAGAGGTGCTGCGGACGCTCGGCCCCCCGGTGCCGGCGTGGACCGCGCATTTTCCTGCCCGGCGCGAACTGGTGTGGGAGTGGCGCTACTGCAATGAAGACCGCATGGCGGCCCGTTTCGATGTGCTGCTCGACAGCGATCGCAAGGACGTTCGCAGCACCGCGAGCTGGCTCGAGGACTGCAGCAGCGGGCCATGCTTCTGCGGCCGTTAGACGCAGTCCCTGCGGATCAGCCAGGAGTCGGTCGATGAGCTCAATTCCGGTCGGGGCGCGCGGCACGTTCGATCTGGTGGTCGGCGCCGATCACCTCGCCAACCGGTTCAAGGACGCCACGCTGCCCGCGGTGCTGGCCACGCCGGTGATGATCATGGCGATGGAAAACGCCGCGCTCAATGCGATCAAGCCGTACCTGGCGCCGGGGCAAAGCGCGGTCGGCACCCACGTCGATGTCGCTCACCTGGCGGCGACCCCGATCGGCCGCAAGGTCACCGGAGAAGCGCAGGTAACCCGGGTCGAGGGCCGGCGCATCGACTTCGAAGTTCAGGCCTTCGATGGCGCCGAGCAGATCGGCGCCGGCACCCATCAGCGCATGCTGATCGATCTGGCCAGGTTCGGCGAGCGGCTGGTGTCCAAGGGCGGACACGGTTGAAATCGTGCGGGTTGCGCCCGTCCTGCTTGAACGGCTCAAAAGCGCGCGGCACGTGGTGGTGTTCACCGGGGCGGGCGTTTCCGCGGAAAGCGGAATACCGACATTCCGCGACCGGCAGACTGGCCTGTGGCAGAACTTCGATGCGCAGGCACTGGCGACTTTCGAAGCGTTCGAGCGGGATCCGGCGCTGGTGTGGGGCTGGTACGAGTGGCGCCGCTTCAAGGTGCGGGCCTGCGAGCCGAACGCAGCCCATCGCGCGATCGCGGCGTTGCAGGACCGGGTTGCGCGACTGACGGTGGTCACCCAGAACGTCGACGATCTACACGAACGCGCCGGCAGCGCGGCGGTGCTGCATCTGCACGGGCGCATCGGCAGCCCGTATTGCAGCGTGTGCGGACTCGAACACGCGTTGCCGCCAGGCGCTGCGCTCGAACCGGAAGGCGGCCGGCGCCTGGAGCCGCCACGCTGCGGCCGGTGCGGCGGACGCGTGCGGCCCGGGGTCGTGTGGTTCGGCGAGATGCTGCCGCTGGCGGCATGGGAACAGTCCGTCGAGGCGGCGCGCGGATGCGACGCTTTCCTGTGCGTCGGGACCTCCTCGATCGTGGAGCCGGCCGCGGGCCTGACGCGGGCTGCGATCGCGGCGCACTCGACCACGATCCAGATCAACACCGAACCGACCCATCTCGATGACCTGGTGACGCTGAATCTGCGCGGCCCCGCCGCCTCGGTGCTGCCGGACCTCGTTGCTCGGGTCTGGCCACAAGCCTGATAACCATTTCCTAAGCGTGTCTCGCGCGATTGAGGGACCCGAGATGTGACTCGAGTCAGTTTCAATCGAAGCACACTTGACATACCGTGCTGCTGCTGGAGGCACTCGGCCATCGTGCCTGGGGAGGTAGCAACGATGAGCAAACATCAGATACTCGTTTGCGCTGCGCTCGGCGCTGCCGCGTGCCTCGCGACTGGATCGGCGGGGGCGTCTCCGATCACCTATACGGCGTTTACGGTGACCGATGTGTCGCTCAACGGTCATCATTTTCACAACGCGTCCGTCTACCTCAAGTTCGTCGGCGACACCGCCGACGTGACGCCCTTCAGCGCCCCGGGCCCGAACAACACGTCCGGGGGCGGCTGGCAGATCAGCAAAGGCACGGCGACCGTGGAGATCATCAGCGGGCGCCGGGTGATCCACGCCAAGTTCCTGCCGGGCCAGATCGTGGTGGCGCTGGACCAGCAGAACGCAGGCTTCGGTTTCACTTCGGTGGTCGGCAACGATCACCACCTGGAGCCGGCCTATCCGCTCGGGATAGACGGCACGGTCTCCGTGGACGGCCTGGTCGATCTGGTCACGCCGGTCGTCCAGACGGGCCGTCAATGGTCGTGCGTGGGCTATCCGGTCGCGCCCCCGCTCGGAACGGGGCGCTGCGAGGATCCGGCCACCTATCCGCTGCATACCGACCAGGGGCCGTTCCTCATCTACATGCCGTACTACGCCACCAACGCGGCCGGGCTTATCACCGACGATTACGAGGGGGCGATCAACAACGCGGTATTCACGATTCAGACCCCGTGAGCCATCGAGGGCGTGCGCTTCGGTGCGGCGGCGACGGCCGTTCGAGTTGCGGATGGAGGAGAAAGCGATGAAGTCGATGATCACGGCCCTGGGGATCGCGCTGGCGGCGGCGACGTGCGGCGGTGCGCGGGCGGAGCCGGTCCTGTACTCGATCTACGGGGCGGTCGATGGGCGCTTGAATGGGCAGAACTTTTCGGATGCCCAGTTCCGCCTCGACTTTCGCAGCGACACCGTGCACACGAGGGCGGTCGTCGAAAACGGCGTGACCGTGTACCGGAACGATCGGGGCAATGCGGTGCTGTTCCTGACGCAGGGCATCGCGACGACTGTCGCGCACATCGCGGCCGAGCAGATCTATGTCCGCTACGACCCGACCAACGGGGTGGTTGGATTCGGCAGTTTCGCCATCGGGCCGTTCTATCCGGTCTCGCTCGACTGGTGCGGCCTGCCGATGGACTGCGGCCCAATGTCCCCCGGCGTCCCCGTTGCCTCGACGCTGGGCGCGCTGGCCCAGCTGGCGGTGGCACCGCAGGATTCGATGTTCTATTCGCCGGCGGTGCCGCACCTCGCGACGCAGCTCAGGAGCCCGGCCCTGCTGGACGGGTACGTGGACGCGTGTTACGCGGTCGACGTCACCACGCTGTCCTGTCCGTCGATCCCTCCCGTGGCGATCAGGACGGACCACGGAGATCTTTACTTCCAGAAGCAGAACGTCTTTGGCCACGGCATCTTCACCGCAGTCGTGGGTGCCGGCGTCCCGTGGTGAGTGCCGGGCGCGTCACGACCGCCTGGGCGGGCGCCAGAGCCGTTGGAAGTGTTCGCCGCGCGGCAGGCCGCCGACGACCCAGGCGGCGTCCGGATCGCGCTCGTCGCTGCTGAACGAGGACCAGACGGTGGCGCCGGGCCCGGCCGCCGCCAGCGCGATTCCGATCGCGCCGGGTTCCGGGGCGGCGCCGGCCGATTCGATCGGCCTCCCGGCGGCCAGCACGGCCTGATCGAGCGCTTCGGCGTCGCAATCCGGTTCACGCGACTTCAGCGCGGCGCTTGCCAGTCCGGCCCACCAGGCATGGAGTCTGGCGAATGCCTGCTCCCCGCTGGCCGCCAGGCTCAGTGGAAAGCGGCGTCCGACTCGATCCGCGCTGGGCAGCAGGATGCCGAACCAGTACCGCGAATCGAGCACGCCCGGTGTCAGGACGAAGCGCCAGATCGGCGCGTCCAGGTGCGACGGCGGCCAGTCCGGCCCGAGCAGCTGGCGCGCGTCGGACAACTCGGTCGACAGCCACTGGTCCCAAGGTTCGACGAACTCCGGCGGGAGCCTGCGTCCCGTGAAGTCGCCCAGCGCGGGGATCTTGCCGAACCAGCCGGCTGCACCCGCATCACTCATGGTGGCGACCCGCCGGCGCCACCCGCACGAGCAGCATCGAGCAGCATGCGCTCGTACGACTGGCGGGCGGCGGCCGCCAGCTTGAGCTGCTGGTGCCGGCGGAACCCGGCATCCGATCCGGCGTCGTCATCGGGCCGGATCGACCGGGTCAGATCCCGCATCGCGTTCAGCGCCGGGCGCGGATCGATGCCGGAGCGGACCGGGTCCGCCTCGATCCGTGCCTTCACGGCGGCGGCGTCGCGCGCGATCTGCTCGATCTCTGTGGAGCTGCGCGAATAGCTGGTCACCCAGTAGGCCGCCAGCAGCACGCCAGCGCACTGCACCGCGGCCAGCAGCCCCGTGAGGGCGCGGCCGCGCCAGCGTTGCCATCGGGGCGAGCGTCCCGCCATGTCGGCCTCCGCGAAGACGACATCGCGCAGCAGGCCCGTCACGAAGAAGCTCTTGCCGGTGCTCTGGTTCGGCGGCAGGATCTGGCGCTCCAGGCCCAGTTCCCGTCCGAGCGCCGACAGCGCACGGTCGATCGGTGTGCCTTCCTGCGTGCCGCTGGTGAAATACACGCCGCGCAGGCACGGCGCGTGGTCGACCACGGCGGTGGTGCCCGTGTCGAACACCTGGCGCACCAGCTCGTTCAGCGGCTCCCTCAGCGCCGCGAACTGGCGCGGAAACGCGAAGATCCGTGCCCGCCGCTGCGGGTCGCGCTCGCCCTGCATGCGCTCGACCAGGCCGCCCCGCAGGCGCCCGACCAGCTGTTCAAAGGCCGCGGGGAAGTCATCGGCCGCACGCCCCCGATCGGACGCGTTGAAATCGAACGTGGTGCCCCAGACCTGCTCGCGGGCACGCTTGTCGAAGGCCAGAAACGAGTCCAGGAATCCGGGCAGCAGGTCGCACTTCGTCAGCAGCAGGTAGACCGGTACCCGCATGCCGATCGCGGCGCGGATCTCGTCCAGGCGCGCGCGCAGCGTGGCGGCGTGCTGCGCGCGCTGAATCGAGTCGAACACCAGCAGGTCCGAGACCGACACCGCGACCAGCGCCCCGTTCAACGGCTGCCGCGGGCGCGCGCGTCCCAGAAGCGCCAGGAACCCTGCCCACGCCTGGCGGTCCGCGGCGCGGTTGGTCTCGTGCGTCGTGTAGCGGCCGGCCGTGTCCAGCAGCACGGCGTGATCGGTGAACCACCAGTCGCAATTGCGCGTGCCCCCCACGCCCTTGACGGAGCCGCGGCCGAACTCGCCGGCGAGCGGAAACTGCAGGCCCGAATTCAGCAGCGCAGTGGTCTTGCCGGCGCCGGGGGCCCCGATGATCAGGTACCACGGCAGCTGATACAGGTACTGGCGGCCGAAGTTCCACGAGGGCGAGGGCCAGCCGCCGCGGTGAGTGCCGAGGCGCGCATGGCGCAGCGTGGCCAGGGCTGCCGAAAACCGCTTGCGCACTTGCCCCAGCTCGGCCGGCTCCGGACTGCCTGGCGCCGGCGCCAGCTCGCCCACCAGCCAGCGGTTGCGCCGCCTGGCGCGCAGCGCGACCCAGACTTTGTGCGCCAGGTACACCAGAACGAACGCCGCGATCAGCGTGGCGCGGGCCCGGCCGGAGGCCAGCGGGGCGCGATCCGCCACGGAGATGAGCGGGCCGGCGAACCAGACCAGCAGCCCGAAGGCGCCCAGCCCCAGCGACGCCAGCAGCCACGCACGCGCTCTCATCGTCCCGCCATCAGCACGATTTCGACCCGGCCGCTGTGCACGGCCGCCGCCGGGCCGCCGGCGGCGAGCGGTTCGGTGTCGGCCCGCCCATCGTCGCGCAGGCGCTCCTGGGCCAGCCCGAACCGGTTCAAGGCATTGCGCACCGCGCGCGCGCGCTCGACCGACAGTTCCCAGTTCGAGGGAAAGCGCGCCGAGCGCTCCGCGTCACTGCCGGCGTGCCCGACCACCAGCACCTGGCCCGAAGTCCGTTGCAACGCCGCGGCCACCGGCCGCAGCGACTCCGCGGCCGCGGGCAGCAGGTTGGCAGTGGCCGGCTCGAACAGCGCGTCATCGCGCAGCGTCACCACGCTGCGATCGAGCTCGTCACGCACCTGCAGTGCCGGCGAGGTCGCGCCCAGCAGCGGCAGCAGGCGCGGCTGCGGTGCTGCCGCCGCGGCGACCGCTGCGGTGGGCAGGCGCAGCGCGGCGATCTGCCGGTAGACGCGATCGGACTTCGACGCCAGCGCCAGCGCGAGCGCGCAGTAAAGCGCCGCCAGCGCCCCGGCCACCACGTACGATCCGACCCACAACGGAAGCCAGCCCGCCAGGGCACTGGCGTGCTGGAGCGCCGGCCGCCAGCGCGCCGACAACGGGCGCGCTTGCGCGCCCGCCTTCAGGGAGGTGGCGATGCGGGCGCAGACCTGGTCGGCGTCCAGGTTCCCGGCCGCCGCTGGCTGCGCGCGCGCCTCGAACCCGAGCGCGAGCGCGACATAGATGAGTTCGCGCAATCCGTTGTCAGCGCCCGCATCCTGCGCCATCCGTGCCAGTTGCCGGATCGCGCCGTGGCGCGGGTCTTCGCCGGGCTTGCCCGCCGTAGCGGCGCCAGCCGCGCAGGCGGGCGCCGATTTCAGAGAGTTAATAGGCTGCCAGCGGCCACCGGCGCCCCACGGCATCGTCTCGGCCACGTGGTCGATCAGCGTGGCGAGCACGAATTGCGCCTTCAGGACCTGGACCGCGCCGATGCCGCGTTTGCGCGCGCTCTCGTCGTACCGGCGCAGCGCGACCTCGATCCGCGCGCGCAATCGCGCCAGGTCGACGATCTCGGTGGTCGAACGCAGCTGCGGGACCAGCGCGAGCAGAACGTCGGCCTCCGACATCAGCGGATTCGGATCCGCCTCCGCGGCACCGGCCGCCGAAGCCCTGGCCAAGGCGGCCTGGTGCGCGTCGGCTCGCATCGACACCTGCGTGGGGAACAGCGTGCCGGTGTCGGGTTCGACCGGGCTGGGGCGAGTGACCGTGGGCACGATGGTCCGCTCCGTTCATGCCTGCGCCGGCTCGCTGCCGGTTCGGCGGGTGGCGGCCGCGATCCAGCAGCCGATCGCTGAAAAGTTGTCCTGATGCGGGTCGGCCTGGGTGGTGACGCACCCGGCCATCGCGTCGAGCCAGTCCTCGGGCGTCGCCGCGCCGGTCAGCAGGCGTTCGACATCGCCGTCGGCCACGCTGTGCCACCACCCGTCGCTGCACAGCAGGAACGCATCGTGGTCGCGCAGGTCGAGCGGTTCGTTGCTGACGTGGGGTTCGAAGCGCTCGCCGGCCCCGAGGGCGGCCATCAGGTGATGGCGCTGGGGGTGGTGCTGAAGCTGCTCGGGCTGCCCGAAACCGGAGTCGACCAGCCATTGCAGCACGCTGTCATCCCGGGTCAGCGGCGATGCGCGTCCCCCGCGCACCAGGTAAACGCGGGAGTCGCCGACGCTGCCCCACAGGGCCCGCCCGGCACCGGCGTCCACCAGCAGCACGACCGCGGTGGCGTGCATCGCGTGCGCGCGGTCCGTCACCCCGCGTGAGCGTTGGGCCGCGACGATGCCGTCGTGTGCGTCCATCATCAGTTCTCCGAGGTCGTGGGCGTCGGTCGGAGGGCGGCTGCGAAACCCTGCCAGGATCCGGTCCACCGCCATGCGCGAGGCGAGCGCGCCGTCGCTGTGGCCGCCGGCCCCATCGGAAACCACCATGCACCAGTGCTGCCCGACGCGTTCGACGCCGACGCAGTCCTCGTTGTGGTCGCGCGACCCGGTGTACGAACGCTGCGAGATCCGGACCGCCACCATCATCGGGCCTTTTGAGCGGACGGATACAACCGGGCCGCCTCGGCGGCTTCGTGGCCGGCTGCGGCTTCCAGGCTCTGGACCTGGGCGTTGTAGGCCTCGAGGAACGCCTGGCCGAAGAACCGGTTGAAGTCCTCCTGCGCTTCCTCGCTCAGCGCGCGGTAGTGCGTCAGGTACAGTTCCCACAGCCTGGCCTGATGCTGCGACGGAATCAGCGATTCGATCATCGAACGCGACGTGAGGCGCTTTTCCAGGTGGGTCGGGTCGAATCGCTGCAACACGGCGTCGAGCGCGGCCCGCATTCCGGCCATGACCCCGACCTGGTGGGACTGCAGGTCGACCACCGCGTCGCGCAGCGCCGACGGGCCGGACAGGAATCCCCGCATCGGCGGCTGCAACAGCATCTTCAGCGCGATCGCGGCGTCCGGCGCAAACTTCAATGGATTGTTGCCGCGCACCTGGATCATCGTCAGGTCCGCGTGCAGTTCGCTCTTGGCCACGGCCCGCATCGAGATCAGCCGGTGGATCCCGCTCACCGCGATGCGCAGCATCGCGCCGGCGGCTCGGAAGAACTCCGGCGAGGGTCCGTTCGGCAGCGGCAGTTCCAGGCCGACACCCTCCTGGAAGGCGCGCCACAGCGCCTCGCCGCTGCCCGGGTCTTCCGCGGCCGGCATCACGGCCTCGACCGCCTGGAGCGGCGCAACCGCCTCGACCGCCTGGTCCGCCCTGGCCGCAGCGGGGGCCGAGGCCACGACCCTTATCGGGGCGGTGGTGCGCCCCCGCAGGATGGTCCTGCTGGTCGCGTCGTGCTCGAAGGCCACCGCCAGCCGGTAGCCGCCGATCCGCACCTCGTCGCCGTCGTTCAGCATCACCCGCATGCCGGAGCTGAGCGGGCGGCCGTTGTGCAGGATCTGTCCGGCGCTGCTGATGTTTTCGATCCAGTACGCCTGCTCGGCGTGCGAAATGCGGGCGTGCACGCGAGAAATCAGCCGCTGGGGATCGGGCAGCGTGAACGTGGCATGGTCGGAGCGGCCGATCTCCCCGCCCCGGTCGTCGAATCGCCCCACCAGCGGATTGCTCAACGGATCATCGTTGAGCGAAATGCCTTTCAGCACGAGGGTCATGGCGGCGGTGGGCGGTACGTGCCGGATAAAGCCGCCCCGCCCGGGCCGAACCGGCGGGTTCGCCCGGCGCGGGAAGGTCGGCGCGCCATGGCGAGTAGATCGCGCGGCGTCCGGCCAGCGCTAGTGACCAAAGTCATATCCGCCCGGCTCATCGCTCCAGCCGTCCGATCAGCCGCAGCAGCTCGCGCGGCTGCAGCGGCTTGTGCAGTATCACCAGCCCGTTTTCATGCGCCTGCCTGAGCACTTCGGCCGACGTATCCCCCGTGACCACCACCGCCGGCGTCGAGGCGCCGCACATCGCGCGCACCGCGCGCACCGCCTCCACGCCGGTCTCGGTGCCGCGCAGCCGCCAGTCCGACAGGATCATGTCGATCGGGGCGCCGGCCCGGCTCGTCAATTCGAGCGCCTCCTCGATGGTCGCTGCCGCCAGCACGTCGACCTGCAGCGGGCGCAGCAGCTCGCGGGTGGCGTCCCGGATCGCGCGCTCGTCGTCGATCAGCAGCACCGTGAGGCGGGCATCGGTGCGCGGCGGCAGCGTTTCGGCCTCCAGCGCCGGCTGCACCGGGCCGCGCACGTCGCCCGCCGGCACCACGACCCGGAACAGCGTACCCCGCCCGGGTGTGGAGCGGACCTGCAGCGGGTGCGACAGCAGGTTGCACAGGCGCCGCACGATGGCCAGTCCCATGCCCAGGCCCCGGCTGCGGTCGCGTTCGGGATTGTCGACCTGGTAGAACTCCTCGAAGATCAGCTCCAGCTTCTCGGGTGCGATGCCGATTCCGGTGTCCCAAACGTCCAGCGCCACGTCGCGCCCGTGGCGGCGCGCAGCCACCAGCACGCCGCCCTTGCGCGTGTAGCGCAGCGCGTTCTGGACCAGGTTGGCCAGCACGCGTTCCAGCAGTTGCGGATCGCTCAGCACGACCCGGCGGGCCGCGCGAAACCGCAGCGATATGTCGCGCGCTTCGGCGTCGCCGCCGAACTGCTGGTACAGGCGGCGGAACACGTCGCGCACCGGAAACGTCTGCGGCGCGGCCCGCACGATGCCGGCATCCAGGCGCGAGATGTCCAGCATGGCGCCGAACGAGTTCTCCAGCGCCTCGATCGCCGCCATCATGTTCCGGACCAGCGGCCGCTCGGGTATGTTGTGCAGCCGCTGGTCCAGGGCGGCGCAGAACAGTCCCAGCGCGTGCAGCGGCTGGCGCAGATCGTGAACCGCCGAGGCGAGAAAGCGCGTCTTGTCCTGGCTGGCGCGCGCCGCCACGTCGATCTGGGCCTTGAGCTGCTCGACCAGGTCCTCGCTGTGGAAGCGCGCCGCCAGGCCGGCCGCCAGCGAATCGTTCTGCTCCAGCGCGATGCGCAGCAGCACCAGCACGAAGGCCGACCCCAGCGCCGCCAGCACCAGCGCCTCGCCGGAGCCCTGCCACGCCAGCGCGAAAAGCAGCGGCAGCACCCCCGGCAGCAGCCACAAATAGATGGCCGGACGAGCCGCCGCCACCAGCGGCGCCGACAGGCCGGCCGCTGCCAGCCAGATCCCGGTCAGCGTTCCGCCGGTGGCGAAGTCGCGCGACAGGAACAGCGGCGGCCCTGCTCCCCAGACCGCGGCCGTGGCGGCGATCAGCGCGAGCCACGCGCGGCGCAGCGTGAGTTCGCGCCGCCGGTCCGATAGGGCCGATTGCTCGGCCCGTCTCGCAATCAGCAGCCGGCGCGGCAGCGCAAGCAAGGCGTAGGCGCCGGCCCACAGCCACACGGCGGGCGGCGCCCCGCGATACTGCAGCGCCAAGGCAGCGAACACGGCGATCAGCAATCCGGCCAGGGCCCCGCGCCGGTCCGCCGCGTATGCGCTGCGATACAGCTCGGCGTCGACTCGTACATCGCCGCGTTCCGGGTTCGGCCGTCCGCTCAATGGAACAGGCTGATCAGATGTGACCGGCTCTCGACGTCGAGTGCCAGCAGGATGGCCGACACGTAGTTCTTCACGGTGCCCAGCGTCAGTCCTGTGCTGGTGCTGATCTCCTGGTTGTTGCACCCTTCCAGGATCAGTTCGAGGATCTGCAGATGGCGCGGTCCCAGTTCGGCCACGCGGTCGTAGTGCGAAGTGCCGGCCAGCTTCGGAAAGCGCTCCGAGATGGTGGCGCGCTCGTTCCCGTTGGCGGGCGCGAGCAGCGACATCAGCGCGGCCTTGACCTGCTGCGGGGTCCAGGACTTCAGCAGGTATCCGATCGCGCCCATCGCCTGCGCCTGGCGCACGACGAACTCGTCCTGGGTGCCGGTCAGGACCGCGATCGACTGTTGCGGAAACTCGTCGCGCAACGTGCGCAGCCCCTGCAGCCCCTTGGAGTCGACCAGGTTCAGGTCCAGCAGCACCAGGTCGAACGGCCCGTCGTCGCGGCACGCGCTGCGCGCCTCGTCCAGCGACCGGCACGGCTTGATGTCACAGCGCACCTCGCCCAGCGACTCCAGCAGGACCCCGGTACCCAGGCGGATCAGTTCGTGATCCTCGACCAGGAGGACTTTTCTCTGCTGAGTCTGCATCGAGTTGACCCTCACGAGGTCACGGACAAGCGTCGTGCAAGCCGCACACTCGCACAATACGTGCGCGGCGATCCGGCACGATCACGTCGATCGGGTAACTCATCGCCGCGACGTGACAAAAGTCACTCCGCCTCGGGCCAGCGGCCGCAGGGCAGCGGGAATCGAAAACTTAAGGCGCCCTGGCGGTCAGTGCGGGTGCTCGAACGCGCGCAGGAACCGCTCCCGCTCGGCATCGCTTAAGCGCTCGGTGACGCGGTCCAGGAAGGCGCTGCGGCTGATGCCCGGTTGCGCCGCCTGGCGCACCAGCACTTGCGCGATCGGACCCAGGTGAACCGCGAGCAGGCGCGCCGCGCGCGCCACTTCGTCGGCAGTGGGCGCGGTCGCGACAGCAGCGGCGGCGCCCGGGAACACGGTCGCATCGTTGTCCTCGACCCGGTCCGCCGTGGAACGGCCGCCCCCGGCTGTTGCGACGCGGGCGTTTTGCTGAAGAAATCGGGCCCGGTCGGACGTGGAGGGCAGCTGCCCGGCGAGTATCTGGATGAGCGAGGCCACGTCCCTGGCCTCGCGCGCGGCGCGCCGCACCATGATCCGCGCGATCGGCCCCACCAGGCGCGCCAGGTGGCGCTCGATCACGTCGAGCTCGCCGACGTTCCAGCCGGCCGCCTTCAGCATTTCGGTCGGCATCGTCGACACGCCGCCCAATCCGTGCGGCGTGGGCGATCTGCGGTCGCTGCCCCGGGGCGGCGAGGCTTCGCGCGATTCGCCGGCGTGGCCTGCGGCGCCGCGAATCAGCGTCTCCTCCGATACGGTCGGGCTGACCGGCTGATCGTGCGCCGCGAGCAGATCGGAGCGGAACTCGGCGGCCGACGCATAGCGGTCGTGCGTGCGCTTGGCCAGCGCCCGCATCACGACCGGATCGAAGCGCGCGTACGACGAGTCGCCGGCCAGGGTCGAGGGTGGCTGTGGAGCCTGGTGGCAGACCTTGTACATCACGCTTTCCTTGGAGCCGCTGAAGGGTGGCATGCCGGTCAACAGCTCGTACAGCACGACGCCGGCGGCGAACAGGTCGACACGGTGATCGATTTCAAGGCCCAGGTACTGTTCGGGCGCGATGAACCCGGGCGTGCCCATCACGACGCCGACCTGGGTCAGCGTCGAGCTCTCCACGCGCGCGATGCCGAAATCGGCCACTTTCACGCGGCCGTTGCTCATGATGATGATGTTGGCCGGCTTGATGTCGCGGTGCCAGACGCCCCGTTCGTGCGCGTACTGCAGCGCCTCGAGCAGCTGGGCCATGATGCTGACCAGGTCGCGCTCCTCGAACCGGACCTTGCGCTCGAAGTACTGACGCAGGCTGCTGCCCTCGACGTATTCCATCGCGATGAACGCGAAATGGGCGTCCTCGCCGTACTCGTACACGGCCACGATGCCGGGGTGCAGCAGGCGCCCGGCCGCCTGCGCCTCGTTGCGGAAGCGCGCCCCGAAGGCAGCGGCCTCCTGCTCGTCGTCCAGCAGCTCCTTGCGGATCGTCTTCAGGGCGACCGGGCGCCGTATCACCGGGTCGAACGACTTGTACACGACGCCCATCGCCCCCTTGCCGAGCTGCCCCAGGATCGGATACTTCCCGAGGCTGCGCGGGGGCTGTGGCACGCTGGAGCCGTCGCCAGGATTCTTGATGGCCGATCTCCCGCGGGGCTCAGCCTCCAAGCAGCTGCAGCGCCTGCACCATGCTCTTGCGCATGCGCGCCAGCGACTCGGCGAGCGTCTGTATCTCGTCGCCGCTGCGCACGTCCAGGTCGGCGGCGTCGAGCTCGCCCAGGCTCACCCGGTCCGCCAGCTCCGAGATGCGCGTCACCGGGCGCACGAACATCCACCACAGCAGCAGGTTCAGGACCACGCCGATCGCGACCAGCACGCCGGCCAGGGTCAGCATGAACGTGTTGAACGTGCGCTCGGCGCGGGCCAGCGGAACTGCGGTCGGCACCGAGACCAGCTGCACGCCCACGATGTCGTTCACGTTCCAGCCGAAGCCGTTGGCGGGGCCGTACTTTTCGACCATCGTGCGGGGTGCGATCTCCACCGTGCTATGGCAGATCAAGCAGCTCGGATCGACGATCTTCATCGGCCGGGCGAAATACAGGGACCTGCCGCTCGGCGTCTCGCGCTCGCCCAGGATTTCGCCGGAGGCCGTTCCGCTGCGGAACTGGCTGATCAAGTCGGCCTCCCAGTCCACCGCCCGGTCGCGTGGGTTGGTCGGATTCAGCATCGCCTCCTTGTAGGTGTATTCCGGGTATTTCTTGCGCAGATCGTTCAGCACTTCGGTCGCGGAAAACGCGGGCACCGACTGCGGCAGGAACGTGTACCTCATCTGGGTGTCGAGCAGCGGCTTGATCTGGCTTTGCGTGTAGCTGCGAACGGCCAGCGCGTTGGCCATCAGCAGCTGGGCGGTCTCGGCGATTTCCTCGCGCGCGTTCCGCCGCAGCATGTCGCGCGAGAGGTAGCCGCAGGCGCCGATCGCCAGCAGGAACAGCAGCAGGAACACCAGGTTGAACTTGAACAGCAGTCTCATGTGATGGGCCGTCTCAGTGAGGAGGTGCGCCGCCGGGCGACGGCGTGGTCGAGTCGACCGGTGGCTGCTCGAATCGCTCAGGATGCAGTATCCGCTCCCATTCGGGGTGCCTGGACAGGCCCGCCTCGAGCCGCTCGTGGAACGCCGCGTCGTCGGCCTTCGCGACCCACTCTCGAACGAAGCGGCGCCGGATCGCCGGTTCGGCGTCGATCCAGGCCTCGACCTCGGCGAAGGTGAACGTGCCGGTCGGCTTCGCCGCGACCTCCCGATCCCGGAAAAGCGCGATCCGCGACGGCAGCCGGTCCGCGAACGCCCTGGGCAGCGCCGCCACGAAATCGCGCGGCGGCTCCCGATCGACCCGGGCCGCATCGCGCCCGCGCAGCTCCAGGAAGTCTCCGGAGGCCAGCGCGACCGGCGTCGCGGCGCCGCGGCGGCGGTCGATCACGTGAAGCGCGCCGTTTTCGGCGAACACGGCGCCGGCCCCGCTTTGCGCGCGCTCCACCGCTTCTCCGCCGACCTCGATCGTGTCGAACTCGCGCGCGGCGATCGATCCCCGCGTCCCTGCGGGCAGCTTGCCGGCGCTGAGCTTGAGCCAGCCCGCCAGCAGATACAACCCCGCGCGGCCCGCCTGGCGCGACGACGGGCGATTGAGCTGGACCCGGGTGGCGGGCCCGAGGTCGACGATCGCTCCGTCGGCGCATTCGACCCGCAGGAACGTGCTCCTGCCCGTCTCTACCAGGTCGTTGGCGAGCACTCGAGTGCCTTCGGTCAGCGCGTACTTGGACAGGCCGCGAATCAGCACCGCGTCGCCATCGAGAATCGTGACCATGCCGACGGACTCGGCTGCCATGACTGACTGGCCGCCGATCAATGCCGCGATCAGCATCGTCAGGGTCGCCGACCGAACCACCCGTTCTCCCCAATCCGCCCGTACGTGCGGGCGCGCCATTCGTCGGGCGTGAAGTGAACAACAACGATAAAGACCGGCGTGACGGGAGTCAACGAAGTGCGGTGACGCCAGGCCGGGCGCCCCGACCATGCCGGTGACCTCGCCGGGGTCCCCGGCGCCGATGTGACTTTCGACCACTGTGCGCAATCGAACGCGATGCTTAGGCTTCGATCCGAACTGAAGCGCGAGGATCCGTTGGCCACCATCGAAGCCCTGTTGACTGCGTTTGACGGCGCCGCGCCCTCGGGGCCGGATCTGCACTACGACGCCGAATTCATGGCGCTCGAGCAGGCAGTACGCGGCAAGCCGGGGGAGCAATACGGGCGGACGGTCATTCCGCCGCAGGAACCGGAATGGCCGGGCGTGATGAGCGCGGCCGAGCGCCTGCTGTCCCGCACCAAGGACCTGCGCATTGCCTTGATCTGGACGCGGGCTGCGACGCGCACCACCGGCTTCGAGGGCTTTTGCCAGGGCGTGGCCCTGATCGAAGGCATGCTGGCCCGCCTGTGGCCGACCGTGCATCCGCAGCTGGACGCGGCCGACCACGACGACCCGACGATGCGCCTCAATACGCTGGCAGGACTGGCCGACCCGGAAGGCCTGCTGGGCGATCTGCGGGCCGCCTGGCTGGGCCTGCGAAACGGGGCCGACCGGCTGCGGATCAGGGATCTTGAACTCGCGTTGGGGCGCTCGGAGCCGGCCGCGAGCGAAACGGTGCCGAGCGAATCGGCCGTCCGCGCCGCCCTCGCAGACCGGATGGCGGACCGGCCTGAGCTCGCGCCGCAGTGCGCGGGTGCCGATGCGGGCGTCGTGGCCATCGCGGCAACGCTCGATTCGAAGGCGGATGCGGCCGCCGTCCCGGACCTGCAGCCGCTGCGGACGCTCACGCGCCTGGTGGCCGAGGCCGCGGCGCAGGCGGCACCGCGGCAGGACGCCGCCGGCGAGGCAGCGGAATCGACCACTGCGGCGGCAGCGGCGCGCGGCGGACTCAAGGGGCGGGTCGATTCCCGCGAGGACGCCTTGCAGGCGCTGAACCGGGTGTGCGAATGGCTGGCCCGCGCCGAGCCGACCAATCCGGCGCCTTTGGTGATCCGGCGCGCACAAAAGCTGATGACGATGAGCTTCCTGGACATCGTTCGCGATGTCGCGCCGGGCGGGGTCCAGCAGGTGATCAGCCTGATCGGGGCCGACGGCGACAACTGACTGGAGAAAACCGATGGGATCGAAAGGACAGGCATTCATCGCCCGCAACCGCGCGCCGCGGGTGCAGATCGAGTACGACGTTGAGCTGTACGGCGCCCAGAAGAAAGTCCAGGTGCCGTTCACGATGGGCGTGCTGGCGGACCTGGCCGGCAAGCCCGCCGAGCCGCTGCCTCCGGTGGCCGAACGCAAGATGCTGGTGTTCGACGTCGAGAACTTCGACTCGCGGATGAAGGCGATGAAACCGCGCATCACGTTCACGGTGCCCAACGTGCTGACCGGCGACGGCGAAAGTGAAATGAAGGTCGACCTGACCTTCGAGAGCATCGACGACTTCAGCCCGGCGGCGGTCGCCCGGCGGATCGAACCGCTGAACCAGCTGATGCAGGCGCGCATGCAGCTGGAAGGCCTGATCACCTACATGGACGGCAAGTCGGGCGCCGAGGATTTGATCGCCAAGGTCCTGAGAGACGCCGAACTGCTCAAGAGCCTGGCCGAGAAGTCGACCGCCCGTTCCGATGAATCCCCCGAAGCGACTCAATAGCGGCCTTGCCCGAATTGTCCGGCATCCCCGCCAAACCACGAAAGACGCAGCCATGGCAGAGACCTTGACCCGAGACTCACAGCTGGCCGGAGTGGAATACCAGGGTGGCGATTTCGCCGCGCTGCTGAACCGGCAGTTCCGGCCCAAGACCGAGCACGCCCGCAGCGCGGTCCAGAGCGCGGTGCTGACGCTGGCGCAGCAGGCGCTGGCGTCCACCGATTTGATCGGCCCCGACGTGGTCGAATCGATCAAGGCCATGATCGCCGAGATCGACCGCAAGCTGTCGATGCAGGTGAACCAGATCCTGCACCATCCGGACTTCCAGCAGCTCGAAGGATCCTGGCGCGGCCTGCACTACCTGGTCAACAACACCGAGACCGACGAGATGCTCAAGGTCCGGGTGATGAACATCACCAAGGCGGAGCTGGGCAAGACGCTGGCCCGCTTCAAGGGGACCGCCTGGGATCAGAGTCCGATCTTCAAGCAGCTGTACACGGCCGAGTACGACCAGTTCGGCGGCGAGCCCTTCGGCTGCCTGGTGGGCGACTACTTTTTCGACCATCGCCCCGGCGACGTCGAGTTGCTGCTGGAGCTGTCGCAGATCTGTTCGGCCGCGCACTGCCCGTTCGTCGGAGGCGCCGGACCGGCGCTGATGCAGATGGGGTCGTGGCAGGAGCTCGCCAATCCGCGCGACCTGACCAAGATCTTCACGACCCCGGAATACGCGTCCTGGCGTTCACTGCGCGAATCGCAGGATTCGAAGTACATAGGGCTGGCGATGCCGCGCTTCCTGGCGCGCCTGCCGTACGGGGCCAAGACGAACCCTGTCGAGGAGTTCGCCTTCGAGGAGCAGACCGCCGCGGGCGACCACAGCAAGTACACCTGGGCCAATTCGGCCTATGCGATGGCGACCAACATCAACCGGGCTTTCAAGCTGTACGGGTGGTGCTCGCGCATCCGCGGCATCGAGTCGGGCGGTTCGGTCGAAAACCTTCCGGTGCACACGTTCCCGACCGACGACGGCGGCGTCGACATGCAGTGCCCGACCGAGATCGCGATCAGCGACCGGCGCGAGGCCGAGCTCGCCAAGAACGGATTCATGCCGCTGGTGCACCGGAAGAATTCCGACTTCGCCGCTTTCATCGGCGCCCAGTCCATGAACAAGCCGACCAACTACGACGACCCGGACGCGACCGCCAACGCCGCGCTGGCGGCGCGCCTGCCGTACCTGTTCGCGTGCTGCCGCTTCGCGCATTACCTGAAATGCATCGTGCGCGACAAGATCGGCTCCTTCAAGGAGCGCGAGGACATGGAGAAGTGGCTGAACAGCTGGATCATGAACTACGTCGACGGCGATCCGGCCAACTCGTCCGAGATGACCAAGGCCCTGAAGCCGCTGGCGGCGGCCGAGGTGATCGTCGAGGACATCCCCGGCAACCCGGGGTACTACTCGTCCAAGTTCTTCCTTCGCCCTCACTACCAGCTCGAGGGCCTGACGGTATCGCTGCGGCTCGTGTCGAAGCTGCCTTCGGCGAAGAAGAAGTGAGCGTCTGAACCCTGACCCTGGGAGTTGAAAATGCCAATCGATTGCTTTTGCAAGATAGACGGGGTAACCAGCGAATCGCAGCACGTGAACCACGTGGGCGACATCGACGTGACGTCCTGGTCCTGGGACGCGACCCAACCGTCGTCCATCGGATCCGGGGTCGCGGGCAACGCGAAGGGCAAGGCGGTCCCGGGCGTGTTCCAGTTCGCGCACCGCTACGACAAGGCATCGCCGACGATCGCGCAGTACTGCGCATCGGGCAAGCACTTTTCGAACATCGTGGCGTCCGCCTGCCAGGCCGGCGACGGGCAGAAGGACTTCCTGACCGTGACGATGGACGACTGCATGATCGTCTCGGTGGCGCCGTCCGCCAATTCCGGCGGTGAGGTGATGGAAAGCGTCTGCCTCGCCTACAACAAGATCAAGTGGGAATACAAGCCGATGGATGCGCAGGGCAACCTCGGGGGGTCCGTCACGCTGACCTGGAACGTGCTGACGACCGAGGTGTCGTGAGCGGCGCTACGCAGCCGCCGAGCCCCTGACGACGCGCCGATGAGCGACCGCAACCTGTCGGCTTTCGGCGCCGACATGTACCTGGCCGTGACGTCGGCGCGCGCCGGCGCCATCCGGGGCGAGGCGGCGGCCCTGGAGCACGCCGACGAGATCGTGGTGCGGGGCTGGTGCTGGGGCATGGCGGCCAACACCGACGCGGCCAGCCGCGGCGGCGGCCAGGGCGGCACGCCGGCGCGCCGCGCGCTGCGGCCGTTCATCGTCGACAAGCACCTGGACCGCGCCTCCACCTCGCTGATGGCGGTGCTGGTGAACAACGACAAGGTCAAGGGCGCGGTGCTGACCATGCGCAAGGCGGGCGAGGGACAGCAGGATTTCCTGCGGATCTGCCTGTCCGACGCCTACCTGGCCGACATCGAGTGCGTCGCCGACGACGAGGGCAACGTGGTGGAGCGGCTGACGTTCTCGTACAAGCACGCGCAGGTCGAGTACCGCGTCCAGCAGCCCAGTGGCCAGGTCGGCGAAACCAGCACGTTCGACGTGGACGCCTGAGGACCGGCCGCAGCGGGCGCCGCAGCCGACGACCTGGCCGTGCCCGCCTCCGCGACGGATTCGACGATGTCAAGCCGGCCCCTGGAACTGCAGCACCGCCTGCAACCGGCCCTGCTCGATCGGCTGACCGACGAGGCGCCGCACGAGCGCCGGGAGCCGCTCGAGGCGCGCGTGATCGGCAAGGCGCAGCTGCGCCAGGCCGTGCTGCGCGACCTGACCTGGCTGATGAACGCGGTGCAGCCGGGCTCGATCGACCCGCTGACCCGCGGCCACGCGGCCTCCTCGACGCTCAATTTCGGGCTGCCGACGCTGTCGGGCAGCCAGGCCTCGATGCTGCACGTGGGCGCACTGGAGGCGGCCATCCGCCAGGCGATCGTCCGCTTCGAGCCCCGCATCCTTCCCGACAGCGTGAGCGTGCATGCGGTCGAATTCCAATCGGTGCTCGACACCCACAACGTGATCCACATCGAGATCCGCGGTCTCCTGTGGTCGCAGCCGGTCCCGTTCGAATTGCTGATCCGCACCCAGCTCGACCTGGAATCGGGCCAGGTGGTGGTTCACGAGGCCTACTGAATGCACCCGCGCCTGCTGACGCTGTACAACCAGGAGCTCGGCCACGTGCGCGAGATGGCGTCCGAGTTCGCGCGCGAGTTCCCGAAAGTCGCCTCGCGCCTGACGCTCGACGCCATCGAGGTTGCCGATCCGTACGTCGAACGGCTGCTGGAGGGTTTCGCGTTCCTGGCCGCCCGCGTGCAGCTGAAGATCGAGGCCGAGTTTCCGCATTTCATCCAGCACCTGCTCGAAGTCGCCTACCCGAACCTGGCTGCGCCGACGCCGTCGATGGCGATCGTTCGCTTTGTGCCCGATCTGGCCGAGCCGGCGCTGGCGCGCGGCGTGCAGGTGCCGCGCGGAGCCCCGCTGCACTCGACCCATTTGCGCGGGGCCCAGACCGCCTGCGAGTTCCGCACCGCGCACGCCGTGACGATCTGGCCCCTGGCGGTGGAATCCGCTCAGTATTTCTCGTTCGCACCGGACCTGCCGCTGGCGCACGAGCCGGGGCTGGCGCGCGCCAGGGGCGGGCTGCGCATCCGCCTGCGCGTGCCGGACGGAACGCGCATGGCCGACGTGAAGGCGGACCGGCTGTGTTTCTTCATCAATGCCCCCGACGAGCCGGCCTACCGGCTGTACGAATTGATCTTCGGTGCCGGTCTGGGCGTGCTGACGGTTGCGGGCGCCGGTCCCGGCGCCGGTGCCGCGCGCCATTGGCACCTGCCGCGCCAGTGCGTGCAGGCGGTGGGGTTCGGCGACGACGAATCGCTGCTGCCGGTGACACGTCCGGGCTTTCGCGGCTACCGGCTGCTGCAGGAATACGCGGCCCTGCCGCAGCGGTACCTGTTCTTCGAAATCCGGAACCTTGCGCCGTCGTTCGCCGGCTGTGACGCGGCCACGATGGAGATTGCGCTGCTGTTCGAGCGCGGCGATGCGGCGCTCGAAGCGCTGATCGATCGCGAAGGCATTGCGCTGAACTGCACCCCGGCGGTGAACCTGTTCCGCAAGCACCTGGACCGGATCGACATCTCGAACGATCGGGTCGAGTTCCACGTGATCGCCGACCGCACGCGGCCGATCGATTTCGAAGTGCGCGAGATCGAATCGGTGACCGCCTACGGCGGGCCGTCGATCGGCGAGCAGGCGTTCCACCCGCTGTACGCGGCCACCCACACGGAGAGCGCCGAGCACCGCGCCTACTTCACGCTTCAGCGCGAGCCGCGCGTGCTGCCCGCCCGCAGCCGCCTCGAGGGCAACCGGTCCTCCTACGTCGGATCGGAGGTCTACCTGTCGCTGGTCGACCGCGACCACGCGCCGTTTCACGGCGACCTGCGTCAGGCCGCGATCGAGGCCTGGTGCTCGAACCGCGACCTGCCGCTGCTGCTGCCCACCGGGGGTGCCTTGCCGGAGGACCGCAACGACTTCGAGCTCGGCACGGCGGCGGCGGTGCGGCGCGTGCAATGCCTGCGCGGACCGTCGGCACCGCGCGGCACCATCGCCGAAGGCCGCCGCGCATGGGCCCTGGTGTCGCAGCTGAACCTGAACTACCTGTCGCTGCTGGATTCCGGCGAGCAGGAGGGCGCGGCCGCGCTGCGCGCGATCCTGGCGCTGTACTGCGACCAGTCGGACGCCGCATTGCGGCGCCAGGTGGACGGGATCCGCTCGGTGTCGGCGCGGCGGGTGTCGCGCCGCTTCGCGGGCAACGGGCCGCTGGTGCTGGTGAGCGGGGTCGAGGTCACGCTGACGGTCGACGACCTGGCATTCCAGGGCTCCAGCGCGTTCCTTCTCGGCCGCGTGCTCGAATCCCTGCTGGCGCGCCACGCGGCGATCAACTCGTTCGTGGAGCTGGTGGTCAGGTCGGCGGCGCACGCCGAGCTGATGCGTGGCTCCCCGGTGGCCGGGCAACGGCCGCTCCTGTGAAAGGGGACGTGGGCGCCCCGGACCGGGCCCGGCGCCTGCTCGCAAGGGCGCGGCGCGCGCCGTTCGAGCAGGATTTCTACGCGCTGATGCGCGCGCTGGACAACGCACTGCCGCGCCGTCCCAGGCTGGGCTGCGCGCTGCGGCCGACCGACGAACCGGTGCGCCTGGGACAGGACGTGGAGTTCACGTTCGCCGGCGCGCCGATCAGCTCGTGCAGCGAAGCCGGCGGTGGTGCGGACCGGGTCGGCGTTCGCTTCATGGGCCTGTTCGGTCCCAATGGCCCGCTGCCGCTGCACATGACCGAATACGCGCTCGGCCGGCTGCAGCACGGAGGCGACCGGACCTTGCGCGCCTTCGCGGACATCTTCCATCACCGGATGATCCTGCTGCTGTACCGCGCCTGGGCCCAGGTACGCCCGGCGCTGTCGCTGGACCGCGACGACGATGCACGCTTCGACGTCTACATCGGCGCCCTGTTCGGGGCCGCTTCGGGTCCCTGGTGGCGGCGCGATGCGCTGTCGGACGCGGCCAAGCGCCGGCACGTGGGCCTGCTGGCGCGCGGGGTGAAGCACCCCGAAGGGCTGCGCGACATCCTGGTCGACTACCTCGGCTTGCCGGTTGAGCTGCAGACCTGCATCGGGCACTGGATGCCGATCCAGCCGCGCGACCTGTTCCGCCTGGGAGACTGCGCCCCGGCGGCCCGCCTCGGCGCCGGCGCCGTCGTCGGCAGCGCCGTGTGGGACCGCCAGTACAAGTTCCGCATACGCATCGGACCGCTGTCGTGGAGCGACTATCACCGCTTCCTGCCGGGCGCGGCCGGCGCTGTCGTGGTACGCGACTGGGTCCGCCAGTATGTCGGTTTCGATCTGGCCTGGGACCTGAACGTGGCGGTGCGCGCCGACGAGGTGCGGCGCGCGCAGGCGGGCGGGACCGGCCGCATCGGACTGACCGCATGGCTCGGCCGCGGCGCGGCCCGGACGATGCGAGCCGATCTGAGCTACGACCCGGAAGCGCGCAACGCGGCGCCGACGGTGTACCAACCCTGATCGGCGGCCACCACGATGGCGCAGATCAGTCGGGTCGCCCTGTTCGGCAAGCTCAATGCCCTCGCGTACAAGGCGATCGAGGGCGCGACGGTGTTTTGCAGGCTGCGCGGCAACCCGCATGTCGAGCTCGAGCACTGGCTGTTCCAGATCCTGCAGAACCAGGACTCGGACCTGCACCGGATCGCGCGCCATTGCGGAATCGATGTCCCGTCGCTGCTGTCCGACCTGACGCGGGCGCTGGACCGCCTGCCGCGCGGCGCCAGCTCGGTGACCGATCTTTCGGCGCACGTGGAGGACCTGGCCGAAAGAGGCTGGGTGTACGGATCGCTGCTGTACGACGATGCCAGGGTGCGCACCGGCTACCTGGTGGTTGCAGCGCTGAAGACGCACAACCTGCGGCATGTGTTGGTCGGCATTTCGCGCCAGTTCGAGCGGGTCGGCATCGATCGGCTGTCGAGCGAGCTGGGCGTGATCGTGCGCGGCTCGCCGGAGGACCGCATGGCTGCGACCGCAATCGGGCCCGGCCTGGCCCCGGACGAATCCGGCGCGACGATGGCGCCGGCCGCGATGGGCCGGCAGCAAGCGCTGCAGCGCTACGCGGTGGACCTGACCGCGCGCGCACGTGCCGGCGAGCTGGATCCGGTGGCAGGGCGCGACGAGGAGATCCGCCAGATCGTCGACATCCTGATGCGGCGGCGCCAGAACAACCCGATACTGACGGGCGAAGCCGGCGTGGGCAAGACGGCGGTGGTCGAGGGTTTCGCGCAGCGCCTGGCCAGGGGCGACGTGCCGCCACAGCTGAAGGACGTGTCGCTGCTGGCGCTGGATGTCGGGTTGCTGCAGGCCGGTGCCGGCATGAAAGGGGAATTCGAGAGCCGCCTGCGGCAGGTGATCGACGAAGTGCAGAGTTCGCCCCGGCCGATCGTGCTGTTCATCGACGAGGCGCACACGCTGGTGGGCGCGGGAGGCGCCGCGGGCACCGGCGATGCCGCCAACCTGCTGAAGCCGGCGCTGGCGCGCGGCAAGCTGCGCACGATCGCTGCCACGACCTGGACCGAATACAAGCGGCACATCGAGAAGGATCCGGCCCTGACGCGCCGCTTCCAGCTCGTGCAGGTGCTCGAGCCGGGCGAGGAAAAGGCGGTGCGGATGCTGCGCGGGGTGTCCTGCATCCTGGAGAAGCACCACCGGGTGCAGCTGCTGGATCGGGCCATCGAGGCGGCCGTGCGGCTGTCGCACCGCTACATTCCGGCGCGGCACCTGCCGGACAAGGCCATCAGCCTGCTGGACACCGCCTGTGCGCGCGTTGCGGTCAGCCAGCATGCGACCCCGCCGGAGTTGGAGGATTCGCAGCGACGGATAGAGGCGCTGAAGACGGAGCTCGGGATCATCGAGCGCGAGCAGGCGATCGGCATCGAGGCCGGGGAGCGCAGGCGCCGGGCCAGCGAGCGGTTGGAGCGCGAAAGCGGGATCGAGCAGGGGCTGCAGGCGCGCTTTGCCGAGGAGAAGGCGCTGGTCGATCGCGTGCTCGAGCTGCGTGGCGCGCTGCGCCGGCAATTCGGCCAGGTCGAGGACGGCGGCTGCGGCGCGCTGTCGCAGCCGGAGCGCTCGAAACTGCTCGACGAGCTGGTGCCGCTGCAGCGCAAGCTGGCCGATCTGCAGGGCGACACGCCGCTGGTGCTGCCCACCGTCGACGAGCTGGCGGTGGCCGCCGTGGTGCAGGACTGGACCGGGATCCCGGTGGGGCGGATGGTCCGCAACGAGATCGAATCGGTGCTGAACCTGGCGCAGACGCTGAGCCAGCGGGTGATCGGGCAGCGGCACGCGCTCGACATGATCGCCCGGCGCATCCAGACCTCGCGCGCGCGCCTGGACAACCCGGACAAGCCCATCGGGGTGTTCCTGCTGGCCGGCACCTCGGGGGTCGGCAAGACGGAGACGGCGCTGGCGCTGGCCGAGGCCCTGTACGGAGGCGAGCAGAACGTGATCACGATCAACATGAGCGAGTACCAGGAGGCGCACACGGTCTCGACGCTCAAAGGCGCGCCGCCCGGCTACGTGGGCTACGGCGAGGGCGGCGTGCTGACCGAGGCCGTGCGCCGGCGTCCCTACAGCGTGGTGCTGCTCGACGAGGTCGAGAAGGCCCACCCGGACGTGCACGAACTGTTCTTCCAGGTGTTCGACAAGGGCTGGATGGAGGATGGCGAAGGCCGCTACATCGACTTCAAGAACACGATCATCCTGCTCACCAGCAACGTCGGTGCCGACCTGATCATGGAACGGCACAAGGACTCGAAGGGCACGCAGGACCCGGAGGGCGTCGCCCGGGCGCTGCGGGAGCCGCTGCTGAAGGTATTTCCGGCGGCCCTGCTCGGGCGCGTGGTGGTGGTTCCGTATTTCCCGCTGGACGACGCCATGCTGGCTCAAATCGTGCGCCTGCAGCTGGCACGGATCGGCCGGCGGGTCGAGGCCAACCTGGCGGTCCCCTTCGCGTACGGCGACGACGTCGTCAGCCTGGTGGTGGGCCGCTGCAACGAGGTCGAAAGCGGCGGGCGCATCGTGGACGCGATCCTGACGAACACGGTCCTGCCCAGGATCAGCCTGGAGCACCTGACGCGGCTTTCCAAGGGCGAGCAGGTGCGCAGCGTGCGCCTCGGGGTCCAGGCGGGCGAGTTCACGTATGCATTCGATTGAGACGGCCTGAGGGTGCCGGTCGCATGGCGGCGGGGCGAACGAACGGTGCGGCCGGCTACGTGTCGGCGCCGGAGAACGGGTACCGGCCTGGAGCCGGCACCGGCATGGCCCGACCTGGTCCGCTCGGGGCACAGGCCTGCGCGGCGGCGGGCCACGACCTGCCGGTGCACGAACTGCGCTGGATCGACTCGCCCGCGGCCGCGCGGGCGATCTGGTGGGCGTTGCGCGATTCGGTCCCGCTGTTCGGTCCATTGGTCTACCAGCAGACCGGCGAGCAACTGGAGCAGATCGGGCGGGGCATCGTTCCGGCGCTGCTGATGAGCATCGGCGTGGTTGCGGCGACCTCGGTGCTCGGGGTGGCGGTGGGTGCCGCGATCGGCGCGCTGGCCGGTGGCGTCGGCGCGGCACCCGGTGCGGTCATCGGCGGCGAATTGGGCTACGACCTCGGGGTGGCCGTGCTGTCGCTGCTGGGCCTCGGATTCCTGATTGCCGCGATCGGCGCCGGCCTGGCGGATCTGAAGCTCGTGGCGCAGCGCGCGGTCCGGCACGCGATCAACAGCCTGTATGTCGGAAGCGGCTGCGGCAGTGCGGAGATGATGCTGGCCGCCGAGGATTTCGCGCAGGCCGAGGCGACGCTGGTCAAGCTGATCCTGATGGGACTGGTGGCCTGGCTGCTGCGGCGCCCGGTCGCCGCCGCCGTCAAGACGCTGGCGACATCCACCCGCGCGGCCGCGAGCGGCATCGCCGCCGGCGATTCCGTCGGCGTGGCGCAGGCCAATGTCGCCGGCCTGGTGGCGCTGCTGCGCGCGTCCCGGCTCGGGGAGGGCTTTGCCGGTTGGGTCGAGAGCAACTGGCGCGAGCTGATCGAAAATCCGCGGCTGCGGCCGAAAGTGTCCGGCCCCTCGATCGCCGCGGGCGCCTCGACCGCGGTGACTCCATCGCAGCTGGCGCGCGCAGCCGGTCGCGCGGGTGCGGAGCCCGAGGCGCTGGATCGGGTGGTCAAGACCCCGAAGGGCAGCCGCCCCGCGCCGAGCCAGTACCTTTCCGACGACTACATCGCGAGTCACCTCGCGCGATTCGACGACGGCGCCGTCAAGGTGGTTGCCGCCAGTCCAACCGGCGCGGTCGGCCCTCCGCAAGGCACCTACGTGTTGCCGAAGACCTACGTGCAGGACATGATCCAGCAGTCCGGCGGCAGCGTCGCCAGGCTCGAGGAGCTTCTGTCGCTCGATAAGGGTTCGCTGGGCTCGGATCCGATGCTGGTGGAAGTGAAGAACCTCGAAGGGCTGCGGATGCCGAGCGGAAACGAGCCGGGAGCGAATCTGCAGTGGCTGCCGGCCGGATACACTGGCGGCGGCGTGCCCGAGGCGGTCGTCGATCAGATCCAGCCCGGAAATTACGTCGTCACACCGATCTTTCCGAAGTAGGCCTATGGAACCGACGCCGTGGAATCGCAACTGAAAAACGCATTCCGGCTTGCGCGGTCGCACGGCGACATCGAGGTGATCTTCGAGCCGTTTGCGAAGGCAGTGCTGTACGCGGTTGCCAGGGAGATCGGCGGCGGCGCGCCGCCGGCCTACTTCGCCCAGCCCGCTCCCGCAGGCAAGGGCCATTGCATCACGGTGGCCGAGGGCCGCGAACGACTGGCGGCGATTCCGGATGTGGTGCTGCTGCAGACCACCGGCCGCAAGCTGCTCGAAGAGCTCGAGCCGGCGCTCGGGATCCTGGTCGTCTACGACCAGGGCGGGGATTATCTTTCCCGCGAGCAGCTCGACTGGTTCCGCGCCAACCTGCTGCCCACGCTGCCCAAAGCCCGGTGACGTTGTGACTTAAGTCGGTAGGTGCGCGGGTGGCGGGGGGGTAGTCTGGCCGCAGTCGATGCGCTGAGCGGACGCACATGGCGGCACCTCCCCCGGTCACGTTCAAGTCTCCCCTGGGCGATGCATTGCTGTTCAGGGACATGAGCTGGACCGAGTCGCTCGGCGGGCTGCCCTCGGGGCAACTGGTGCTGCTCAGCAAGAGCAACGCCATCCAGCCCAACGACCTGCTGGGCCAGTCCGTCAGCGTCCGGTTCGAGCTGCCGAACAACCGCCAGCGCTACTTCAACGGCTACGTGACCGGTTTCCGGCGCGGCGGCACGCTGGGACAGATGTTCCGCTACCACGCGCAGGTCCAGCCCTGGCTGTGGTTCCTGACGCGCACGTCGGACTGCCGCATCTTCCTGGAGAAGACGGCCCGGGACGTGATCAAGGAGGCGTTCGACGTTCATCCGATCGCGCGCGCCGACTTCAAGGGGCTGTACGGGCAGTATCCGAAGCTGACCCAGTGCGTCCAGTACCGCGAGACCGACTTCAATTTCGTCAGCCGCATGATGGAGCGGCACGGGATCTATTACAGCTTCGACTACGGCGACGACGGGCGGCAGACGCTGCAGCTGTTCGACGCCTCGGCCAATCATTCGGACGATCCTCACCTGGCCGAGCTGCCGTTCCTGCCGGACGGCGGACGCCAGGCGCCGGCCGAGGGCTACTTGTCCGACTGGCACTCGCTGCGGAGCATCCAGCCCGGCTTCTTCGCGCTGCATTCGCTCAAGTATGACAAGCCGAACGCCGCGCTGCGCTGCCAGGCCGGTGCGCCCGATCCGCACGAACTGGCCGACTACGAGATCTACGATTCGCACTACGGCTACGAGGTCTCCGACGCCGGGGCGCTGTACGCCAGGGTGCTCGACCAGCAGTCCAACAGCGAGTTCGACGTCTACCACGGCCAGACCAACGCCTACGACCTGCGGATCGCCCGCACCTTCGCCGTGAAGTGGCATGGCGACGCGGCGCAGAACGCGAAGTACCTCGTGACCGGGGCCTCGTACCAGCTCAGCTGCACGGGCTACGAATCGACCGGCGCGGACGGAGGGGAACTGCATTACGCGTGCAGCTTCTCGGCCATACCGGTGGCCCAGCAGTACCGCACGCCGGCCCGCACGCCGCAGCCGTTCGTCCAGGGACCGCAGCTCGCCACGGTGACCGGGCCGCCCGGGGAGGAGATCTACACCGACGAGCTGGCCCGCGTGAAAGTGCTCTTCCACTGGGACCGCTACGGGGCGCGCGGCAGGGCCAAGGGCGAGCAGGGCGCGGCGATTCCGCCCGACCAGACCTCGTGCTGGGTGCCCGTTGCCCAGTTGTGGGCCGGGAACCGCTTCGGCGCGATGTTCATTCCGCGCGTCAAGCAGGAGGTGATCGTCGAGTTCCTGGAGGGCGATCCGGACCGGCCGATCATCACCGGGCGCGTCTACAACAACGAGAATCCGACGCCCTGGCCCCTGCCGGGCGGCAAGACCCAGAGCGGGATCGTGACGCGAACGAGCCTGGCGGGCACCTGCAACAACGCCAGCCAGCTGCTGTTCGAGGACCGCAAGGGGGCCGAGCTGCTTTCGATCCATGCCGAGCGGGACCAGGACATTTCGGTCGAGAACGACGAGTCGGTCCGAATCGGCCGCGACCGTGAGACACGGATCATCCGCAACGACAGCCTGCACGTGGGCAGCACGCTCCATGTGGACGCCCACGACGAAATCACTTTGCAGACCGGAAGCGCCAGCCTGACGATGAAGAGCGACGGCACCATTCAGATCGAGGGATGCAACATCACGATCGCTGGCAGCGGCAACATCTCCATCACGGCGGCCGGCGAACTTTCGCTGCTTGGCGCCACGGTGGTCGAGAGCTGAGGGACGAAGATGACGACGAGCCTTGCAATCCGTGCCCTGAGTCTGAACGGCGTGCCGCTGGGCGCGCCGATCGGCGGCGTGTTCGACGAAACCGGCGGCTCGATCGGGCGCGCCGACACCAACTCGATCACGCTGCCGGACCCCGGGCGCCGCATTTCGCGCCTGCAGGCGCGCGTGAGCTGGGATCGCGGCGATTTCTGGATCCAGGACGTCGGCCAAGGCGTGCACTCGCTGCTGAACGGGCGGCCGATCGGCGATGCCTATCCGGCCCGCCTCCGCGCGAACGACGAGCTTCAGATCGGCGGCTACCGGCTGGTCGTCGATGACGCCGATGCGACCGCGGCGGATGTGCTGCGCCAGCTCGGCATGGCCCAGCGCAGCGTGCGCCAGGCGGCGGATCCGTTCGAGGACCTGGTGGGCAACCGATCGCCCGCACCGGCCTCTGCGGCGCGCGCGGTCGATCCCTTCGAGAACCTGCTGGCGCCGCTCGCGCCCGCGAAGCCGGTGCAGCCGGTCGCCGCGGGCGATCCGTTCGCATCGATCAGGGACGACTGCGGCGAGCCCGGTGCGCTCGACAAGGCGTTCGGACTGGCCAATGGCCATGGCCGCGACCCGCTGTCCGATTTCCCTCTTGCGCAGGCCAACCACACGCCGGAATTGAAGGCCGCCTTCGTTCCGCCCCGCATCATCGAACCGGCCCGGGCCGCGCGGCGCGCGCAGGCCACGGCACCGGCCAAGGCCGGGTCCGGTGCGACGGCGGCGGAGATGTGGCAGCAATTCCTGGATGGTGCAGGTCTGCCGCGCAACTTCCCGCAGCCGCCGACGCCGTACCTGATGCGGATCGTGGGCGGCGTGCTGCGCGAGCTGACCGAAGGCGTGCTGCAGCTGCTGGCGGCGCGGGCGCTGGGAAAGAACCAGGTACGGGCCGAGATGACCGTGATCCAGGCACGCGAGAACAATCCGCTGAAGTTTTCGCCGAACGCCCGCGCCGCGCTGTCGTACCTTCTGCAGCCGCCGGCGGCGGGGTTCATGACGGCGCCGGAGGCGGTGCACGATGCGATGAACGACCTGCGCACCCACCAGGTGGGCGTGATGGCAGGCCTGCAGGCGGCGCTCGAAGGCGTGCTCGAGCGATTCGACCCGCGCCTGATGGAAATTCAGCTCGGCCCCGGCGTGCTGGACGGCCTCGCCCCCGCCCGGCGAAGGGCGCGCCTGTGGCAGCTGTACGTGGACCGTTTCCATGCCGTCCGCGGCGACGGCGGGGAGAACCTGCAGCGCCTGTTCGCCAGGGCCTTCGTGTCGGCTTACGAGGAACAGGTCGATCGGCTCGAGCGCGGTCAAGCCGCCGCGCGGCGCTGACTCAACGCATCGTCGTGACGGGGCAGGAGGTCCTGGCGGCCGGGAACAGGCTGTCGCGCGACAGCGGCAGCGTGACGGAGAACGCGCCCAGCCGTTGAGTGGCGTGCGACCCGGCCAGCCTCGTCATCGGGCCGGTTTCGCGCCCGCCGGTGGTGCGTCCGTCGAACAGCAGGCATCCGGTCGCCCGCGCGTCCAGCACGAAGACCTCCGCATTGGGGAAATTGTCGCCGCGGACGACGCCTTGCAGGTGCAGTCCGTTGCCGGCCCAATCGGCCCGCAAGTCCACGTCGGTATCGATGGCCGGCGCCACGACCGGCACCATCGGGTTGGCGCCGGCCGTGCTGGCGGAGAAGCCGATCGAGCTCTGCGACACGACCCGGTTCGAGACGGAGCACGCAACTTTCGAATGGTGGCGGCCCAGCACGCGGCGCAGCCAGTCCCCGCCGCCGGTGAATTCGGTCCCGCTGCTGGCCGCGCCGATCGAGCCGACGTTGCCCCGGTCGAACGGGACCACGCCGACGGTGCGCGCGGTCGCGTTCATCGAGATGGACGGTCCGGTGCGGTGATCGCCTTCGAACCCCAGGCCGAATTGATTGAAGGGAGCGTAGCGGCGGAAGACCAGGACGAATCCCATCGGAACTCCTCGAGCGTGTCGATTCGCGCGGCCAGCTTCGATCATCGGCGCGCGGCCGCCAAGTGTCCGAAGTGATGCGCGCTGCGCGCATTCGCGCAGTGCGCATCGTTACCTAAGTAACGATCGCTGTGCATCCATCGTCGCTATTCTGCGGATGGGTCGAATCGCTCCAGAGCGCGGCGACCCCGACACGATGATCCGAACCCCAGTGCTGCTGCTGTCGTGCGCGTGCCTGATGTGCGGGTGCTCCCTGTACTCGCGCACGACGCCGCCGGCGCTCGCGCAGCCCACGACGCTGACGGCCACCATCAAGGCCTCGCGGATGATCAACGTGGGCGTCATGGGGCGCCCGTCGCCGGTGGTGGTGCGCATCTACCAGTTGAAAGGCACGACGGCCTTCGAGGCGGCCGATTTCCTGTCGCTGTTCGAGCGCGAACGCGAAACGCTGGGCGGCGAGCTGGTCGAGCGGCATGAAATGGTATTGAGACCGGGCGACCGCTACTCGCTTGCGGCCAAGCTGCTGAATGCGGATACGCGCGCCATCGGCGCGGCCGTGGCATTCCAGGACATCGAGCACGCGGCCTGGCGGGCCACCGTCCCGGTCTGGCCCAACGCCGCCAACACCGTCGCCATACGGATCGACGGCGCAACGCTGGCCGTAACCGCAATTCCCTGAGAGCGATGAGCTGGAAGAGCCGCGTCGCGTGGTCGCAGGGCATGTTCCTGCAGCCGCAGCATTTCCAGCAGGAAGCCCGCGGCGTCGAGCGCGCGCTCGACGCCGCGCGCAACGCGGCCGCGCCGTACGCGTGGGGGTTTTCCAGGCTCCGGCTGGACGACGCGGCGCTGGCGATCGGCCGCGTCGCGATCGCCGAGGCGATCGGCGTGCTGCCGGACGGCATGCCGTTTTCGATCCCGCTGCAGGAACCCGCGCCCGAGCCGCTCGAGGTGGGTGCGGACGCCGGCGACGAGCTGGTGGTGCTGGCCGCGCCGCTCGCCCGCCAGGGGGCGGTCGAATACGACTTCGGCGGCACCCCCGATCCGGCGCTGGCGCGCTTTCGCGTCGAGGCGGTCGACGTGCGCGACCAGACCAGCGTGTCCGCCGAGACGGCGCCGATCCAGGTGGGGTGCCTGAACCTGCGGCTGTTGCGCGGCAGGGAAGCCACGGACGCCTACGCGGTGCTCGGCATTGCGAGGATCAAGGAGAAGCGGCTGGATCAGCAGGTCGTACTCGACCGCGAGTACATCGCGCCCCAATATGCGATCGGCGCCACCGGGCATCTGAAGGCGCTCGCCACGTCGCTGCGCGGGCTGCTGGCGCAACGCGCCGAGGTGCTGGGCGATCGCATGGGGCAGCTCAGCCACGGGCTGTCGGAGGTGGCCGACTTCCTGCTGCTGCAGACGGCCAACCGGTACGAGCCGCTGTTCGCGCAGTACGCGCAGCTGGCGCGCCAGCACCCCCAGAACCTTTACGAAACCTGCCTGCAACTGGCCGGGGATCTGGCCACGCTGTTGAGTCCGAAGCGGCGGCCACCGGCGTTTCCGCCGTATCGCCACGACGACCTCGATGCGACGTTCGCGCCGGTGATGGCCGAGCTGCGCCGGATGCTTTCGGCCGTGCTCGAGCAGAATGCGGTGCCGATCGAGCTGGCGCTCCGCAGCCACGGCATCCGCACCGCCAGCGTGACCGACGGCGAGTTGCTGCGCCGCGCGGCCTTCGTGCTGGCGATCAATGCCGCGATGCCGGGCGAGCAGCTGCGATCGCGCTTCCTGGCGCAGGGCAAGATCGCCCCGGTCGAGAGGATCCGAGACCTCGTGAACCTGCAGCTGCCCGGGATCACCGCGCGCCCGATGCCGGTGGCGCCCAGGCAGCTGCCGTTTCACGCCGGTTTCCACTACTTCGAGCTCGAGCGCGGCTCGGACCTGTGGAAGCAGTTCGAGCGGGTCGGCAACCTGGCGATCCACACGCCGGGCGAATTTCCGCAACTGCAGATGCACATGTGGGCGATTCGGCCCCAGTAAGGACGGCTCTCGATGGCGCTGCCTTCCGCTGTCAACGAACCCCAGGATCCGTTCGCCACGGTCTGCACGGAGCGCACGCCCACCGCGGCACAGGCCGAGGCCACGACGCTGGTTGCGGCGGCGGTTGCGGCGGCGGCCTCGACGGCGGCCGTGGCGGTGGCTGCCCCGCAGGCCGTCCTGCCCGAGGTGGCAGCCGACTTTCCGCGGGCCACGACCGGTCTCAATACGCTGGTTGCCCTGGCCAACGATGTGCTGGCATTGGTACCGGCGCTGCGGGCGACTGCCGAACATCCGGACCCGGTCGCGCTGAAGCAGCAACTCGCGCACGCGATCCGCGAGTTCGAGCGCCGGGCGCGGGCGCGGGCGATCGCACCCGAGAGCGTGATGGCCGCACGCTACATCCTGTGCACGGTGCTGGACGAGGCGGTCGCCGACACGCCGTGGGGTGGGTCGGGCGTGTGGTCCCGCCAGAGCCTGCTCGCGACCTTCCACAACGAGACCTGGGGCGGCGAGAAGGTGTTCCGGCTGATGGCGCGTCTGGCCACGGACGTTGCGGCCAATCGCGACCTGCTCGAACTGATCTACGCCTGCCTTGCGATCGGATTCGAGGGCCGCTATCGGGTCGCCAGCGGCGGCGGCGCCGACCTCGAGGCCGTTCGCGACCGTCTCGCGGGCATGCTGCGGCGGGCGCGTGGCGACTATTCGCGCGCGCTGTCCGAGCACTGGGCGCGGGTCGCGCGCGGGCGCAATCCGCTCGCCTCGTGGCTCCCGCTGTGGGTGACCGGTGTCTCGGTGGCCGCGCTGCTGACGCTCGTTTACGTGGGGCTTTCGCTTTCCCTGGCGGCGCGCTCCGACGACGTGATCGCGCAGCTTCAGCCGCTGCGGCTGGTTCCGGCGGCGCCCGTCGCTGCGCGGCCGGCCGAGCAACCGCGCCTGGCGCAGTTTTTGGAGCCGGAGATCCGCGAGGGCCTGGTGCAGGTGCGCGACGAGGTCGATCGCAGCGTCGTGACGATCCAGGGCGACGGCCTGTTCGAGCCGGGTTCGAGCGCGGTCGATCCCCGCCGCCTGCCGCTGCTGGCGCGCATCGGCGTGGCGCTGACGCAGGTGCCCGGCCTGGTGGTGGTGTCGGGCCATACGGACGACGTGCCGATTCGCACGCTGCGCTTTCCGTCCAACTGGGAGCTGTCACAGGCGCGCGCTCTGGCCGTCGGTCCCCTGCTGCTGGCGCAGGGGCTGGCACTGGAGAGGCTGCGGGCCGAGGGCCGCGCCGACACGGAACCGCTGGTGCCCAACGCAACGGCGGCCGGGCGGGCGCTGAACCGCCGCGTCGAGATCACCTTGCTGCTGGGCTCCCGCTGAAGCACCCGCCATGAAGAGGTTCCTTGCCCTGCTGATCCGCCCCTGGACACTGGCGATCGTCGGCTTGCTCGCGTTCGCGCTGGTGGTCCTGTTCGTCGGGCCGCTCGTGTCGATCGGCGCCTGGCGGCCGCTGGATACCTGGAAGTCGCAGTGGTTGCTGATCGGGCTGGTGGTGGCGGTCTTCCTGACCGTCAGGACGGTGCGGTGGTGGCGGGCGCGCGCCCGCAATCGCACGGTCGTTGCCGAGCTGGCGGCACCCGAGCCGGTGCGCGCTGCCCCGGAAAGCGCGGAGCTCGCCCAGTTGCGAGCGCGCTTCGAGACGGCCCTGGCGGCGCTGCGCGATGCGCGCTTGGGCACAAGCAGCGGCCGGTGGCCGTGGGCGGGCTGGCTGCACGGCAAGCGCTACCTGTACGAGCTGCCTTGGTACGCGATCGTCGGCGCGCCGGGTTCCGGCAAGACGACGGCGCTGCTGAACTCAGGGCTGCGTTTTCCGCTGGCCGACGTGCTGGGCGCGGGCTCGGTCAAGGGGGTGGGAGGAACGCGCAACTGCGATTGGTGGTTTGCCGACCAGGCCGTCCTGCTCGACACCGCCGGCCGTTACACGACGCACGACAGCGATCCGCAGTCCGACCGGCGCGCGTGGGAGGGCTTCCTCGCGCTGCTGCGGCGCACGCGGCCGCGCCGGCCGCTGAACGGCGTGCTGGTCGCGGTGTCGGTGGCCGACCTGCTGACCTTCAGTGGGGCACAGCGCGCCGAGCTGGCTGCAAAGCTGCGCAAGCGGATCGACGAGCTGCAGCGGTCGCTCGGGCTGCGGCTGCCGGTCTACGTGCTGATGACCAAGTGCGACCTGCTGGCGGGCTTCCTCGACTACTTCGCCGACACCGACCCGCTCGAACGCGAACAGCCCTGGGGATTCACGTTCGCGCCGGAGGATTCCGGCAACAATTCCGCCGCCGCGCATTTCCGCGCGGAATTCGACGGCCTGACCCGGCGCCTGCTGGACGCAGTGATCGACCGTGTGCAGGCCGAACGGGACCGTGACCGGCGCGCCCGTGTCTACGGCTTCCCGCTGCAGTTCGGCGGCCTGCGCGACGCGCTGGCGCAGATCGTCGAGGCGGTGGGCAGCCCTTCCTCCTACGGTGCTGCGCCCCTGTTGCGCGGCGTCTATTTCATCAGCGGCACGCAGGAGGGCACGCCGTTCGACCGCCTGCTCGGCGCGATGGCCTGGGAGTTGAAGCTCGACCGCGCGCTGCTGCCGGCCAACCGCGCCACCGGGCGCAGCTTCTTCATCCACCGCGTGCTGTCGGATGTGGTGTTCGCCGAATCCGGGCTGGCGGGCGCCAACCTGGCGTGGGAGCGACGGCGCCAGGCGATCGCGTGGGCCTCGTACGGTGCGATCGGGATCGCCGCGGCGTTGCTGCTGGGCGGCTGGTCTCTCAGCTACTTCGACAACCGGGACAAGGTGAGCGATTTCGCCGGCCGGGTCGCCGCGCTGAAGACCCGCGTCGACGCCACGCCGAACCGCGCCAGCGCCGAGCTGCTGCCGATCGAGCCGGCGCTCACTGCGGCGGCCGACCTGGCGATGCCCGAGGGCAGGGTGCCCTGGTTCCATGCGCTGGGTTTGTATCAGGGCGACAAGCTGCGGTCCGCGGCCGCCCTGGTGTATCGCCGCATGCTGGGCGACGGCCTGCTGCCGCGCATCGAGCTGCGCATCGAGGAACTGATGCAGGCGGCCGGCCAGAATGCCCAGCTGCTGTACGAGACGCTCAAGTCGTATGTGATGCTGCAGTCGCCGGAGCACTACGACCCGAGGGCACTGCGGCGTTTCGTCGGCGCCGATTGGGATGTGAATCTGGCCGGCCAGCTGACGCCGGAGCAGCGCACCGCGCTGGATCGGCATCTGCAGGCGCTGTTCGAATTGCCGGTGGCGGCTTCACCCCTGGCGCAGAACCGCGAGCTGATCGCACGCGTGCGCGCGCAGATCGGTTCGCAGCCGCTGGCCCAGCGCATCTACACGCGCCTTAAGTGGCTGGGGGTGGGCGGCGGTGTGCCGGAGTTCACGGTGCAGGATGCGGCCGGGCCGCAGGCGCCGTCGGTGTTCGTCCGCCAGAGCGGCCTGCCGTTGACCCGGGGCGTGCCGGGGCTCTATACCTACGACGGCTATCACAAGGAATTCAAGAAGGCGATCCTGCTCGCCACGGTCGAGCTGGCCTCGGAACAGGGCTGGGTGCTGGCGGGCGCCGGCCGTCCGTTGACCGAACCCTTGAGCGACCTGCAGGCCGTCGAGCAGGTTCGCCGCCAGTACCTGAACGACTACGTCGATATCTGGGAGGCGTTCACCGCCGATATTCGCCTGAAGCCGGTCGCCAAACTGCCGCAGGTCGTGCAGGCGGCCAAGATCCTTTCGGCCCGGCCGCCCGATGACAATCCGCTGGCGAACCTGCTGCGGGCGCTCGTGCATCAGACCACTTTGGCGCCCTCGACCGGCAAGCCGGACCTGATCGAGCGGGCGCAGGCCGGGGCCGAAGGCGCGATCCGGGAGTCGCGCCAGAGCCTGGTCAGGCTGTTCGGCGGCGCCTCCGCGGCGCCGCGGCCGATGGTCGAGCAGCCGGAGCGGATCGTCGACGACCGCTTCGCGTCGCTGCGCGCGATGGTTCAGGGTTCAGAGGGCGGCCCCGCGCCGAAGCTCGATACGACGATCAACCTGATCGGCGACGTGTACAACCTGCTGAACGCCGCCGACATCGCGATCCGGGCGCATGAGGCGCCGCCGGCGTCCGACCTGCCGATCAGGCTGCAGACCGAGGCGGCGCGCCTGCCCGACCCGATGCACTCGCTGCTCGGCATGCTGTCGGACGCCAGCCAGCAGCTGATGATCAACGGCGTCGGAGGCGAGTTGAACGAAAAGCTCAGGTCGGAAATCACCCAGCCCTGCCTGGAGTGGATCAGGGATCGCTACCCGTTCGACCGGTCGTCCGACAGGGAGGTGCGCCCGGACGATTTTGCGCAGCTGTTCGCCCCGGGCGGCCGCTTCGACGATTTCGCCCGCAAGCAGCTGGCCCCGTACGTGGACACCTCGACGCTGCCCTGGAGCGCGCGCCAGCTCGGCGCGGGCAGGATACCCGTGTCGGCCGGCACGCTGCTGCAGTTCCAGCGGGCGGCCGCCATCCGCGACGCGTTCTTTCCTCGCGGCGCCCGTGAAGAGAGCCTGCGGCTGGAGTTCGTGCCGTACGACATGGACCCGAGCATCACGCAGTTCACGCTGGACGTCGATGGCCAGCTGGTGCAGTGGGCGTTCGGTCCGAAGATCCCGAGAACGGTGGTCTGGCCGGGTCCGCGCGGCAGCAACCAGGTCCGGCTGACCTTGCTGCCCAGCGGGCCCGGCGGGTCGGGCACCGTGATCGACGGCCCGTGGGCGTTGTTCCGCATGTTCGACCGGATGCAGGTCGAGCGCCTGAATTCGCCCGAGCGCTTCCGGGTCACGTTCTTCGTCGAGGGACGCACGGCCACCTTCGACGTGACCGCCACCAGCGTGCAGAACCCGTTCGCGATGCGCGAAATGAGCGACTTCCAGTGTCCGACGGCGCTCTGAGCGGCTGCCCTGAGCCCGCAACGGCGGGCGAAATCACCTTCGGCCGCGGCGTCGCGCGGGCATAGCCGATCCGGATGCCGGCAGGTAGTATCTGGTCCAGTGCTCCATCACCGACGGGATGGCCAGCATGGACGCCAGCCAGATCGATGCAGAGTGGGTTCGTTCGCTCGACACCGCGGTGGCCGGTCTGATGAATGCCATCCAGCGGGCCATCGCGCGCTACCAGGCCGACAGTTTGCGGTCTCCGCGCGTGGCCTCGAAGTGGCAAAGCCCCGAGCCGTGGCAGATGCGGGTGCTGCCCAACCTGGAGCGCGACTACCAGAACCTTCAGCGGTCCGCGGCCGCGTTCCGGTCCGGAAGCATGAAATCCCTGACGCTGTCCGCCGCCGGGTTCATCGGACTCGCCAAGGACATGGCGTTCGACACGAGCTGGATGTCCGACGCCGACCGGACCGACATCGGCAACGCGATCGAACAGGTGGTGCGGTCGGCCGACCGCATTCACCGCCACGGCTACCGGGTACTGCAAAGGCAGGCAAACAGCTGAGGGCCTGCTCGGCAGACGGGGTTCTCCCTCGTCAGGCGGCGACCTCGTATTCGCTCTGAACCAGGCCGCTCCGGTAGTGCCGGGTGGCCACGTGGCGCAGTGGCACGTCGTGGGGCAGGGCGCCGAACAGGGGGATCCCGCTGCCGATCAACACCGGCACGCGCGTGATCACGAGGCGCTGGATCAGCCCGGCGCGCAGGAACCGCTGGATCGTGACGCCGCCGTCGATGTAGAGGTGGCGGGCACCGCTGGCGGCGAGCCGGGCAACGATGTCGGACTCGGGTCCGCCCATCTGCTCGGCACGCCCGTTCCTGACCACGGCCAGATCGAGCGGCCGGCTGCTCAGTACCACGACGCGCTTGTTCCCGTAGGGCCAGCTCTCGAAGCTCAGAACCTTCTCGAACGTGTTGCGCCCGATCACCAGCGCGTCGACGCTGGCCATGAACTCGTCGTATCCGTGGGGTTCACCGCCGCCCTCCGGCAGGAAGTCGAAATCGCCGTTCGTCCTGGCAAGAAAGCCGTCGACGCTGACGCCGACAAAGACGGTAGCGGTCATCGTGGTCCTCCGTGGGTTAGCGGAATCGGAGTATCGGCTGGTCGACCGCGACGCTCTCGCCGGCACCGGCCAGCTGTTCCTCCACGACGCCGTCGCGTTCGGCGCGCAGGATGTTCTCCATCTTCATCGCCTCGATCGTGGCCAGCCGCTCGCCGGCCTTCACTTCCTGCCCCGGCTTGACGGCAACCTCCACCAGCAGTCCCGGCATCGGAGACAGCAGGAAGCGGGACAGGTCGGGCGGCGCCTTTTCCGGCATCAATGCCAGCAGCTCGGCGGCCCGTGGCGACAGCACGGCCGCCTCCAGCTGCGCGCCCTCGTGGATGATCCGGTAGCGCAGGCCGATCCGCTCGAACTGCAGGCACACGGGCTCCCCGTCGAAGTGCGCCTCGAACAGGATCTGCCCGATCTGCCAGTCGGTGCGCAGCGCGTGCCGCTCGCCCTGGTGCAGGATGTCGCACCCGGTTTCGTTCGGCTCGACCGTCAGGCGGACCGATTCGATGCCGGCGGCCTGCACCACCCATTCGGAGCCGATCTTGCGGCCGTGCCCGCGCAGCTGCCCGGTGATCTTGCCGGCGCGGTCCACGTAGCGCCAGCGCGCGTAGGCGGCTACCGCCGCCACCAGCAGCGGGCGCGGATGCGCCGCGTGCGACGGGTGAAACCCGTTCGGATAATCCTCCGCGATCAGGCCGGTGTGCAGCCGCCCTTCCAGGAAGCGCGTGCTGCGCATCAGCGCCGCCTGGAACGCGATGTTGGTCGAGATGCCGCGTACCACGAAGCGGTTCAGCGCCTCGCGCATCCGCGCCACCGCCCGCTCGCGGTCCGGGCCGTGCGCGATCAGCTTGGCGATCATCGAATCGTAGTAGATCGAAATCTCGTCGCCTTCGTAGACGCCCGTATCGACCCGCACCTCGCCGGGTCGCTCGGCCGGGGGCAGGAAGCGCACCAGCCGGCCGGTCGACGGCAGGAATCCGCGCGACGGATCCTCGGCGTTGATGCGGCATTCGACGGCCCAGCCCTCGCGTCTCAACTGGTTCTGCTTCAGGGTCAGGCGCTCCCCGGCCGCGATCCGGATCATCCATTCGACCAGGTCCAGGCCGGTGATCATCTCGGTCACCGGGTGCTCGACCTGCAGCCGCGTGTTCATCTCGAGGAAATAGAAATTCCTCTGTTTGTCGACGACGAACTCGACGGTCCCGGCCGACTGGTACCCGACGGCGCGCGCCAGCGCGCACGCCTGCTCGCCCATCGCCTGCCGCGTGGCTTCGTCCAGGAAGGGGGAAGGCGCCTCTTCGATCACCTTCTGATGGCGGCGCTGGATCGAGCACTCCCTTTCCCACAGGTACAGCAGGTGCCCGTGCGCATCGCCCAGCACCTGGATTTCGATGTGGCGCGGCTCGACGATGAATTTCTCGATGAACACGCGGTCGTCCCCGAACGCGTTCCTGGCCTCGTTGCGGCACGAGGTGAAGCCTTCGCGGCACTCGCCGTCGTTCCACGCGACCCGCAGCCCCTTGCCGCCGCCGCCGGCGCTCGCCTTGATCATTACCGGGTAGCCGATGTCGCGGGCGATCTTCTGCGCCTGCCCGGCGTCCTCGATCACGTCGGTGTGGCCGGGGATCGTGCTCACCTTGGCCGCCTGCGCCAGCCGCTTGGAGGCGATTTTGTCGCCCATCGCGCGGATCGACTCGGCCTTCGGTCCTACGAACACGATTCCCTCGGACTCGAGGCGGGCGCAGAACGCTGCGTTCTCCGACAGGAATCCGTAGCCGGGGTGAACCGCCTGCGCGCCGGCCTGCCGGCAGGCGGCCAGGATCCGCTCCGCGTCCAGGTACGACTGCTTGGACGGCGCCGGCCCGATCGCCACCGCCTCGTCCGCCAGTTCCACGTGGCGCGCATTGCGGTCGGCCTCGGAATACACGGCCACCGTCGCGATCCCCATCTTCCTCGCCGTGCGGATCACGCGGCAGGCGATCTCGCCGCGGTTGGCGATCAGTATTTTCTTGAACATTTCGCCCTCACCCCCGTCCCCTTGTATGTTTCAGTGCAAGGGGAAGCCATGAATCGTAAGCTTGTTTCTGGCGCTGCCGGACGCGGCAGTAGGCGGCCGGCGGCGCCCTGCGGTGATCTTGC
>Ga0075030_100000113_pt1 | contig 59680 bp, 40 predicted proteins | sample LitLauG_LLR_2012_FD_71393 | JGI IMG/M metagenome (GOLD analysis project Ga0075030, IMG submission 71393) | Freshwater sediment microbial communities from Pennsylvania, USA - Little Laurel Run_MetaG_LLR_2012 | ecosystem: Environmental > Aquatic > Freshwater > Creek > Sediment | place: USA... | reverse complement strand
TATCACGAGGCCAAGGACGGCCAGATTCTCGAAGAAGGCATCACCGAAGCCGGCGCGATGTCCTCGTTCATCGCGGCGGGCACGACTTACGCCACGCACGGTGTCGAGATGGTGCCGTTCTACACCTATTACTCGATGTTCGGCCCGCAGCGCATCGGCGACCTGATGTGGCTGGCCGGCGACATCAAGGCCAAAGGTTTTTTGCTCGGTGCCACTTCCGGCCGCACCACGCTCAACGGAGAAGGCCTGCAACACCAGGACGGCCACAGCCTCCTGCACGCGAGCACGATTCCCACCGTGCTGGCGTACGATCCCGCGTTCGGCTACGAAATCGCTGTCATCGTCGCCGACGGTTTGCGCCGGATGTATGCCGAGGGAGAGGAAATTTTTTATTACCTCGCGCTCTACAACGAAAACCACGTCATGCCGCCGATGCCGGAAGGCGTCGAGGACGGCATTTTGAAGGGGCTTTACAAATTCAAGGCCGGCCCGGAAAAACTGAAGTTCAAGGCGCAGATTCTCGGCAGCGGACCCATCATCCGCTCCGCGCTCAAGGCGCAGGAAATCCTTGGCGAACGCTACGGCGTCTCCGCCGATGTTTGGAGCGCGACCAGTTACAAACTGCTTCGCACCGACGCAATCCGCTGCGCCCGCTGGAACATGCTGCACCCCACCGGGACGCCCCAAAAATCCCACGTTGAAACTTTGCTGGCGAAAGAGCCGGGCGTGTTTGTCGCGGTGTCCGACAATATTCGCACGGTGCCAGACCAGATTGCGCCGTGGGTGCCGGGCGGGCTGACGACGCTGGGCACGGACGGTTTCGGCCGCAGTGACACTCGCGCACGATTGCGCCGATTCTTCCAAGTGGATGCGGAGAGCACCGTCATCGCCACACTGCACGCCCTGGCGGAGACAGGCCTGGTCAGCCGCGAGCTGGTCGCCAAGGCCATTACCGATCTGGGCGTGGATCCCGAGAAGGCGCAGCCGCAGGTTGTTTGAAACCCGCACGATTTGAACTCGAAGTGCACTCCAAGGTGAATTGGGGGCGAATGAAATTCGGCGCGCAGATCGCATCGGTCCGGGCGACGACCAGCCTGGCCATGTGCTGACATTGCATCGGGCCGTCCGCTTTGGTTTGCGCGCGGAATTTTTTTGCGGCATCCCAAGGCTGGGTTTTGGAAAGCGGTTCGGCTTTTTCCTGAAATTTTCATTGGCACCCGGCGCTGTCGGTCCGTCGATTTGCCGCTGATCGGCTGCTGGAATTTTGAAGAGTCAGGCTGCCAAAAATTGCCACTGCGAGCGCAATTTTTGGCTTGCGGAAAAACGAGATGGGGAGGAATCTTATTTGTCGCTTAAAAAAACTTAATTTCCTCGTTCCAATGGCCAAGTCGGGCGGAGTCCATATTATGAGTCGTTTGATTTTGGTGGTGCTTCTGACCGCTGGATGGAACGTCACGGACATGGTTTCGGCGCAGACCCGGGAAATTGTCGTGGGCGCGCGCGCTCCCTTGTTCACGCTCAAGGATCAAAATGACCGGGAGTGGTCGCTCGAAACCATGCTCACCAAAGGCCCGGTGGCCGTGGTGTTCATTCGTTCGATTGACTGGTGCACTTACTGCCAGCTCCAGACGGTTCAGCTTTCGGAAAATCTCCCGGACATCCAGGCCGCCGGCGGACAGGTCGTGGTGGTTTGCTACGACGCACCCGAAAAGGTGAAACGATTTACCCAGCGCCGAAAAATAAATGTTCCCGTTCTTTCCGATGCCGACAGCAGGACCATTAATGCCTACGCCATGCGTGCCTTAACCGGCCGGGGCGACCAAACCGGCTCCGCCCAGCATGGGACGTTCGTGATCGACAAATCGGGGATCGTCCGCTCCAAGCCGTATTTGACTTCTTTCGAGGGCCGGGCCGCGGTGGAGGCGTTGGTGAGTGCGCTCAAGGAAGCCGGCAAACCAAACTGAACCAAGAGAACCATTATGACCAAGTGCAAATCTTATGGAAAAGCGGCGGCCCTGCTGCTGGTAGTAAGTCAGTTCACACCTGCGGTTCTGGCAAGCGGCATCAACCGGGTGACGAATGTCAGTCCCAGTCCGCTGCTGACCAACGAATTTTATCTGACCGCCACCAACATTACCGTCAACATCAATGGCACCAATGTTCACGCGTTGGTGTATAAGGACACGCCCCTGGGTGGCGGAGGCGCTCCCGGCGGCCTGCCGGGTCCGTTGATCGAGGCGACCGTCGGCCAGATGATCGTTTGTCATTTCAGAAATAGTCTGAGCAACAACCTCGAAGGCGCGACGATTCACTGGCACGGCATCGAAGTGGATAATGACAGTGATGGTACGGCCGTGGTGCAGGATACGATTCTGCCCGGTGAGACTTATACTTACCGATTTGTTGTGCCGCGCGCCGGGTTGTTCTGGTACCACTCCCACATGCTGCCGGGCACGACCACGTTTGGCGGCATGTATGGTCCGATCATCGTCCACGATACCAATGAAACCGCGCTGATTGCTGCAAACATACTGCCTTCGACCAACTACACGTTTCCCCTGATGTTATCCGATCTTAGTTTCACCAACGGTGTCATCGGCAAGGTGGTCAGCGGAACCAATTACAGTCTGAACACGCTGATTCAACTTTGTGAAAATGGCATCCTGGGCCTCCCGAATGGCGACCACGGTGTCTGCGGTGCGGCCGGCCCTCCCGGCGATGTATTTTTGTGCAACGGCATGGTCCCGCTCCGGTCCGGCACCTTGTGCGCGCCAACCACCAATTCCGCGCCGTTTTTTTACATCGGCAAAAACCAGCGGATTCGGCTGCAACTCTTTAACGCTTCCATCTCGCGCAATTGTTATCTGACCCTTCGCTATCCCTGCACCAACCCCACGGGCAATACCAATCTCTACCATATCGGCGGACAGGGCGGGTTGTTGGACAACGCGGTTCTTGATGGCGGAGTGCAGAGCGGCTACGATTTCAAGTATGCTGCCGGCAACATCAACTTAGGCTCCGGCATGAGGTCGGACGTGATGTTTTACTCCTCCGGCAATGCCGGGGATGTAATCCAACTCGTCGGCAATCCGCTGGCGGGTTCCTGGAATTTGAGCGGGACATTTACTGCCAGCTATCCTGTGGCGTTCTTTGTCATTACCAACGGCGGCAGCGCCAGTGGCGCCTTGACCGCCGGTTCGCCGATCCTAACAGCCATTGGCGCGACCAATGCAAACCTGCAGTTGTTAAACACCAACGTGCTGGCGCCGCCGCCCAACGCGCTGCTCGGCACGCAAAGCGGGGCGATCCTTTTCGAGAATGGCATCCCCACCAACGGAACTCAGTCCGGACCCACCATTGGCGGCTACGCGGCCACGGCGCTGGACGGCAACAGCGGCTTTGGCAGTTGGCCTTACGTGCCACATCCGCCCACGGCCCTCTGGGCCCGCGCCGGCGACGTGCTGCAACTGGCCATCGTCAACGACACCGGCGCGGCCAGCGGCGGCGCCGGCAGCGCGGTGCATCCCTTCCATCTGCACGGGTTTTCGATGCAACCGGTTGCCATCTGTACGGCAAATCTCCAAACCAACCTCTACAACTATCCGTTCAACGAGTTCTTCGACACGATGGACATTTTGCCGGGTGAGGCGCTGGTCTTCCGCATCAAACTCACCGACCGGCCGATTTTTGCCGATAGCGCCACCGGTGGCCCGGTGGCCCTGGCGGCGGACGCCGCCACTGGCGGCAACGTCGGTCGCTGGTTGATGCATTGTCACATTTTTCTGCACGGCACCGTCGGAATGATCAGTGAACTCAATGTGATTCCGAACACGGCGATCCGGGTGGTTGGTCCATCGGCTGGCACCAACAGCGTCATTTTGGATGGCTATACGGGAATTATCTGGACCGTGACCTCAGACTCGCCCTGGTTGCATGTCGCCACGGGGTCTGCGTCGGGAAACGGCCGCGCCACCGCGGTGTTCACGTACGATGCCAACCCGGGAGCGACACGCGTGGGGACCTTGAATGCGGCGGGCGAAACGGTCACGGTCACGCAGGCCGGTGCCACGTATGTCCAAGCACCCGGGCCGGTCACGGCTCTGGCCACCGGCCTCAGCGGGCCGGTCGGCATCGCGGCGGATGCCGCTGGCAATGTCTATTTCTGCGACGGCGGCCACGGTGCGCTCAAGCAGTGGAATCCGTCCAACAACACCGTGACCACGCTGGCTTCCGGTTTCGGCAACCTGCAAGGTCTGGCGCTGGACGGTTTGGGGAATGTCTATTTTGCGGATTTCGGCAGCACGGCCATTCGGATGTGGTCGGCCTCCACGCACCTGGTCAGCACCGTGTTCAACAATACCACCACGGGAGTTTCTGGTCTCGCCGTGGATAACGCCGGCAATATTTATGTCACCGTGCCCAGCCAGCATCTTGTCAACTATTGGACGCCCGCCACGGGCACGCTTAACTCTTTCACCACAAACGGACTGATCCGTCCATATGGCGTGGCGGTGGATGCGGCGGGCGTTCTTTATGCCGCCGACACCGGGGACAATTCGGTGAAGAAACTGGGCTTCTCCGTAATTTTCTTTAATGGGCACCCCATATTTATACCGACTTGGAACACCCTGGTCTCATCCACGGACCTGAGTTCTCCGTGGAACCTGGCGGTGGACGATGGCGGGAATATTTACATATCCGATGGCGGTCACAACGCCATCAAGCGTTTTAATTACGCCAGCAGCACGGTTGATACGTTGGTCTCCTCGGGCTTGGGCGACCCGACTGGCGTGGCCGTTGACAAAACCGGCAATGTTTTTATCTCCGACTTCGGCAACGGTGCGATCAAGGAACTGCCTTATGCTTTCGTTGATCCGACGCCGCAATCGGAGCCGGCAGAGGTCACGGTTGATACCTTGCCTGTCGTTCTTCCAGCGACACAAAATCTGCTGCCACCTTTTGCGCCGACACCGAATCAATCTTGGGTCTTTTACGGCGGCTCAACCAAAGGGGTGGTGCAATTTGCCGTCGGCGCAAATCTGGGTGGGCCGCGCAGCGGAACGATCACGGTGCTCGGTCAGCCGGTTCCCATCAATCAGGACGGCGCTTCTTGGAAACTGGCGACGACCAACTTGCTCGTGGGACCCGCCGCAGGCAGCAACACTGTCACGGAACTGGTGATTCCTTCGATTGGGCTTTGGGGGGCCAGCACCGCGACACCGTGGTTGCATCTGCCGTTCACGAGCGGCACTGGCAGCGGAAATATTCTGTTCACTTACGACCAAAACACCGGAGCCACGCGCACTGGAACCATTGCCATCAACGGGCAAACTTTGACTGTGACCCAGGCTGGAGCCAGCTACGTCGCGGCTCCCGCACCGGCGACGACTTTGGTCAGTGCGGGGCTAGTCCATCCGGTGGACGTCGCGGTGGACAATTTGGGCAGCGTCATCTTCAGCGACAGCGGCAACAACACCGTCAAAAAATGGTCGCCGGGCAGTTTCACCGCTTCCACCGTGATTTCCAACGGCTTCCTCCCGCAAGGCGTGGCCGTGGACACCTTCGGAAATATTTATGTCGCGGATTATGCCAACCACGCCATCAAACAATGGCGCGCGGCGGACAGCAACCTGGTGACCTTGATCTCCACGCCTTATTCACCCGAAGGTGTTTCCGTGGGCTACGGCACCAATGTCTATTGGTCCATGCCCGGCAATACTTCCATCAATGAATGGATTGCTTCCAGCAGCAATTCGCTCGTGCTCGTGTCCACCAACATGACCAGCCCCTACGGCCTCGCGGCGGACATCGCCGGAAACATATTCATCGCGGACACCGGTGCCAATGCGATCAAAGAATGGAATCCGATTTCAGCCTCTTTGACCACGCTCGGCACCAGCGGGCTCAACTCGCCGTGGAACGTGGCGGTGGACGGCTCCGGCAACGTTTATGTGGCCAATGGCAACAACAACAACATCGTGGAATGGGTCGCGGCGGGCAGGAATTTCGTCACGCTGGTTCCCAGCGGCGTGAGCATTCCCACCGATGTCAGCGTGGATGCAAATCAAAATCTCTACATCGCCGACTACGGCAACGGGGCCGTCAAAGAACTGCCGCACGCTTTCATTGATCCTTCCAGCAAGTCCGAGCCGGCGACCGCTGGTAGCGATTTCCTGCCGGTGGTGTTGCCGCCGAACCAAAATTTGTCGGCGTCATTCGCACCCAGCGCCAGCCAGCCGTGGCTGACCATCGCCAACACCAATGCGGGTGTGGTGAGTTTCAGCTTCACCGCCAACCCCAACACCGTTGCCCGCAGCGCCTTCATCACCCTGCTGGGGCAGAGCATTCTGGTGACGCAAAGCGCCGCCGTTTTTCCGCCCGTGCTGATGAACGCCAACATGCCCACCAACGGCGTGTTTCAATTTGGATTTACCAACGGCACCGCCGGCGCAACTTACTCGGTGTTGTTCAGCACCAACGTCGCCGCGCCGCTGGCCAGTTGGTCCGTCATTGGCACGGCCGTGCAGGTGGGGCCCAGCCTGTGGCAATTCACGGATAACCAAGCCAGCAACCGGACGCGTTTCTATCGGATTCGCTCGCCCTGAGGAATTCATCCGATGAATCAAACTTTGCTCCTGCTGCTGGTCGGCCTCGTGTTTTTGCCGCCGACCCTGACGGCCCAGTCGACCATATATAGTCAGCGGGTGGCCGCCGACACCTTTGTTTCCTCCGGCCAGCCCGACTCGAATTTTGGCACTTCCGGCGCGATGGAAATCGCGGCCCCAACGGCCGGCCAACCGCGGACGGAACTGACTTTGCTGCTCTTTGACACTTCGGCCATGCAAGCCAGTTTTGACGGGGACTACGGCGCTGGCAACTGGGTGGTGACCGGTGTGAGCCTGAGCCTTTTTTCCAATGTCCCCCTCGCCGGACAGCAGCCCAACAACAGCAGCTTCAACAAGATTGCCGCGGGAGCGTTTGAGTTCGGTTTGCTCAGTAACAACAATTGGAGTGAATCCACCATGACTTGGAACACTCTGCCCAGCATTCTCCCCGGCAGCGGTAACGCCAACTCGGTGACACCGCTCGGAGGATTTTTCTGGAATGCCGCGGGCGCTGCCAGTTCCGTTTGGACCTTGAGTTCCGCCCAACCCTTGGTTGATGAAATTAGCGTGGGCGGTAAGGTTACCATCTTGGGCCAGCCCACAGTTGGAAGCACGGTGGGGTATCTCTTCAACACCTTGACGATAAACCCGGCCTATCTAAACGTCACGGTGGAGGAGGCTCCCGAACCTTCAGTCGCAGCCCTCGTGCTCGGCTTCCTTTGCGTTTCAGGGTGTTCAAGGTTTTTGCGCAGACAAAATTAAAGCGTCCCGATCGGGTTGGACTTGGGGCTGTTTGAGTCAGTAACGGTTTGGGAGGATTCCAATCATTTTAAAGGGCAGCCACTCCGCATCCCACGCTGGTTCCGCCGTGCGTGTTGGAGGATTTTCAGCTCAACTTTCACGGCGATCTGCCGACAATAGGTCAGGTAAGACCTCACATGGTGAAACGGCTATTGATCACGCTGGGTTTGCTGCTGTTGGCGACGCCAGGCGGCCTGGCTGCGCAATGGTTTACGGACGTTCCCACTGCGCTCACCCGGGCCAAGACCGAAAACAAAACCGTGCTGCTCGACTTCACCGGCTCCGACTGGTGCGGCTGGTGCATGCGGCTCAAAAAGGAAGTTTTTGATCAGCCGGAATTCGCCGCCTACGCGCAGGCCAATCTCATTTTGGTGGAAGTGGATTTTCCGCGCCACAAAACCTTGAGCCGCGAGCAGAAGCTGGCCAATACCGAACTGGCCCAAAAGTATGGCATCGAGGGATTTCCCACCATCGTCGTGCTGAATGCAGCCGGCCGTCGCCTGGGCGCCACCGGCTATCTTCCGGGCGGCCCGGCCCGGTTCATCTCGCAACTCCAGGGCATACCGGGCGTGGGGCGCTCAACCGTGCCAACCCGGAAGTCGGATGCTCCCGGTGCTCCGGCTGTTCCGCCGGCGGTTCCCGCGGTGGCCGCCCCGGACCCCGCGAGCCATGCGCGCGGACTTTTCCTCAAAGGCGTCTCCGGCACGCCTGGGCGGCGGCTGGCCCTGATCAACAATCAAACCATCATGGCCGGAGAAACCGCCGGCGTGAAAGTGGGCAATGACACCATCGCGGTCACCGTGAAGACCGTCGCCAACAATTCGGCCGTGGTCATCGCCGAGGGCCAGACCTTCGAACTGACACTCGCGGCGCACTGATTTTTTCCAGCCCGTTTCCCGACCGCCGCGACGCTGGCAGACTCGGAACTGACGCCCCTGAAATACCGGGCTGGTCCGGCATTTTGAACAGCAGCTTTGGGGCGGAATTGATGCTGGATTCCAGAGTTTCAACCTGCGCCATCGCTGGCGGCACCGCGAAACGCGCCTTCCTCAACGCCTTGCGCCGTTGAATTGACGAGGCTTGAACCCCCGCCACTGTCTCCTCGGGCTCCATCCAATTTGAAAACCTACCCGTTCGGGTAGTAGACCTTCGGAGACATCGGGGGTATGGTGGTCATTAATGATACACCAGAACCAGACATTGTGTCACCGCGACGTTTCATGTGACCAAGTCACGATTTCACCGATACCAAACCAACTCTAGCAAACCCTGATGAAAAGCCCCCGGTCGCGGGTCTTCACACCTGCAACGGTGGTTCAGCCGAATAAAAAATCTTCTGTCCATCCCGTAAAAAACCAAAACCTCCCTACTATGAAAACACCCATCCGCCCCCTCAAACTGTCTCTCCTCGCCCTGCTCGCCGGAACCCTGGCTGGTCAGGCGGCATCGGTCACTTGGACTGGCGCCAACAGCGCCAACTGGAGCGATCCTGGCAACTGGAACCCCGGACTGCCGGGCACCGGCGACGCGCTCATCTTCGACACCTCGGGCCAGACTGCGCCCAACAACGACGTGACCGGCGAGATTCTCAGCGGGATCACGTTCACGCCGACCAGCGCCACTTATATCTTGGGCGGCAATTCCGTCACGTTGGACACCGCGCAGGTGGTCAACAGCAACACCGTGCTGCAAACCATCGCCATGCCGGTGGTGCTGACCAATGCCGTGACCTTCAACACGGTCAGCAATCTGGATACCACCGTCGGTGACATGGAAATTGATGGCACCGTCAGCGGCACGGGGGCTTTGATCAAGAATGGCGGCGCCACGCTGACGCTAGCCAACGGAAGTTATTCCGGCGGCACTTGGATCAATGGCGGCTTGCTGGTGATCAGCAACACCACGGGCAACTACACCAACAACGGTGGCGGTTTGATGTTGAATTCCCGCACCTACTATAACGGCCTGAATGTGCCGTTCACGGCGGATTCTTCCATCGGCGTTGATCTGCTGGACAACACCGAGCCAGTGGGCTTCGATGCTTATGGCACCCTCGGCTCGGCGGGTTACAAATTTACCAAGATAGGCCAAGGCCTCCTGCGCATAGTCGGAGTCATTAATGCCAGCTCGATTGACGTGGCCACCGGCACGCTTGGCAGTCTCGGCGGCGGCATTGGCGGCCCCGTTTCCGTTGAACCACTGCACAAGCTCGGCACCGCGCCCATCACGGTCGAGAACGGCGCGATGCTCCGCATCGACGACGGCGGCGTGGTTGCGAACGCCATCACATTGAACGGCGGCGACGGCACCTCGGTGGGGGGATCTACGCACACCGGCGCGCTGCGCAGCAGCTCGCGCAACAACGCCGGCAGCACCACCAACTTCAATTATTTCACCAACACCATCACGCTGGCCTCTGACAGCACTATCGGTGCTTACTACAACACTACGTTTATCTCCGGCAACATAGTCGGTTCAGGTAGTTTGACCAAGATCGGGGCTAATCCGCTTAATTTGAGCGGCAGCAACAGTTTTAGCGGAAATGTCACAATCAACGCCGGCACCCTCCAAATCGGATCTACCAACGCCCTCCCGCCCGCATCGTCGGTGACGATCAACGGCAACTCCACTCTGGATTTCAACGGATTCACGCCGAGCTGGGGCGGCAGCTTATACGATGATGCCAGCGGGAATGGAGCCGTGGACAACAGTTCCACCAATCCCGTTAGTGTCAATTTGAATGCCGCGACGCTTTCATGCGCGTTCAAGAACACCGGCGGCGGTGCGTTGAGCCTGGTGAATGTCTCGGGCAGTTCGACTTTGAGCGGAGTCAGCACCGCCTCGGGTGGCATAACCGTGCTGGCGAACTCGCTGGAAATGCCGCTGTCCTCCAGCGCAAGCAACGGCTTGGTCAGCGTGGCGGATGGTGCGACCCTGACCTTGGATTTTAAAGCCCCCGGTGCCTCGATGAAACCTTCAGGCGTGACGCTCGCCGGCGCGGGCACGGGGGTTAGCCTCAACTTTAATTTGAACTTCTACGGCACTTCAACCAAACCCATCCTCAATGCCACCAATGGTTCCGGCATCCTCACAGCCAGCGGCACCACCACGATCACCTTTAACAACCCGGGCAACATCAGTGTGGGCCAGTTTCCTCTAATCAAATACAAAACCCGCGCCGGCTCTGGAAACTTCGTGCTGACACCGATTGCGGGCATCACCGCCCTGATCGTCACCAACACGCCGAACAACTCGATTGACCTCAAGGTCACCAGCGCACCCATCACGACCTGGAAGGCCAGCACCACCAACAACCTGTGGGACACCGTCACCACCAACTGGACTTTTAACGGCGCGAAAACCCTCTACGTGGATAACAACAACGTCCCGGTCTTTTTTGACGACACGGCGCTCACCAACAATGTCAACTTGACGACGTTACTCACGCCCGGATCTGTATTAGTGAACACCACGAACACCTACACCTTCGGCGGCACCGGGCCGCTCAACGGCGGCATTCTGACCAAGAATGGTTCGGGAACCCTGGTCATGGATGTCAGTGGCAACGGCTATGCGTCCACGCTGATCAGCGGCGGCACTTTGCAGGTCGGCAATAATGACGCCTTTGGCGATTTGGCTGGTAATCCGGTGGATGACGAAGCCACGCTGGCCTTCAACCGCTCGGATAATTTTACGTTTGCCAGCACCATAAGCGGTGCAGGTCAAGTTGTTCAAAACAACACCAACACCACCACCTTGGGTGTGGCTAATACTTACACCGGCGGCACCGTGATCAGTCAAGGCGTGCTGAAACTCGGCGTTTCCAACTGTCTGGGCGCTCCGGTCAGCAGCCCGCTGGTGACGGTCGCCAATGGCGCTTCGATGGATCTCAACGGCAAATGGGGGACCTATCCTCAATATGTGGTGATCAGCGGCACCGGGCCCACGGCCGGAAGGGGTGTCCTCTTCACCACCGCCGGCATGGGTTGCACGATCGGTTGCAACCCCGTCTCTGCCCAGTTCGTCCGATTGGCCGGCGACGCGACCATCGGGGACAGTTCAGGCGACTTCCAGTTGGGAGCCGACCACAATGCCAATCCAAATGAAAACGGCCACTGTGGCTCGCTGGATGGCCAGAATCATGCCTTGACCAAAATCGGGAACAACACATTGATCGTCGAAGTCACCAATGCCTCGCCCTTGTCAATGTTCACCCTGGCTCAGGGCGGAGCAATTATTTGCGCGACGGCGACGACTCCGTTTGGACCGAACTGTCCGATCGTCATCTCCAACAGCGCCATCATGGATACTTGGAGTCAGTATGCCCAAGGCGGACTCACCTTTGCCAACAATTTTACCATTGGCGCAGGCGGTGCCACGGTGCGCAACACGCACGGCTCCTATGGCGGCAATGAGTTCGATAACTACAATGGCTCCTTTACGCTAAATGACAATCTTTGGCTAACTTGTAACTACAAGAATGGCAGCACGCCTGGCCAGATTAATATCAACGGCCCGATCAGCGGCACCGGCGGCGTCATCAATAACGGTTCGTATGCGGTCAGTCTGACGGGACTTAACACCTATACCGGCCCGACGGTGGCAACCAATAACAATTCGTTGAAGTTATCCACCCTCCAGCAGGGCGGCGGATCTTATCTCATCTACGACAATTCCACCTTGGATGTGCCGCCGCAAACCGGTTACAGCACGGTACCCATGTCCACCCTGATGCTCGGCTCGGCCAACGGCGGCACTTTGGCCTTAAGCCGTCTGGCCGCCCTGTCCACAACGAACGCTCCGATCACGGCCACCAACCTGGCGGTGCTCGGCAACAACACCGTGTTGCTGCCGTTGAGCGCCTATACCAGCGCGGCGGCCGGCGAATACCCGCTGATCAAATACACGAGCATCAGCGGCTACACCGCCGGATCCATCGCGATAGGTCGCGGCTTGCCGGGTTACATCACCAACGACACCGCCAACAGCGAGATCGCCTTCGTGATTCCCGGTGGCACTCCCGTGGTTTGGACCGGCACCGGCGGCAACAACTTATGGAACATTTCCACCACCCTGAACTTTGAGACGAACGGGGTGGCGACCGATTACGAGCAGCCCGGCATTCTGGGCGACGCGGTCACCTTTGATGATTCCAGCAGCTCGACCAACGTGAACATCCCCGCGCCCGTGGCACCCACGGTGGCCATTTTCAATACCACCAACAAGAACTACCTGTTGTATGGCACCAACATCACCGGCGCGGCGGCGCTGGTGAAGAACGGCCCGGGCATGCTGACGCTCTCGAACTTCAACAACAACTTCACGTCCGGCACCCTTGTCAGCGGCGGCACGTTGAAGGTGGCCAGTTCCGTCCCGCCGGTGGTGGCCTTGAACAACCTGACCGGCACGGTTACGGTCAATTCCGGTGCCACGCTCGACATGGGCAGCAACAATCTGACGACGTTGGTCATCAATGTCAGCGGCGCGGGCGTGGGCGGGAACGGCGCCATCCAGGCGAATTATGCTGGCGCCGCTCAGGGGTGGGGTCCGAGTATTGTCAACCTCACGGGGAACACCACCATCGGTGGCAATAACCGCTGGGATCTCCGCAACGGTTCGAAGCAGTTGAATGCCACCACGCCGGGAACCACGCTGACCAAGGTGGGCAGCGGTTACACCGCGCTCGTAGCGGCGACCGTCAGCACCAATCTTGGCGACATCACGATCGTTGGCGGCGCGTTCAGCTACCAGACCAGCACCGCCGGCTTGGGCAACACCAACAACACCATCCGGGTTGGCGCCAGCGGCGCGCTGGATTTCTATCAAGCCACGGTTCCGCTGGTCAAAAATGCGATTGTCATCACCAACGGCGGTGCCATTCAGATGGATGGCGGCAACACGCTCGGCCAGAACGTCATTGCCTGCCCGGTGATCTTGGATAGCGGCACGGCCCACATCAATGGCAACTATTACAACGGTCTTTATGTGAGCAACACCATCAGTGGCGCCGGCGGCCTCGCCATGCAGTACCAAACTTACCTCTATCTGGCTGCCTCGAACACGTTCACCGGCTCCGTCACGGTGCCGCAATGTAATGCCGGCAACGGCGGGTTCGGCACGCGGCTGTCCTTGATTGGCAATGGTTCGATTACTCATGCGTCCTCGATCTGGATGCAGGGTATCGCCTCCGGACAGGCCTATGCCGGCTTCATTGACGTGCTGGGTCGTCCGGACCAGACGCTGACCTTGGGCACGGGCCAGACTCTTCGCGGTGACAACGGTTCGTTCATCCGTGGCAGCGTGGTCGCCACGGCGGGCTCTGCCATCTCTCCTGGCGGCATCGCCACCAACTACCAATACATGAGCATCAGCAACTCGCTCACCTTCCAGGCGGGCAGCACCAACTACATGGACGTTTACAAGGCGGGCGCCCTGCTGACGAACGACATCATCAATGTGAGCAACTTGGTGACTTACGCGGGCACGTTGCAAATGCAAACCAACGGCCCGACGGCCTTGGCGGTGAACGACTCCTTCAAACTGTTCAACGCCGGCAGTCACGCGGGTAACTTTGCGAACATCGTGGACAACAGCGGCTACACCTGGTCGTTCAATCCGGCGACCGGCGTCGCCACCGTCACCGGCCTGCCGGTCACGGTCAACACCAACCCGACGAACATCACCTACACCGTGAGCGGCAACAACCTGAACCTCTCCTGGCCGGCGGATCATACCGGCTGGCGGTTGCTGGTGCAGACCAATCCGTTGACCGTGGGCTTGAGCACCAACTGGGTCACCTGGCCCAATTCGACAACGGTCAACGCCGTCTCCATACCGGTCAATACCGCCAACGGCTCGGTCTTCTTCCGGTTGGTTTATCCGTAAGAGCGTCGGCGGTCGTGTTTGGGTTCACGACCGCCGCGGTTGGACATGGAACGGCAAAGCGGGAGCGCCTGCTGGGGTGGGCGCTCCCGCAGACTTTAGGAAATCGGTCTTGGTTCTGAAAAATGAAACGCGTTCACCTAGATCGGACGCTGGGTTGGGTTCGCGATTGGCGGGCGGGTGGCGCGACTCGGTTTTCTCCAACCCTTGCTTTCGCCTTGAAGCCGTCACCCGCCATGCTGTTTCTCGGAGCTGCCAGCCAGGCTCCAATGAAGGTTAGTCTGCGTCTGAGTTGCGGTTTGCTGCTGGGCGCTGCCTTGCTGGCGGGTTGCAAGAAGGACGCGCCATCGCCCGCCGCGGGCGGAACCGCACCGGCCACGGGAGCGCCTCAAGCGGCCGCCCTGCCGCCCAACCCGCACTTCCAAAGCATCAAACCCGACGCGACTGCCGAAGAGGTGGCCGGGCTGCTGACGACCGAACTGCGGCGCTACCTGGCCTACAAGCGGGTGCTTCCCAAAAATTTTGAGGAATTCATGACCAACGATCCCATCACTTATCCTCCGCCCCCGGCCGGAAAGAAGTATGTCATCCTGGGTGGTCGCGTGGTTTTAGCCAACAAATGAACAATCGGATGATGCTTTTATGATGCTGCGCTCCTGCCCGCAACGGCTTCGCGCCTTCACCCTGATCGAACTGCTGGTCGTGATCGCCATCATCGCGATTCTGGCGGCGATGCTCCTGCCGGCACTGGCCAACGCCAAGGCCAGGGCCCAGCGGATCCAGTGCACCAATAACCAGCACCAGCTCGGCTTGGGGTTCATCATGTTCGCCGTGGATCACAACGACATGCTGCCGCCAGCGGCCTATGGGGTGGACAACCTCCAGCAATACACTTGGGACGGCTGGATTGACCGCTACATCGGCGGACACGCGCCAGATTGGGCGCTCGAGATGTCGGTCCGGCCGAAGGAATTCTGCCTGGGCACCCTCAAATGCCCGGCGGACATCATCGAATTAAGCCCCGGCTGGGGTGATTTTACGTCGCGAAGGACCTACGTCATGAACGGGGTGGGGCCGGGGTACCAAAGCGAGTGGCAGGTGCCCACGCAGAACCACAAATATCCCTTGCCGGCCCTTGATCAAGGCGTGGGCGTTTATTGGTCCGACGGCGGGCCGCTGGATCCCGACGCGCGCGGGTATAAGTCAAGCGTCGTGCGCGACAACGGCGGAACCATCCTGCTGGTCGAGCAGCCGAACATTCAAAACTTCTGCGGCCAGGTCTGGCCGAGCATCAGTCTTGGTCCGGTGGCGCCGGCTTCGTCAGACCTTTACCAGACCGACCCGACTTCCAGCGGCATGACAACCACGAGCCGGAATTTCGGCACGTCAGCCTACGGTCTGCACAGCAAGCGCTTCAATTACCTCTTTCACGACGGGCACGCCGAAATTCTGAAGATGGAGCAGACCATCGGAAAGGGAGCTCTCACGTTGCCACGCGGCATGTGGACAATTGCCACGGGTGATTGAGACCTGGGTGTTTGCCCGCTGGAATCAAAACACTGCCAGCTTCATGAAGTTAAACAGATGCTTCCCCGCCAGCGCGCTGGCTGCGCTCTTGGCTGCCATCCGGCTTGCACATGGAAGCGACGACTTGCTGGTTTATTCCGACCGGCTCAACAACGTCTGGGCCGACCGGGGCTGGGTTCCGCACCATGCCACCAGCAATCCCGTCCACTCCGGCAGCAATGCGATGGTTTTCGCCGCCACCGGCAGTTATCAGGCGTGGTGGTTGAAACACAACCTGATTGACAGGGCCATCTCTACACGGCCATCACCTTCTGGCTGAATGGCGTCACCACTGGTGGTCAATTACAATACGCTGATGAACACTGAACCGTTGGGCCTTGCGATAGATGCCGATAATGAATCACGAAATTTGGCGCTGCACTCATCGCTTTTGTTTCAGATCAAGTCGATAATCCCCCGGTTGAAGCGCTTTTTGCCCTTATGCCTGATACTTTGGGCTTGTTGCAGCCGGGAAGGAATCGCGCAGTCGTATGGCAATGTGGTCATGGGCGGCGGTGGATATGTCACCGGAATCATCACCTGCCCCAGCCAGCCTAATCTGATTTACGCCAAGACAGACGTGGGCGGCGCGTATCGCTGGGACGAGGCAACGCAGTCATGGATTCCGCTGTTGGACTGGTTGTCCCAGAACCAGGTTTCCTACATGGGCGTCGAAAGCCTCGCCGTTGATCCCCAGTCGCCGGGGATTTTGTATATTTTAGCGGGCACGTCCTATTGGAACGGCGGCATCACGGCGATTCTTCGCTCCACCAATTACGGAACCAACTTCACGATCACGGATGTGACTGCAAAATTCAAAGCCAATGGCAATGGATCGGATCGCAACAAAGGTGAGTCGCTGGCGGTGGATCCCAACTTGGGCAGCATCGTTTATTGCGGCAGCCGGGCCAACGGACTTTTTAAAAGCACCGATTCCGGAGCCACGTGGAATGTCGTGAGCAGTTTGAACATCGGCACTTCCAACATCAGTTATGTGAAGTTTGACGCGCTGTCCGGCACTCCGGGCAGCGCCACGCCGCGTATTTTTGTCGGCGTGTTTGCGCTCGGAACCAACTTTTATGTGAGCAACGATGCGGGCAACACCTGGGCGGCCTTGACCAACAGCCCGGCCGCATCGCTGCCGGAGCGTTGTGCCCTGGCCAGTGACCGCAATCTCTACATCACCTACGGCAACGATCCCAACGGCGCCATCATGAAATACAATATCACCAATGGCGTCTGGACCAATTGCTCTCCCAACGGCACCCTGACCTATTGCGGTATCAGTGTTTGCGCTACGAATCCGAACAAGCTGGTCGCTTCAACTTACTCGGAATGGAAGTGGCAGCCCAATAATTCTTATGGCGATCGTTTTTACGTGACCACCAATGGCGGTGCAACTTGGAACGACCTTATCGGCAACAGCAAATTTACGATGAGCCCCAATGGCTTCCCTTACATTGCCCCGGCTGCCATTCACTGGGCCGGTTCCATTGAAATGGATCCCTTTAATTCCGACCGCGTGTTTGTCGGTTCGGGCAACGGGCTTTTTTGTACGACGAACCTGAATTCAGGCATCACGCTTTCGACTTGGAAATTCATGGTCAAGGGGCTGGAGGAAACGGTGCCCATTAACTTCCTCAGCGTTCCCAACGGCCTGTTCATTACTTCCGTGGGCGATCAAGGTGGCTTTATCAACACGAATATCACGGTCGCTGCGCCAACCAACATGAGCCAATCCACCAGCTTTGCCTATGCGGGTAATAAGAGCAATGTCATCGCCAGAATCGTATCCAATGGCGAACTTTATTATTCATCGCAACTGCCGGTTACCTGGACCAAATGTCCTTCCACCCCGGGCGTGATGACCAATGGCAGCGTGGCCATTTCCGCCGACGGCACCACCCTTTTGTGGAATTCCACGGTGGGTGGAGTCGCTACCAATTATATCACCACCAATTTCGGAACCAACTGGGTGCCCAGCACCGGATTGGCTTTCCGTTGCAACCCGGAAGGTGATCCGCAAAATTCATTGAAATTTTATGCCTACAATAGCAGCGATGGCTATCTGTATGTCAGCAGCAATGGCGGCCAAACCTTTGCCCGGGCCGGCTCGGTTGGCACCGGTGGTTCCTCCACGTTCTGCGTTGCTCCCGGCTGGGAGGGGCATGTTTGGGTCGCGCTGAACGGCAGTGGCTTGAAATATTCCACCAATTCCGGTTCGACTTTCTATTCTGCGAACGTCACCGAAGCGGATGCCATTGCCTTCGGCAAGACCGTTCCTGGCGCAACTTATCCGACATTGTTTATCTATGGCCGCCCCACCAGTTCAAGCGTAGTCGGCATGTATCGCTCTACTGATAAAGCCGCAACTTGGGTCAGCGTCAATGACACCAACCATCAGTATGGCGGGCGGGGGAATGCTGGACTCATCGAGGGTGACAAGAATGTCTGTGGCCGCGTCTATATGAGTTCGGTGGGGCGCGGCGTTCCCTACATGGATTCCTGGATTTTTGTTACCAACATAACTGTTGCTCCAGTCGCTTGTTCCGTGCCCGTCAATGGAACCGTGCAGTTGGCTGCGTCCGTCTGGCCTGCCAATGCCTCGAATTCGACGTTTTCTTGGGCTTCCACCAACCTCGCCATTGCCAGCATCTCCGGGTCAGGATTGGTGACCGGTAATGTTGCCGGGACGACCACAATCACCGCGACGACGCTGGATGGGAGCTATGTCGCTAATGCTGTGGTTACCGTGACCAACGTCACTTCTCCGCCGTGGTTGACGTGGGTGCGAAACGGCGGTTCCAACCTGGTGTTTTCCTGGCCAGCCGACCATCGGGGTTGGCTGCTGCAAGTGCAGACCAACTCTCTGGGCTCCGGGCTTGGAACCAATTGGGTCAATATTGGCGGCTCGGCTTCGGTAATTAGCTTCACAAACACGATCAATCCGGCCAATGGCAGCGTGTTTTACCGGCTGGCCTATCCAAATTGATGGATGCAACCGCGCATAGGGATTATGGTTTGCGCAATCAGCAAAAAGAAAGCACAGTCAATCCATGCTTAGACTCCGAAGAAATTGTATTCTGGCTTTGATGTTATCCTTGGCGGCAAGCGGATTCGCCAGCGACGACATGCTGATCTATTCCGACCGGCTCAACAATGGCTGGGGCGACTGGGGCTGGGTGCCGCACTATGCCACCAACAATCCTGTCCATACCGGCACCAACAGCATGTTCATTTTTCCCAGCGGCGGCTGGCAGGCGTGGTGGCTGGCTCATGATCCGATTGACACAACGATCTATACCAATATCACGTTTTGGCTCAACGGCGGGGCCACCGGCGGGCAGGCCGTTGGCATTAATGTCACCGGGCCGGCCAGCGCGCCGCGCGTCGGCTTCACCGCCACGGCGAACACCTGGCAAAAAATTGTGGTGCCGCTGTCATCGCTCGGCGCGGCCAGCATCACCAACCTCACTGGCATTCAAATCTGGAGCAACAGTGGCAATACGCAGTCAAATTTTTTCGTGGATGACATCACGCTCGTCGCCGCACCGCCGCCGGCAGTGGTGCATGTTGGCCTGCTGGCCACCCAAATTGTCCGCACCGTGGACGCCAAAGTGTTTGGCATCAATCAGGTCGCCTGGGACGGCAACGTCTATTCGCCCACGAGCGTCGGCATCATGAACGATCTGGGCAACCCCTGTCTGCGCTGGCCCGGCGGCAGTTGGGGCGATGGCTACCACTGGACCAATGAATATCGCGGCTGGGGTTCGTATTCGAGCGACTTTATCAAGCTTGCCACCAACACGCACGCGCAGGCATTTATCATTTGCAATTACGGCAGCAGCGACGCCGGTGAAGCGGCTTTTGGCGTGCGCATGTTCAACATCACCAACCATTGCAATTTCAAATATTGGGAAATCGGCAATGAAGTGGGCGGCAGTTGGGAAACGGATAACAACACCAACGCCCCGTGGCAGCCGCACGATCCGTGGACTTATGCCATGCGCTTTACCAATTATTACGCACTGATGAAGGCGGTGGATCCGACCATCAAAATCGGTGCGGTGGCGGACATCACCGAAGACGGCACCTCGAACTACACCAATCATCCCGTCGTCAATCCGCGCACCGGGATCACCCACAACGGCTGGACGCCGGTGATGCTGACTTATCTGCGCAGCAACAATGTTACTCCGGACTTCCTCATCGAACACAAATATCCGCCGTCCGATGGCGACACTTACAATCTGCTCTGGTCCAGCACTTGGTCTTCGGACGTCGCAGGCTTGCGGCAGATGGTGACGGATTATCTGGGCAGCGCCGGGACCAACGTCACTTTGGAATGCACCGAGAACGGCTCCACGGGCGACGCCCAAAGCGTCAGCCTGGTGGGCGGACTCTTGTTTGCTGACAGCCTCGGCCAGGTGTTGCAAACCGAACTCAACTCGCGGCTTTGGTGGGACACGCGCAACAACGGACCCGATGGCGGCAGCATCACCAATCCCGATCCGGCGCTCTACGGCTGGCGCACCAACTCTTCCGGCTATTTCTACCAAGATGGAGGCATTGTTTATAACGCCGGCGCGCCGACGAATCGCTATCCCAAATATTATGTCGCCAAACTCATGACGCGTTTTGCCGCCAGCGGCGACTCGGTGGTCAAAATTACGAACGACTACAAATTGCTGGGCACCTACGCCGTCCGGCGCACCAATGGCTCGCTCACGTTGCTGGTCATCAACAAGAGCTCCGCCGCCACGCTCACGGCCGCCTTCAACCTCACCGGGTACCAGCCCTCGCCGGGCGCGATGATTTATTCCTATGGCCTCCCGCAGGACGAAGCGGCACGCACCAACACGCCCGCCCTCGCCGACGTGGCCACCAATTCTTTCACCGGCGCGGCGGCAAGCTTCTCCCGCACATTCGCGCCCTATTCCGCCAGTCTGATCTCACTCTCGCCGGCGCCGCCCGTGCTCGCGGTTCAGTCGGCCCCGCCGGGGCGGATGGTTTTTCAACTGCAGGGCGTGCCGGGAGTGCCTTACGTGATTCAAAGCTCGACCAACCTATTCAACTGGGCCAGCGAATCCACCAACACGCTGGCCGCCGGCGCCCTGAACGTCACCAACCTGGTTGGGCAGACGACCCCTTCAAAATACTGGCGCGCGCTCTGGCAGCCTTGATGGCTGGCTTGGCGGATCCCCGTAAATCTGCATAACTTGGCACGCGATTGGCAAAGCGCCGCAAGGGAAGTTTCCGGTCGCCCGCATGCAAAATGCCTTCCGCAAACCTGGTCGCGCTCGCATATTTGGGCTGGCGCCGCGCCGGCGGATGCCAATCCTCTTCATGGTTGGATGGCAAGTTGGTTGCGAACAATATTGGCCGGGATCGGACTAACTTCTGGCAGCGACCGAGTCCGACCCGGACGCCGTCGGGAAGTTAAACTCCGGCGGAAAATAAAATTGCCCCGCCGCCACGGCCTGTAGCGCGCGGAGCAGTTCGGTGTCGAGGCGGTCTTTGAGGATGAATCCCCGCGCGCCGGCTTTCACGGCGGCGGGGATTTCGCCCGTGGCGTCATAGCGGGCAGTGATGATAATTTTGATCTCCGGAAACTCTTGGCGGAGCCGTGTCGTCGCTTCTGCCCCACTCATGTCTGGCAGATGCGAATCCAGGACGACGACCTCGGGCCGGGCCGCGCGGCACAATTCAAACGCCTGCGCCGCCGTGCTCGCCTCCCCGGCAAGCAGGAAACGGTCACTCATCCGGATCGCGGCGACCAGCGCCGCGCGCAAAATCGAGTGGTCATCCACGATAAGGACGTTTAGTCGTAGGCTCATGCTGACGACCTCTTCTTAACCTACCCGCACCTTGCCCGCTACTGCCCGTACAGGTAGTATGCGGTCTTTCCGGCGCCGGGTATCATCAGACGCGCTTTGAAAACAGCGTTAACTGAATTATCGACTCTGGCAGGCCATGGGGCCGTTGCGCCCGCAGTTTGGGTTCCCGCCCGACCGCTGGAGATGAATTCCGATTTATGAAACTGAAATGCAACTTGGGGCTGGTGTGCGCGCTGGCCGTTTCCTTTGCCACGACCGCCGCGAACCTGCCCATCACGCCCGGAAAATTTTCCGGCACGATGGAATCGCTCACGAACTATTCCTGTCCTGACTGGTTTCGCGACGCGAAGTTTGGCATCTGGGCGCACTGGGGTCCGCAGGCCGTGCCGATGGAAGGCGACTGGTATGCGCGCAAAATGTATCAACAGGGTTCGTCGGATTACAAGGATCACCTCGCCCGCTTCGGTCATCCTTCCACGAATGGCTGGAAGGACATCATTCCGCTGTGGAAGGCCGAAAAGTGGGACCCGGAGAAATTGATCGAACTTTACAAAAAAGCCGGCGCGAAATATTTCGTCAGCATGGGTTCGCATCACGATGATTTTTTTCTGTGGAATTCGCCGTTGCACAAATGGAACGCCGTCAACTACGGCCCGCACCGCGACGTGGTGGCCGAATGGCAAAAGGCCGCAAAGAAAAATGGGATGCCCTTCGGCGTGTCGGAACATCTCGGTGCGAGCTTCAGTTGGTTTCAAGATTCCCACAAGTCGGATCGCACCGGTCCGCTTGCCGGCGTGCCTTACGATGGGGCCAATTCAAATTACTGGGACCTTTATCATTTCCCCGCCGCACCGGACGACCACAGCACTTGGTATACGAAAGATCCCCGTTGGCAGCAGCAATGGTATGACGAAATCAAGCAACTCGTGGACGACTATCATCCTGACTTGCTTTACAGCGACGGCCCCGTGCCCTTTGGCAACGAAGTCGGCTTGAGCCAGATTGCGAATCTCTACAACGACAGCCTCAAATACAATCACGGCCGGCTGGCGGTTTACAATTGCAAGCAGCCGTCCGACGGCCGCTGGGTGCAGGATTACGAGCGCGGCGTGAACGGCGGCATCAACCCGCATCCGTGGCAGACCGACACTTCCATCGGCGACTGGTTTTACAACCGGCATTGGAAATACCAGCCGTTGAGCTGGACGGTCCACATGCTCGTGGACATCACGAGCAAAAACGGCAATCTCCTGCTCAATGTCGTACTGCGGCCCGACGGTTCGCTCGATCCCGAAGTGGAAACCATGCTGCACCAACTCGCGGACTGGACCGCGGTGAACGGCGAGGCGATTTACGGCACGCGTCCATGGCTCGTGTTTGGCGAAGGCGAAGTGAAGGCCAAGGGCGGCGCATTCAAGGAAAATTTCCAATATTCCGCCAAAGACATCCGCTTCACCACGAAAGGCAAAACGCTCTACGCGATCGCGCTGGGCTGGCCGGCGGAAAACAAATTCGTCATCAAATCGCTCGCCAAAACTGACGGTGCCAACCAGATCAAGCGCGTCGAACTTCTCGGCTGCCCGGGCCGATTGAAATTCGCCCAAACGACCGAAGGATTGGTGGTGGAGCTGCCGGACAAAAAAATGAGCGACCTGACCTGCGCGCTGCGCATCACCGGCGCCAATTTGAAGCCTGCGCCGCTGCCGGAGTCGGTGACGGTGGTTTCGCCGGACAACAAAAATCGGCTCGTGCTCGCGGCGGAGGACGCCCGCCTGCACGGCACGGCGCTGAAGCGGGAGGAGAAAGGCGGCACCCAATGCATCGGCTACTGGGACAACGGCGCGGAATCCGTCTCGTGGACCGTGCAGTTCACCCGGCCCGGCAAATACCAAGTGAGCGCGACCACCGCCACGGTTTACGCGGACGCGAACTTTGCCGTCGAGGTCGGGGGCCTAGCCCTGGCCGGCGTTGCGCCGCAGACGGGCGATTGGGAAAAGTTTGAATCGCGCGACCTCGGTGAGATTGAGATCAAATCGCCCGGCCAGGCGGAAATCAAAGTCCGTGCTGCCAGCGTCGCGACCTGGAAGGCGATCAACCTGAGTTCGATCCGGCTGGTTCCTGCCGCTCCATGAAAATCCCACCCCTCGTTTTCGTGGCGGGCCTGCTGCTCGCGCCGGCGGTGCTGCCGGCGCAAGTTTTGCCCGTGCGCAAGATCGTCGCCGATTTTAATGCGGTGCAAGGCCCGCGCAGCGAGGTCTGGCGCGAATGCATCGGCGCGGGCCGCGCCGCCGAAGGCTTGCGCGCCGACTGGCAGCGGCAGTTGCGGCTCTGCCAGGACGAGATCGGCTTCCGCGCAATCCGCTTCCACGGCTTGCTGCACGACGACATGGGCGTGTATTCCGAAACCAAGGACGGCCAGCCGGTTCACAACTGGCAGTACGTGGATGCGCTTTACGATGAACTACTGGCGCTAAAACTCCGCCCTTTTGTCGAATTTGGGTTCATGCCGTCCCCGCTTGCCAGCGGCCACAAAAAAATCTTCTGGTGGAACGCCAATGTGACACCGCCCAAATCCTACGAGCGGTGGGATGGTTTGATCGAGGGACTGGTTCGCCACTGGACGGAGCGGTACGGCGCGGACGAGGTGCGGCGGTGGAACTTTGAAATCTGGAATGAGCCGAATTATCCCGGCTTCTGGGGCCCGCACGATCCCAGCCATCCGAAGGAAGAGTACTTCGAGTTGTTCACCCACACGGCGGCGGCGGTTAAGAAAGTCAACCCGGCATACCGGGTCGGCGGCCCGGCCGGCGCGGGGCCGGATTGGGTGGCGGATCAAATTGCCTTCTGCGCCTCCAACTCCGTGCCGCTGGATTTCATCAGCTACCACGCCTACGGACTGGGCGACGGTCCTTCGGGGCTGGATCAATTCGGCGACCGGCTGTTGTATTTGAGCGGCAACCTGCGTTCACCCGCCGACATCGCAAAGAGCCAGCGCAGCGTGATTGAGCTTTCGGCCCGGCCCGGTCTGCCGATTCACATCACCGAGTGGAGCAGTTCCTATTCGCCGCGCGACCCGGTGCATGACGCCTATTTTTCCGCGCCGTACATTCTGGAACAGTTGAAGCAAACCGAGCGCGGGATCGCATCCATGTCCTACTGGGTGTTCACCGATATTTTTGAGGAGAACGGCCCGCCGCCCGTGCCTTTCCATGGCGGGTTCGGCCTGTTGAACCTGCAAGGCATCAAGAAGCCGGCGTATTTTGCGTACCAATTCCTCGCGCAACTTGGGCCGAGGGAATTAACAAACACTGATGCCGCCTCGTGGATTTGCCGCGATGAAAAAGGCGGCGCGCAAATTTTGCTGTGGGATTTGACCCGCGCTGCTGAGGAGAAAACCGCCAACCAGAAAATCTTCCGCCAGCTCATTCCGGCAAAACCCAAAAACGAAATCGCAATCACCGTGAGCAATGTTCCGGCGGGCGGCTACCGGCTGGGGCTTTGGACGGTCGGCTTCGAGAAAAACGACGCCTATTCCGCCTACTTGAAACTCGGTGCCCCGTCGCAACTCACCCGCGAGCAGGAAATGCAATTGCGGGCGGCCGCGACGGGGCAGGCCGAATGGAACGCCGAGGTGGAAGTCCGCGCCGACGGACGCTTCACGAAAACCATTTCCCTGCGCGAAAACGATGTGGTGCTGCTCAAGCTGGATCGCAAGTAGGGAAACGACGCACCCAAAAAATCGAACCATCCACTAAAATGATGACCAAAATGAATGCCCAAAAAATTCTGTTAAGCCTGCTCCTGGCTACGCTCGCCCCCTTCCTCGCCCCGGCAGCGGAGTCGCCCGATCCGTACGCGAACGAAACCGCGGCGCAGCGCGACGTGAGGATGCAGTGGTTTCGCGAAGCGCGCTTCGGCATGTTCATCCACTGGGGTGTTTATTCCGTGCCCGCCGGAACTTACAACGGCAAAAAAATTTCCGGCATCGGTGAGTGGATCATGTGCAGAGGAAAAATTCCCATGGCCGAATACCAGCAGTACGCTAAGGAATACAATCCGACGAATTACAACGCCGAGGATTGGGTGAAGCTCGCGAAGGCGGCGGGCATGAAATACATCGTCATCACCTCCAAGCACCACGACGGTTTCGCCAACTTCGAGACCAAGGCCAGTCCGTGGAACATTGTGCAGGCGACACCTTATGGGAAGGATGTTTTGAAGCCGCTCGCCGAAGCGTGCCGCAAATACGGCCTGAAGCTTGGGTTTTATTACTCGCAAGCCCAGGACTGGAACAACGGCGGGTCCGAGTGCAGCGGCAGTTGGGATCCGGCGCAGAAGCATGACATGGACGATTACATTGACAAGGTCGCCGTGCCGCAGGTCAAGGAGCTGCTCTCGAATTATGGCGAGTTTCCCGCCGTGCTCTGGTGGGACACCTCCTGCGACATGAACAAGGAGCGCGCGGACAAGCTGATCGAATTGCTCAAGCTCAAGCCCGGCATCATCCACAACAACCGGCTCGGCGGCGGTTACAAGGGCGACACCGAAACGCCGGAGCAGTTCATCCCGGCGACCGGTTTTCCCGGACGCGACTGGGAAACCTGCATGACGATGAACGACACCTGGGGGTTCAAGAGTTACGACGACAATTGGAAATCCACCGAAACGATTTTGCGCAACCTCGTGGACATTGCCAGCAAGGGCGGAAACTACCTGCTGAACGTCGGTCCGAATTCGCTCGGCGAAATCCCCGCCCCGAGCATCGAGCGGCTCAAGGCCGTCGGCGCGTGGATGAAAGTGAACGGCGAAGCGATTTATGGAACGACCGCGACGCCCTTCAAGCGCCTGCCGTGGGGCCGTTGCACCAAGAAAATTTCCGGCGATGAAACCACGCTTTATCTGCACGTCTTCAACTGGCCCGGCGATGGCAAGCTCGTGGTGCCGGGATTGAAAAATTCGGTGTCGTCCGCAGTGCTGCTGGCCGGCGGCCGGAAATTGAAGTTTTCCACCACTGGTGACGCCGTGGAAATAGAAGTTCCCGCGACCGCGCCGGACCCGATTTCCTCGACGGTGGTGCTGAAATTCAAAGGCGCGCCCGAAGTGGCCGCGACTGCCATTTGCCAGGAATCCGACGGCGGCGTGCGCCTGATGGCGAACGAGGCTGAGTTGCACGGCGGGCTGCAATACGAATCCGGGAACGGCAAAGACAATCTTGGCTACTGGACGAATCCTGCGGACACGGCCCAGTGGACGTTCAAGGTGGATCGCCCGGGCAAATTCAAAGTCTCGGCGGAGCTTGCGGCGCTCGACGCGGCGAAGTTTGAAATCCGCGTGGGCGACCAGACCATTGCGGGCGCCTCCCCGGCGACGAAAGATTACACCAAGTTCAAGCGCACCGGCTTGAGCGACACGCTCGAGCTCACCGCCGGCAGCGTCACGCTGACGGTGCAGCCGGTCGCCGAAGGCTGGCAGCCGATGAATCTGCGCAGCGTGGTGCTGACGCCGGCGAAATAGGCGGTCATTTCTTGGAAAACAAAATGAAAACTTTGCGCCTCATCCTCTTGGTTGGCCTCGCCGCTGTGTGCGGAACTGCGTCCGCAACGTCGTCGTCGGCCGCGCCGCGCGAACGCATTTCCCTGAACGACGGCTGGCGTTTCAGCAAGGGCGACGCGGCCGATGGCGGAACCAATCTAAGTTATTCCGCGCTGCGCCCGTGGATTTTGCCAACCGGAAATCCGCTGACGACCAACGCGCCGGCCCTCCGTCCGAACGCCGCGCCGGCGGGCGACACTTCGTTCGCCCAGCCGGATTTCAACGACCGCCAGTGGCGTTTGCTCAACCTGCCGCACGATTGGGGCATCGAAGGGCCGTTCCAACAGGAGTTCCCCGGCGAGACCGGTAAGCTGCCTTGGTGGGGCGTCGCTTGGTATCGCAGGCATTTGGAAATTCCAGCGACGGATGCTGGAAGGAAAATTTTCCTCGAGGTGGACGGCGCGATGTCCTACGCCAGCGTCTGGCTCAACGGAAAAATCGTCGGCGGCTGGCCTTACGGCTACGCGTCGTGGCGCGTGGACCTGACGCCGTTCGTGAAATGCGGCGCCGACAACGTCATCGCCATCCGGCTCGACAATCCCAAGCAGTCGTCGCGCTGGTATCCCGGCGGCGGCATCTATCGCAACGTCTGGCTCGTGAAAACCGCGCCGGTGCATGTGGCGCAATGGGGCACGGCGGTCACGACGCCGGAGGTTTCCGAAAAATCGGCAACGGTGAAAATCAGGGTGGCCATGGACAATGCCACGGACAGCACCATCGCCGTGTCAGTGCTGAATGAAATTTACGAACTCAACGCGGCGGGTCAACGTGGTAAATCAATCGCCAGCCAAACGAACGCGGCAATAACCATTGCGGCGAATCAGTCGGCCGTATGCGAGAGCCAGATTGCTTTTGCCTCGCCAAAGCTGTGGCGCCTCGAAAAACCGCAGCGCTACGTTGTCATAACGACGTTGCATCAAAACAGCAAGGCCGTGGATGTTTACGAAACACCCTTCGGCATCCGCACCGCCGAGTTCACGGTGGACAAAGGGTTTCTTCTCAACGGCCGGCCCGTCAAGCTGAACGGCGTCTGCGATCACCACGATCTCGGTGCGCTTGGTGCCGCCCTCAACACCCGCGCGCTGGAACGGCAACTGGAGATTTTGCGCGAGTTCGGCGTGAACGCGATCCGCACCAGCCACAATCCGCCCGCACCGGAGCTGCTGGATTTGTGCGACCGCCTGGGCTTCGTCGTGATGGACGAGGCGTTCGACTGCTGGGCGGCGGGCAAAAATAAAAATGATTACCACGTTTTGTATCCCGACTGGCACGAGCAGGACTTGCGCGCGCTGGTGCGCCGCGACCGGAATCATCCGTGCGTGATTTTGTGGAGCAGCGGCAACGAGGTGCCCGACCAGGACCGCGCCGCCGGCCCGGCGCTGGCCGGGCAGCATCGCGCCATCATCCACTCCGAGGATCCGACGCGTCCCTGCACGGCGGCGGTGAGTTCCACCAAGGCCGGGTATTCAGGTTTTCAAAATGAGTTCGATGTCTTCGGCTGGAACTACCGCCCGGACCTTTACGGGAGGTTCCGCGCGACGAATTCAGCCCTTCCGCTGTTCGGCAGCGAGACCGCCTCGACCGTGAGTTCGCGCGGCGAATATTTTTTCCCCGTGCCGAATTCCTTCAGCGCCAAAAACAACAAGACGGCCCTGGTGGATTTTCAGGTCAACTCCTACGATTTTTTTGTGCCGAGCTGGGCCACGCTGCCGGATTCGGAATTCCGCGGGCAGGACAAAAACCCTTTCGTCGCGGGCGAATTTGTCTGGACCGGATTTGATTATCTCGGCGAGCCGACGCCGTACAACGCCGACGTGAGCAACCTGCTCAACTACTCCAGCCCCGAGGACAAGGCGAAGGCGAAAAAGGAACTCGACGAGATGGGGAAGATCCGCGTGCCATCGCGCAGCTCCTATTTCGGGATTGTGGACCTGGCGGGTTTCAAGAAAGACCGTTTTTATCTTTACCAGGCGCGCTGGCGGCCAGAACTGAAGATGGCGCACATTCTGCCGCACTGGAACTGGCCGGAACGAGTTGGTCAGGTCACGCCGGTTTTCGTTTATACCTCCGGCGACGCCGCCGAGTTGTTTTTGAACGGCAAATCGCTCGGCAAGAAAACCAAGGGGGAATACGAATATCGCCTGCGCTGGAATGAGGTGGTTTATGAGCCGGGCGAATTGAAAGTCGTCGCTTATAAAAATGGGAAAAAGTGGGCGGCCGACGCGGTCAAAACCACTGGTGCCGCGGTGAAACTGTTGCTGTCCGCCGACCGCAGCCAGATCGCCGCGGATGGAAAGGATTTGTCGTTCATCAGCGTTACCGTGGCGGACAAAGACGGGTTGGCTGTGCCGCGTTCAAAAAACCACCTCAAGTTCGCCCTGGAAGGCCCGGGAGAAATCGTCGCCACGGACAACGGCGACGCGACAAGTTTTGAATCGTTCCAGGCGCCCGAGCGCAACGCCTTCAATGGCCGCGCGCTCGTCATCGTTCGTGCCAAGCCGGGCCTTGGCGGCGTCATCAGGCTCACTGCTTCGGCCGAGGGACTCGCGCCGGCTACGATTGGCATCACCGGGCGTTGATTCGCTTCGGACCGTGCCGTTTCAAGCGTCATGTTCAGACCGGGTCTGGCTGTTCGCTCGCGGACATCGCGCCATCTGGAGCGAGCGGACGCTTCGTGCGCGCGGCTTTTTATGGCCACGCCCGCGGCCTGCAACTGGCTTCAACCTCTGTTGGTGGCGGCAGAGCGTTTTCCTTGCCCGCTCAATTTGCCTTTCCAAATCGTCGGGTTCTGCCGGCTTGACGATCATCAGCCGCGTTTGGGCGGTGGCGCGCGATTGGAAAAATGGAAAACCGGAAGCCAGCGAACTGGTTTCCGGTTTTCGTGAGACAGGCAGAAATTATTTGCGTTGGCGGCGGGCCAGCAGCAGGGCCGAGGCCGAGACGCCGAACAGCGCCAGCGAGGACGGCTCCGGCACCACCGAGAATGCCGGAACATCGAAGATCACATTTTGATTGTTACCGGTGCTGGAGTTGATGACCGCGAACGAGCCGACGCTTGTGTTGTTGGCTTCCAGATTGCCATTGAAGAACGCGGCGAAACCTCCGCCCAAATTGGTGACCGAGCAGGAATAGGCTCCCGAGATAGAGTTAAAGTCAATGTTCCACGACCAAACCGAACCGCGCGCCTCGCCGGAAGGCAACAAATTGAAGCCCGATCCGTCTGTAAAGCTCAATTGATTACCATTGACGATGCCGAACGAGAGTAACTCACCGGCACCGAAAGCCGCAGTGTTGTTTCCAGCCCGGATGTTGACCTCATTCGGTCCCGCTCCGGCAACGTCAAAGCGGGTGATCACATCAAACTCGCCTACGCCGGTAATGGGATTCACCAGTGGGCGGGAGATGTCATACGCGCCGCCGCCGGAATATAAGGCAAATGAGTAATTTCCATCCACCTGACGGTTATTGACGCCAACACCTTCCATGTAGGTGCCGCCGCCGCCGGTGTCGGCCATGGGTGTCCAGTTGCCGTAACCAAAGCCGCCGTTGATGGGCGACCAGTTGTGATTTGGCTGCGGCGCGTATTGCGGATTGTTAGCGCTGTCAGAAGCCACGATATCCGGCAAACCAGCTTGCGCCGACAAACCCAACGCGGCAATCGCACTGGCCGTAAGGAAGGAGATTTTGTAATTCATGATTTTGATATTGTTACTGTTCGGTCTGAGTTGTCTGCTTATATCAAGGCAGTTTGAAAGATACAACCGCGAATTGATGCGCCATCATCCGTACTTTTTCGGATTCGCTCACGGATAGAACCGCACCCGGTAAAACATGGCGCCGTTGGTCGGCGCGTTGGTGAAGGCGCTGGCCGCCGCGGACGAGGTGAAGATGCCGCTTAACGGAGCAAACGGGCTGAACAGATTCGTGCTGGCCAGCACCTGATAACCTTTGCCCGCGACGCTGTTCCAGGCAACCACGCCGCCGCTGTTAATGCTCAACACGGGAACCCACGCCGGATTGACGAGCGCCGTGCCGGCACTGCTCGCGCTGGGCGCGCCTTCGATGCCGGCATTGTTGACCGCGCTCACGGTGGCGTAAAGCGTGACGCCGTAAGTGTTCGTCACCGTCAGCGCCGTGCCGGAGATGATGGCGTTGAACACGTTCGAACCACCGGGCGCTGTGCCGACCAGGACGTGATAACCCGAGATGCCGCCAGCCGGATCGCTCACCGCCGGCCAGGTGAAAGCAACGACGTTGGTGAAGAAATACGAGTTGGTCGGGCCGGGCGTGGCCGGCGTTGGCGGCGGCGTCACATCGTATAATTTCAAGTATTGCGCCTCGAACGGTGCCGTGGCCCAGGCGGCGTTGCTCGCCGGCACGGGATTGAGCGAGACAAAAATTCCGTTCGCCAGAACATTGCTGCCGGCAACGCCGCCGGTGCCGCCGTTCCACAACCAATAATTCCTGCGGTTCGCGTTAATCGCCGTGTAAGCCGAGAGGTTTCGCACGTTGTAAAGCCGCGCGGGCTGGATGCCGAAAAGGTTCGCGCCGTTTTGGGAGACGTTGACGTCGAAATTTCCCGACTGCGGGTTGTTGCGGTCCAGGGTTGCGAAGGCGAACACCACGTCGGCGAAATTCGGCGACGCGGTGGCCGTCTGGTATTTCGCGACGGAGAAAATGGAGGCCTGCGGCGTTTCGCTGCCAGTTTGATTGAGGTAATACCGGTTGGAACTGCGCAGCGCGGGGCTGAAGTTGCGCGCCTGGTTTACGGCGGCATAGACCGGCCAGAGCTGGTCGAGGCCGTAGTTCCGGTTGGCTGGCGCGCAAATCGGCTGGAGCGAATTGTAGTTCATGAACTGCGGGATCGTCTTGCCGAAATTGAGCTGGTAGCTGTCGAAGCCGAACGTGGTGGAGATGCCGAGTTCCTCGCCGTAAAAAATCATCGGCGCGCCGTCAATCGTGCCGCAGACCATGTAACGGATGAGACCTTGGTACGGGTCGCTGTAACTTTGCTCGTCGTGGGAGACGTTGTTGAGCAGGACCAACCCCTGGCCGTAGCTGCTGCGGCGCGCGTCAAAGGCGCTGCGGTAGTCGCCCGCCGAAGCGGCGGATTGCAGGGAAAAAATCAGGTTCTCATTGAGAATGTCAAAGTGCCGGTTCGAGCGGTAGGTCACCGCGCCGCCGTCGAGCGACTCGGTCATGAACACAAAGTCCCATTTGCGCGTGCGGACCTTGTTGATGATGTATTCCCAGCATTGGGGCGGCAGGCCCTGGCCGAAATCGGCGCGCAGTCCGTCAATGCCCTTGTAAGTCTGGTTTGCCGGCGTGCCGGCCGGGCAGCCGGTTTTGTCGAGCCAGTATAGAATGCTGTCGGAACAGTAACGCCAGACGTTCTGCGTGATCTCGTCGAAGTGCCCGTTGCCCGTGCCGGTGCCGTTTTCGCTGCCGATGGTGTAATCGAACCAGTCAGCTTCGCTCGTGTAATTGCCGGACTGCGACGCGTTGGGCACGAGCGCAGCATAGCGGCCGAAATAAATGTCCGCCACGTCGGTCCACTTGCCGAAATCGTAACGGTCCGGCGCCTGCGCCACGCTCGCGGCACTGAAGGCGCGCTGGTCATATTCGCCGGAGCGCGAATAAAAGCGTGCCTCGGAATTGGCGATGAGGTTGGTGGGCTGTACGTTCGTCGCAAAATAATAAACGCCGCTGGCGTCGAGTTCGGCATCCCAGGCGGAATGGTTGAACGGTTCGTCCAGCATCACGTTGATGCCGGCGGCGTCGGCGGCGGCGACGAAGTTGGTGAACTCCTGCAGGGCGCCGTCGCGGGTGTTCGCCTTGCCCAGCAGCGGATTGATCTGGAAAAAGTTTTTCACCGAATACGGGCTGCCGACGGCGTACGGCTGGCCGGTGTGGGGATCGGTCTGACGATTGAGAATGCCGATCGGATGCACCGGCTGGAACCACAGCCAGTTCACCCCGAGATTCTGAACGTAGCTCAAGTTAAAGCGGTTTGTCACCGGATCGTACGGGCGCGAGCCGGGGCCGTTGTAAAGATCCGTGAAAGTGCTGCGTTGGAAATCCTGCGTGCCCTGCGAATCAATGTTCATTGCATTCAACTCGTAGAGCGTGACATTGCGCGCCTTGGGCGGCGTCACCACGATGCAATGGTCGCGCCGGCCGCTGCTCGAATACCAAAACCAGTTGGTGTTGCCGGAGACTTTGTAGCGCGCTGTGAGCCGGTAGGCGCCGCAGTTGGTCGCGTTGAGCGTGAACGTGTATTGCCCCGGCTGGCCGCTTGGCGCCATCGCGTAGGCCTTGTAATAATTGTTGTCGTCGCCGGTCGGAAGCAAGTTGCCGTCCGGCGGCACGATGCCGTCCTCGATGCCGTCGCCGTTGGCGTCCAGCGTCGCGCGGTTGCGGCGGTTCAAATTGGAAAACACGTCGGCTTCGACCACGTTGGTCGCGTTCGGCGAAAAGAGGACGGTGACCGGAACCGAGTCGCCGGCCACCTCGTCCACGAACAGATGTTCGGTGGTGTAATCGGCGTTGAGGCCGTTGACGGTCAGGACCGGAGCCCCCAGCACGCCGTTGGTAAAGCTGAACACCGAATTGTTCACGCCGGCGACGTAGTCGGCGAACTTCTCCTCGCCGTTGCTGCTGTGCCAGACGCCGATTTTGTAGTTGATGGCCGCGTAATTTGGTATGTTCGAAACCGTCCCGACCCACCACATGGCATTGCCGGCGATGCTCGCATCATCCTCCTCATGATCATAATTCAGCGGCATCGCCTGCGTCGTGCCGCTGCCGACCCCGAGCGAACCGGCGGGCGTCGAACCATCAGTCGTGTAATAAACCCGGGCGTTATCCGCCCAGCGCGAACTCACGATTCCGTCCTTGCCCTGGTAGCCGATTTTGATCCAGAAGCTGACCGTGGAACTGCTGCCGTTGGTGTTCGGCGTGACGACGCGGTTGTTCGCGTGAAACAGCCATGCGGGCCGGTTGCGAATCGTGAACGGGCTGGCTTGCGCCACGGACAGGGTGGTGGTGACGCTGCTGCCGGCGTCGCGCCCGTAAACGAAGGTGTTCTGCACGCCGTTCACGCCGTCAAAGGTCAGGTAAAGATAATACTGGATGACTTCCTCCGGAGCGAAGTTTGTCGTGCTGAACGTGGCCTGCCAATACTGGTTGTTCGTGCTGGGGCCGCCGTCCAGATGAAAGCCGAAGGAATTGCTTTGCCACGCGCTTTGGGTCGCGCCTTTGTAAACGACCCAGCCGCCGGTCTGGTTCGCCGTGCCAAAGGAGTTGTTGTACTTTTGCTGGCCGCTGTAAACCGTCACCGTGGTGTTGGTTCCGACTTCAAACTCCGGGTTGCGCATGTTGACCCCCAGATCACCGCCGTTGTCCGGGATGTGCCAGGCGTTGGCCGGCACGGCGCGGACGTTTGGACAGGCACCAAGCAGCAGCGCAACGGCAGTGCGCAATATGAAGCGCGGTTTTTTTTTCATGATCGCAGGTCTTTGACGAATTCAGCAGTCGTTAGAAATTAGGGCAGCTGTTCGATCTCGTAGAACTTCTGCGGTGCCGGGTTCGGGTCGTAAAAAAACGTCGAGGCGCCCGAGCCGGGCACCGGCACGCCGACCGGCTGAAAGGGCTGGAGCAGATTGGTCGTGGTGAGGACCTGGTAGTTCACCCCGGGGGCGCTCTGCCATACGACCAGTTGGTTGTTGTTGGCCAGGCCGGTGATTTGCAGCGGGGGCGCGACGATGACGTTGCGCGTGTCACTGATCGCCGGCAGGGCGTTGGTGTAGAGCACCTGGATTTGATTCGCACCCAGATTGTTGGTGGTGAGGGTCCAGTTGAAGAGCAGTGAACGCAGGCCCGTGCAGCCGGCGACCGCGCCGACGGGGCGAAGAATGTAGGCGGACTGCGGTTGCAGGACGCCGTTGATCAGCACGTTGAAGTTCGTGACGTTGGGCGTGAGGGTGGAAGTGAAACACGCCTGGACCAGATAGACCAGGTTGTTCCCCGTCAGCGTGAGCGCCGTGCCGTCGGTGGCGGGACTGGAAATTTGCACGACCTGCGTCGGCGCGAGGGTGTTGACCGTGCGGGTGAGCGGCGTGTAGCGGTTGGTGTAAATGCCCGTGGTGAATTCCTTGAGCCGCACCGTGATGGTCGCCGTGCCGCTGGACGGAATGTTCGTGTAAACGAACCGGAATTCCTGCGGAAAGTTCGGGTATTGCGCGCTCAAGGTCGTGTCCGGCGTGACTGCCGGCGCCGTCACATACGCCGGCGAGCCGTTGGTGCCGTTGCCGTTGCCGTTGGGCTGGCCGGTGATGGCGTCGTCGTTGTTCGGGTTGCTGTCCTGGATGTTGAAATCCACGCCGGTCACCGTGCTGTCGGCGCGCACGACCACCGTGTAACTGCTGCTGCCGATGGTGTTTCCATCCTGGGCGGGGTAGGCGATCACGCCGGTGGGCAGCGCGCCGTCGTAATAGAAGGTCTGGGAAAACGTGTTGAAGACACTCGACTTGCCGGACCGGGGCAGGAACACCCGGGAGCGCACGATGTGAAATCCGGATGCCAGGCCGGTCACCGTGTTGGCCGGGTTCAGGTCGTTGTGCAGCCAGACGCGGGCGTTGACGGGATTAAAGTTCGTGATCGCGGCCTGATTGAGGCCGTAGTATTTCGAGCCGGAACTCTCCGCGTCGGAAATCGGCTGAATGTCCTGCCCGGCATAGAAGCTGCCGCCCGAAAAGAAGGCGATCTTGTAGCGGACCTGCGTGTTGGTTGGTTGGGCTGGGATCGTCCCTTTCCACCAGTCAATCGTGCTGGTGACGCTGTCGTGGTTGACCCAAAACGCGGGCACCACCTGGGTCGTGCCCTTGCCGAGGCCGAACGCGCCTTCAGGATTGGAGCCGTCGGTCGTGTAATAAATGTAGGCCGTGTTGATCTGGAACTTGTAGCCGACCTTCGCCCATAAATCCACGGATTGTCCGGCGGCGGGACTCAGCGGATTGCGCTGGGACGCCGGGTTGGCGCTCAACGAAGTGACACTGTTGGTGGGATCATGCCACACCCAGTTGGCGGTCTGGTTGGTGAGGCCCGCGCCGATGCCCGCGCCCGCCACCACGTTGCTCGCGCCGTCCACGGTGTAATAATAAGTCTCCGCGCCGAGCGACACGACGTTGTTGCTGGCGACGTTGCGCGCGGCGAATTTCTCCGGCCCGTTGCGGAATTGAAACGCCGTCTGTTCGTAGCCGAGGAAAACGTCCGTGGCATAGCCCGGTTTGTTGTCCCGCAGATCGGCGCCGTTGGTCGGCCCCAATCCCATCTGGCTGTTCAGATCAATGCCGCCGTCGAGCTTGACCAGCGTGTTCACGGAGGACGCGTCGTTGCGGACGAGGATGTCGAAGTTCGCGTTTGTCACCACCGGCACGTCAATCGTGTAGGTTTTGTTCGACACGTTCTGGCCGCCGAGAAGATTGCCGAACTGGTCCACGCTGCCGCGCATCTTGAACGGATAAGCCGGATTGAAATTCGGGTCGCCGTTCGCGCCGTCGGTGCGGTACACCGTGATGCGCGGCACCTCCGCGCCGCCCTGGCGCAGGATGATGGCGTTGGTCGCGGGATTGGCGCGGCTCGCCTCGGGCCATTGGTACGCGTACATCAGCCAACTGCCGGTCGGCACATTAAGTTCGATCGCGCCGCCACCCTGCGGAATCGTCTGGGTGCCGACGTAGATCAGGCGTTGCGTCGGATCGGCGTTGGTGATGGAGGACGCCGCTTGCGCGGCGCTGAGGCTGGTCGTGGCGGCATGCACCAGGAGTTTTTGGTAGGCCCGCCCGCCGGTCGGCGAGGCACTGGCCAGTTGCACCAGCATCGAGCCGGGCGGAAAGCCGACGGCCAGGCCTTGGCCTTTTGAATTGGTGATCGGCTGCCCGCCATAATAGCCGTCGTAAAGCTGGCCGACCCCGTCGTCGAAGGTGATATCGGCTGACGTGCCGGTCTTGTCGTTCATCACGAACAACACCACGTCCTGGTCCTGCGGACTGGAATTGCTGCCCTCGCGATAATCGTAGCGCTCGAACGCGACCAGGTTCTGATCGCTCCAGCGCGCCCAGGTGCCGCCGCGTGCGAGTTGATTGTGCAAATAGCAGAACTCCGGCATCTGGTTGTCGCTGAATTCGCCGAGGTAATTCGCGTAGGGCGGGTTGGGGAAATAATTAGGCGGACCGGACTGGTTGTAATTGTCCGAATAAATCTCCGGGATGCCTTCGTGCATGAAATAATAGGCGTTCTGCAGGCCGCGCGCCGTCGCACAGCAGCCCGAGGCGTCCTGGCTTTGCGCAAACATGACGCTCTGCGCCGCACTGAACGCGCCGCTGTACGCCACGTAATCCCGCTGGTCCATGCCGGCGAGCGAGGCGTTGCCGCCCAGCGCGGAGTTCATCTGGTCGCGCAGCGGCGCGTTGAGCAGCCGCATGCCGGTGTTGATGTATTCACTGAAGGTCGGTGGCTGGCCGAGGTGTTCGCCGAAGATCAGCGCGTCATTGCGCGGCGCCTCGGTGTCGAAACAACTGTTGCGGCTGTCGTCGGTTTCCAAATAACCGTTGCCCAGCACGTTGGTGCCATAACCATGAACGTAATCAAACATCGCCTGAATCGCGCCGCAGTAGCCGTTCCAGGACGGGAACGAATCGCCGAAAAAGGGCGACGGCACGTGCTTGACGGCGTCGAGCCGGAACCCGTCGCACTTGGTCTGATCCAGCGTGTAGAGCACCGAGCGAATCTCATAGGCACTCACGTCCTCGGCGACCGGCACGCCGTTCGTCCCGTTGAACGGCCGCCACAGACTGCCTTCGATCGCCGGCAGATTTGTCACCATGTAGTAATTGTTCATGCCGGGATGGCGGACGAACACCGGCTTGGTTGTCGTGCTGCCGAGCGTCGGGCCGAAATTGCCGTTGACCGAGCCCGGCTCGTTGGCGAGGTCAATCAGGCCGCCCAGCGATTCGTACTGCACGTCCCACTGAACCCCGTAATTTTGCACGCTCGGCCAGTTCTGAAAATAATTGCCGACCGTTTGCAGGTGGAAGTCCTTCGGAACCAGGCCGGGATAGAAATTGGTCGGCGTGCTGGAGTTGAAACCCGGCACCGTGAACGCGCGGTGGTTGACGATGGTGTCGAAATAGACCCGGATGCCGAAGCGATGCGCGGTTTGCACGACCTGCTGCAGTTGCGCCTTCGTGCCCCAATGGGTCGCGGTCGTGCCGGCCTGGTTCACGTCGCCCAGATCAAACGGATCGAATTGATCGTAGCCGATCGAGTACACGCTGCTGCCCTTGGCGGGCGGAGGCAACCAGAGCGAATCGTAGCCCGCCTCGGCGATCTCCGGCATTTTTTGAATCAGGCTGCTCCAGCCGACGTTGAACAGTTCGAGCATCGCCTCGCCCCGGCTCGTGCCGGCGCCGGCCAGCAGCGATAGCACCACCAGCGGGGCCAGCCGCAGCCCGGCGCTTGGCTTGAATTGGAAATGGAATTTCATTTTGCAAAAGGGGGAAAAGACCGGCAACTTACGATAAACTGAATTGATCACCGTATAAAATAATGTTTTCAAACCGATCCGTCAAACCACAGCCGCCAAACCCCGGTGCGCGGCGTTAGGACTGGCAACACTTATAGCAGGTCAGCTGGATGCCAACCACCGCATAATCGTGCGGTGCGAACGGAGCCACTCTGGCGGGGGAAAGCGCTGGCGCGCTACTCGATTTCGACCGCGTCGCCGGGTTCGAGGTGAAAATCCTCGCCGGCCAGCAGGCGCTGCACGTCGAACTGGATGGCCTGCCCCAGCCGTTTGACGCGGATCACCTTGGGATCGGACGCCTCCAAATAGCCGGCGGTCACGATGGCCTGGCTGAGGGTCAACCCCTTCACCCACGGGATCACCGGATTTTTCACCGGGCCGAAAACCGTGATGCTGGTTTCCTTGCTGGCCGGGCTGGCGGCCGCCTGCCGCAGCGCGTCGCGCTGGCCGGCCAGGTACGCCGCGCGGATCTCGGCTTGGGCGGTGGCTTTGCTGACGCAACCGGCGCAAGCCAGCAGCACCGGAGCCAGCAGCGCGAATTTTCCGACGTTTTCAAAAGGATTTTTCCAGTTTGCACGCATGAACTTGGTGATCATTTGAGAATTCTGCCGAAGCCACCCTCGATCGGTTCGATCTCAATCCGGCCGCCGGTTTTTGAGGCGGCGGGTTTGCCCGCCGGTTTGGGCGCGGGTGCCAGGTGCGGCAGGGTGGCGGGCGCCGTTTCCAGCGGCTCGATGTCCGGCGCTTCGGCCTCATCGCCTTCGCGGTGCCAGGTTTTGCGGCTGTCCAGCCATTGGCGATAGCGAGCCAGACTCCACATGCCGTGGTCAGCACCGGTTTCGAGTGCGGAGGCGATTTTGAAAAACTCGCGGTTGCGGATGAAATTCTTCACGGCGTGCGAGGCCATCAGCACTTCGCATTCGGGCACGCGCAGTTTCAATTCCGGCCGAAAGCGCAGGTGTTGCGCGACGACCGCGACGAGACAATCCGCCAGTTGCGCGCACACGCCGGCCTGGATTTCCGCCGGGAACGCCGACACCACGCGCTGCACGGCTTCGGCGCAAGTTGCAGAATGGACCGTTGCCAGCACCAGGTGGCCCGTCTCGGAAGCGCTCAGGGTCAGCCGCATGGTTTCCGGATCGCGCATTTCGCCGACCATCAGCACGTCCGGATCCTCGCGCAACGCGTCGAGCAGCGCCTGCTCAAAACTGGGGGTGTCGCGGCCGACTTCGCGCTGCCGGATGAAGGCGCGGCGCGGGCGGAAGGTGTATTCAATCGGACTTTCGATCGTCACGATGTGGCGCGGCTCGGTCAGATTGATCTCCTGGATCAGCGCGGCGAGGGTTGAGGATTTGCCGCACCCGGTCGGTCCGCTCATTAGAATCAAGCCATGCGGATGCGCGACCAGTTTCTTTAGATCGGGATGCAGGTTTAATCTTTCCACCGTGGCTTGGAACGCTGCCAGCAGTCGGATGGCGAAGCCGATGCCGCGCGCGGTCTGGAACACATTCAGGCGGCAGCGGACGCCGCCCAGGTTTTTCGAGAGATCAGCGGACCGGCGTTCAAGAAACCGCTCCCAGTTCGCCTCCCCGATGAGTTCATGCGCACACGCCGCCAGCGCGGACGCGGGGATTGGGTCGCCCGCCTGGCGCAGCGCGCCGCGAACGCGCAGCGCGGCCGGCAAGCCGGCTTCCAGATGCAGATCGCTGGCGCCTTGCTGGCGCGCGGCGGCAACCAAGGAATCCAAATTCATTTGCGAAAACTACCGCAACTTGAGCTGAAACTCAAAAATGGTTTTTTGGGGGGAATGGCGGTCAGTCCGGGGCGGTTGGTTCGCGCCGGGAGTTTCCGAACTTGCGCTCCGGGATCGGGCTGTGGCAGGATAAATCCGACGCTCGGTGGACCTTTGGCCGTTGATCGCCGGTTCGCTGAGTGTTTGCCAGAGTAGCTCAGGGGTAGAGCAGAGGACTCATAAGCCTTTGGTCGCAGGTTCGATTCCTGCCTCTGGCACCACTTGACAACATTGACAAACTCAAGATCCACAAGGGCTATATCTCTTTCGACAGTTTGCGTGCTAAATACGACGAAATCCGACAGGGAGAAGCAAAACCGCACTTCTGGCAAATCGTGGCAAATCCGGTGGGGTAGAGCAACGGACTCTATCGCGTTTGCCCGACTTGGGCGAATGTTCACTCTCGCCGCCGATCAATAAGCGCTGGCGGGGGAATTGGCGATTTGCTCCGGGGCTTCATCGGCTGCGGCGTTGGAGGCCAAATGCCTGGTCTGGTTCTCCTGAAGTGTCCGCTGGATGATTTCCACATGGCGCGGATGAAAGCAAAAACTGTGGGACTCGAATCGCAGCGCAAACCGGCAATGGCCTGGTTCGCAGGAAGCGCAATCGGCAAATCTGGTGTTGCCTGCAATTTCAAGTGCGCGGCAGTTTGCTCTAATGCGCGGCCCGGTTTGAATTCCGTCAACGATGTTTATTGCGTCAGGCATGACAACAGCGTTTTTGTAACATGGCCATACCGGTTGAGGCGCCTACACAACTCCTGATCGCGTCCACTCTGTCTCGGCTGCGTTATTTGTTCGCTCTAGAACCAGGCCAGCAGCTGTTTTTTATGTTGCTTTCGGGGCAAGTTGCGTCTGATCGAAAAGGGCGTTGGTCACGATTTGCGTTTTCAGCGCCCACTCCGGCCAGGCGTCATTGAGGATCCCCGAGGCCGCCTGGGTTGCAAAATTGTGGAACATTCGCGCGGCCTGGGTATCAGCCGGGGCGGCGGGCGGCTGGGTTTGTTTGGCGCCGTTGAGTTCAAAATCGAAATCGCTGCCCACCGCCGGCAGCACGAAGTCGGGCACGCGCAGGGAGCCCTTCTCACCGCTGATGTCCGCCCACTGGCGCAACCCGGTGAGAAACGAACAGTAAAAATGCGCGGACACGCCGCCGTTGAAAACAAGTTCGCCGGAGAATTCCGACGGCACCGACGGCGTGCCGGGGGCGCCGGCAAATTCGGAAAGGATGCGTCCGCGCACTTCGCGCGGCATTTCCCAGTGCCTCAGCCAGAGCGCAAAACGCACGCAGTACCAGCCCAGATCGCCCAGGCAACCGAGCGGCTCCAGCGCCGGGTTGGCGCGAATGTTCGTCTGCTGAAAATTCTCGTGGCCCAGAAAACTGAACTGCGAAGTGACGCGCCGGAGTTGGCCAACGGACTTGCCGTCGTCGAGCACCGCGCGCAACCGCTCCAGCCGTGGATTGTGCATGAACATCACCCCGTCCATGAACTGCACGCGCTGGCGGCGACAGGCTTCGATCATTTCCTGAACACCGGCGACGCTGGTGCCGCACGGTTTTTCGCAGAGGACGTGTTTCCCGGCTTGCGCCGCGCGCACGACCCACGGTTGGCGCAGGCCGGTCGGCAACGGCACATACACGGCGTCCACGTCGGGCGCCGCCAGCAGTTCTTCGTATCCGCCGAGGGCCCGCGGCGCCCGCTCGAACGGATCGGTTGCCTGACACCCAGCGATGAACTCACGGGCGCGCGCCAGATCGCGGCTTGCCACGGCGGTGATGACGCCGTTGCCGGAGTTCAGGATGGCTTTCCAGTTCTTTCGCGCGATGCCGGCCGCGCCCAAAATTCCCCAGCGTAGTTTGTTCATGATAAATTTGCTTCCACCGCTTCGCGCACGCGATCGAGGACAACCTCGGCGATTTCCACAGCGGTGCCGGCGGCGGACGCGTACCAGATGAGTTTGCCGTGGCGCTCGGTCGGATTGCGCCACGTCGGCTGGCCGGCGGCCTGGCGCTCGCGCACGACGCGCTCCGGTTCGCCCAGCAGCATCGGAATGTCCTCCCGCGCGTGCAGCCCGTCGCTGATGAAAAAAGGAACGACCACGAGGTTCTTGGTGCGCGCCAGTTCGAAGCATTCCGCGATGCGCGGCGGCTCCTCCATGAAAACCGCATGCACGCCGGCGAATTCATTTAGTGCGTGGATCAAGCTGACTTGCTGTTCGATGGCCTGGCGCGAGTTCTCGTTCTGAAGGGTGCCGTGGCCGGCGATGAACAAAGTGGTTTCGGACGGCTTTGCCGGTCGCGGAAACGGGAATTGAGCCAGCACGCCGTGTGCACGTGCCCGCAGCACCTCGGTCATCCGTCCGTGCGTTCCGACCGGCAGGCAGTAAAAAAGGCTTTGGCCTGGGCGATCCGGAGGGTTTTGAATTTTGAATTTTGAATTTTGAATTTCAAATCCCAGTTCGCGCGGGATGACCTCGGCGCTGAAGTAACCTTCGCTGATGAACAGCGGAACGATGAGCACGCGCGGCGCCGTGAGTTCCGGCAGGACTTGCTTGATTTGCGGCTCCTGCTTCCAAAACGCCTCGCGGACCGAGCTGAAAATCTTCCGGCGGCGCAGTTCGGCGGCGTGCTGAAACACCGGCGCGGACGACTCGGCGTTTTGCGTCGAACCGTGGCCGAGCACTACCAGTGCTGCGTCAGAAAAATCGGCGTTTGGCACGCGCCATGTTTAACCGTCCGGCGGGTTGACCGCAAGTTGTCACGTTTCCGTCGGGGGTGTCTCAGGGCGGGATAGCGGGCCAGCACTCCCGCCGCACGAACCCTCGTGGACTAAGAGTTGCTCCCAATTACCTCGTGAAACAGTCGAAGTCTATGCGTACTAAAACCTCCCGCCTCGGTGGTGGTTTTGCGCTGGCTTGGCTCGCTCTCTGCATCCCCGCTTTTGGGGGCAGCCCCGTCCCCGCCTCGGTTCCCAATGACCTGCACTCCCCGACGGTGGCTGCCCCAACGATTTCCCGCGCCGGCGAAACCGGCGTGGCCTCGTATTACGGCGTTCCCTACGACGGGCAACCGACGGCGAGCGGAGAGATTTTCGACATGAACCAGTTCACCGCCGCGCATCCGCGCCTCGCCTTCGGGACTCGGGTGCGGGTGACGCATCTGGGCAACCGCCGGTCGGTCGTGGTGCGGGTGAACGACCGTGGCCCCTTCGTGAAAGGCCGCGTCATTGATTTGTCGCAAGCCGCCGCGCGCGAATTGCAGATGCTCGCCAGCGGCGTGGCCGAGGTGAAGTTGGAAATCCTGAACTAAGTTTGCCGCGTCACTTGTCGTCGGGATTCACCAGCCGAAACGTGGCTGCCGCCAGCGCGCCGCCGCCGAAATTGCCGACCAGGTAAATCCAGAAATTCGCGCCCTTTTCAAGGTGCATCGCCGTGATGCCCACTGCCACGGCGGGGTTGAACGCGCCGCCGGAAATTCCGCCCAGCGCAAACGCCATCGTCGCCACCGTGAAACCGATGGCCAGACCATAATTGGAATTGCCCGCCGTGGCTTTCGCTGTGGCCACGTTCAACACCACGTAAACCAAGGCAAATGTGCCCACCAATTCGGCCAGCAGCGCGGGGACGATTTTAATTTCCGCCGGTGTCACGGTCGGATTGCCCTTCAAGAACAGCGTCAGCGCGGATGCAGCCAGCGCACCGCCAACCTGCGCGACGAGATAGCCCGGCACATCGCCGGAAGAACATTTGCCGCGCAACCACACGCCCAGTGTGACCGCCGGATTGTAGTGACCGCCGGAGACGTGACCGCCCGCATACACCATGATCATCAGCGCCGAGCCAATGGCCAGCGGAGCGAGCGAGCCCGCACCCGGTTCGATGACACACATGCCGATGGTCATGACGAGGAAAAAGGTCCCGATGAATTCCGTAATCATTTTATTCATAAGTTTGGAAATATAGTCCGAATCCACTCTAACGAAAGGCACCGGTCCGCGCGAGGGCAAAATGGCCTGTGGATTTGCCGAATTGCCCAAAGCCGAATCCACGCATAGACTCCGCGCGTGAAATCCAACGGGACAGTCTATTTGGTCGGCGCCGGGCCGGGCGATGCCGGCCTGCTCACGCTGCGCGGCGCGGAATTGCTCGGCCGCGCCGACGTGGTGATTTACGACATGCTGGTGAATCCCGAATTGCTGCGGCTGGCATCGCCGGGCGCGGAGGTGATCGCGCGCGGCAGCCGGGGCAAGACGGACGCGCTTTCGCAGGCGCAACTCACCGCGTTGGTCCTGGACCGGGCGCGCGCAGGCAAATGCGTCGTGCGCCTGAAAGGCGGCGACCCTTACATTTTTGGACGCGGCGGCGAGGAGGCGGAGGAAATTGCGGCGGCGGGAATTCCGTTTGAAGTCGTGCCCGGCGTGTCCTCCATCGTGGCCGCGCCGAATTATGCCGGCATCCCGCTCACGCACCGCGACCATTGCTCGACCTTCACCGTCTTGACCGGCCACGAGCATCCGGAGAAGCCGGACTCCAATCTGAACTTCGACGAAATCGCACGCATTCCCGGCACGAAAATCATTTTGATGGGACTCGAACGCCTGCGCGAACTGACCACGACGCTGGTCGCGAAGGGCTTGCCGCCGCAAACACCGGTTGCAATGATTCGCTGGGGCACCACGGGGCGGCAGCAATCCGTCGTGGGCACCCTGGCCACCATCGCCGACCTCGCGGCCGCAAAAAAAATTTCCGCGCCGGTCATTACCGTCATCGGCAGCGTGGTCAACCTGCGGAACAAGCTGAACTGGTTTGAAACGCGTCCGCTGTTCGGCCGGCGCGTGGTGGTGACCCGCAGCCGCGAACAGGCCGGCCAGCTGGCGCACTCGCTGATGGAGTTGGGCGCGGAAGTACTGGAAATCCCAACCATCAAAATCACGGTGCCTGACCGCAAGGAGGAGATCGTGGACGCGCTGCTGGAACTGAGTTCCTACAACTGGCTGGTGTTCACCAGCCCGAACGGCGTCACCGCGTTCTTTGATCTGTTTTTCAAGCGGTTCCAGGATTTGCGCGACCTCGGCGGCGTGCGCATTGCGGCGATCGGACCAGCCACGGCGGCGAAGCTGCGCGAGCTGCATTTGCAGGTGGACGTGATGCCGGAGGAGGCGCTCGGCTCGAAAATCGCCGGCGCCATCAACCAGTTCGAAAACGTCGAGAACCTGAAGATCTGCCTGCTGCGCGCCGAGGTGGCGGGTCGCGAACTGCCCGAGGCGCTGGATGAATTGGGCGCCATCGTGGATGACATCGCAGTTTACAAAACCGTGCCGGAGACGGGGGATCGCACCGGCGCGGCGGCGAAGCTGCTGGCCGAAGGCGCGGACTGGATCACCTTCACCAGCGCCTCGACGGTGGAAAATTTCCACGCACGGTTTGATTTGCCGAAATTGCTGCAATTGTTTCCAAAAATGAAATGCGCATCCATCGGTCCCGAAACCAGCAAGGCGCTCCGGGCACTCGAAGTGGCGCCCGCGCTCGAAGCCAGGCCGCACACGATCGAAGGTCTCATGGCCGCGCTGCTCAAGTCGCGAAAATAGCCGGCGGGATGCGCCGGCTCCGCGGCAAGCCGCAGGCCGGACACCGGAAATTCGTTGCACCCCGACTTTGCGCTTTTGCTTTCGCGCCTCCCGCCGTACTCTGCGCCGCGATTGCAATGGCTTTGAAACTGTTCAACACCCTCACGCGCTCCGTGCAGGAGTTCGCGCCGCTGGATCCCGCCGGCAAGAAAGTCGGGATGTATTGCTGCGGGCCGACGGTTTATGACTTCGCGCACATCGGCAACTGGCGCACCTTTGTCTTCGCCGATCTGGTGCGGCGCCACTTGGAATTCTCCGGTTACGCGGTGAAGCACGTCATGAACATCACCGACGTGGAGGACAAAATCATCAAGCGCGTCCGCGAGCAAAAAACTTCCCTGCGCGAGTTCACGGGAAAATTCGAGGCTGCTTTTCTCGACGACTTGAAAACGCTCGGTTGTCTCGAGCCACACTTCAAACCACGCGCCACGGAATACATCGCGGAGATTATTGCGCTGATCGAAAAATTGATCTCGCGCGGCCTGGCCTACGCGGCCGCCGACGGTTCCGTTTATTTCAGCATCGAAAAATATCGCGGCTGCGGTTGCACCTACGGCCAGTTGCAGAAACTGAACTTCGACGAGATGCGCGTCGGCGAGCGCGTTTCCAGCGACGAATACGAAAAGGAATCCGTCGCCGATTTTGCGCTGTGGAAGGCGCGCGTGCCGGAGGACGGCGACGTCTTCTGGCCCAGCCCGTTCGGCGAGGGCCGGCCCGGCTGGCACATCGAGTGTTCGGCGATGAGCATGAAGGTGCTCGGCGAAAGTTTTGATCTGCACCTCGGCGGCGAGGATTTGAAATTCCCGCATCACGAGGACGAAATCGCGCAGAGCGAAGGCGCGACCGGCCAGCCGTTCGTGAAATTCTGGCTGCACGGCGCGCACCTGCTCGTCGAAGGCAAGAAGATGAGCAAGTCACTGGGAAACTATTTTACATTGCGCGACCTGCTGGCGAAAGGTTTCACCGGCCGCGAAGTGCGTTATTTGCTGCTCACGGCGCATTACCGCGAGACGTTCAACTTCACACTCGACGGTCTGACCGGCGCGAAGACGGCGCTGGCGCGGATTGACGAATGTGTCGGCAAACTGCGGGAATGTGCCGGCGGCGCCACTGCCGCGCCGGAAGCGAAGTTGTTGGAGCGCTTTTCCACCGCCATCGCCGATGACTTGAACATTTCCGCCGCGTGGGGCGAAGTTTTCAAATGGGTGACGGAAACGAACAAGCGCCTCGCCGAAAATTCCGTTGCCGCGGACGCCGCCGCCGCCGCGCTGGCCGCGTGGGGAAAAGTGGACTCCGTTCTCGGCATCGGCACCAAATTCGACGCGGAAATTCCCCCGGAGATTCTGGCCTTGGCCGAGGAACGAACCGCCGCGAAAAAGGCCAAAGATTTCAAGCGCGGCGACACCATCCGCGACGAATTAAAAGCCAAAGGTTGGGTGATCGAAGACACTCCGAAGGGAATCAAGTTGAAGAAAATTTAACCGGAAACGTTTTCTCATCGCAAATCGCCAATCATAAGTCATCAATGTCGAAAGGCCTGTTCATCACGTTCGAGGGCACGGAAGGCTGCGGCAAATCCACGCAAGTTGCGCTGCTGGCCGAACGCCTCCACGCGCGGGGCCGGCGCGTCCGCACGATCCGCGAGCCGGGCGGCACGCTCATCGGCGAGGAAATCCGCCACACCCTCAAACACAGCCACGCCAACGCCGCGATGACGCCGGAAACCGAGTTACTGCTGATGAACGCCAGCCGCGCGCAACTCGTCCGCGAAATCATCCGCCCCGCGCTCGCCGCCGGCGAGGTGGTCTTGTGCGACCGGTTTTACGACTCGACCACGGCGTACCAGGGGTACGGACGCCAGCTCGATTTGAAACTGGTCGAGGCAATCATTGACGTGGCGGTCGGCGCCACCCGGCCGGATTTGACGCTGCTTTTCCTCGTGCCGTCCGAAGTCAGCGCGGAACGCCTGCGTCGGCGCCAAAAAACGATGCCGTTTGTGCGCGACCGGTTTGAGGAAGCCGAGCGTGATTTTTTTGAGCGCGTGGCCACCGGTTACGAAGCCCTTGCCGCCGCCGAGCCGCAGCGGGTGCAAACCGTGGACGCCGGCGCGAGCGTCGAGACCGTCAGCGCGGCGGTCTGGCAGCGGGTGGAACCGTTTTTGATAACGTGACGCGCACGGGATTTCTGCTAGTTTGTTTTTGAAGCGAATTATGATCGAAGATACTGTCAGCAAAATTGAAGCGAAGATTCAGGGCACGGACGCCATCGCCGACGAGAAGAAGCGCGAGCTGCTTCAATTGCTCGGCACGCTGAAATCGGAGGTGGCCAAGCTGTCTGAAACGCACGGCGACCAGGCGCGGAGCATCGCCGGCTTCACCGAGATGTCCGCGCACGAAGCCACGCGTGCCGAGCAAAACCCTGAGTTGCTGGAGTTGTCGCTCAAGGGGCTGTCGTCGTCGGTTGAAGGGTTTGAACAGTCCCATCCGCGCCTGGTGCGCATCGTCAACGCCATCAGCAGCACGCTGTCAAATTTGGGAATTTGATTTTGTAGCAGCCGAGGGGACCAGAATCAAAAAACGCCAATCATTCAGAGCCTCTTCACGTCGGCTGTTACGGGGGAATCTCCGTATTGGCGTCAATTCAGCAAGCTGGACTTTCAACAACCAGGAGGTCGAGCGTCCCAAGAAGTTGCCAATGCCTATTTTTTTTTTCGCAAGGCCAGAATGCACACGCCGCCCAGAGAAAGAAGTGCCGTAGTTGCCGGCTCCGGCACGGTTTCGACAATATAGTAACTTATCGATCCTGGGCCAGTCGGGCTTGTGCTACTGCTGATGTCATTCCAGTTGCCGCTCCGGTTGTTGCCGGTGGCGAAAAGGGTTAGATAATCTTCAACGCCAGCGGTGTTGTTTGGTTCGCCGGGATTCCATTGGGTATAACTCCAGGCAGAACCATCCACCCAAGCCCAATCTCCGGCCGGTTCATTGAGCTTGTCGAATTGATAGCCGCCCAGATTGGGGCCTTCGTTGTTGCCCGCGCTATCAATAGTCCAATAAGCCGGATCGTTCACGCCACTGAAAATAAACTGATCCAGTGCCGACGAGGTGACCGATGCCAGAGTGACGCTGGCGCCAGTCGGCCCGGTCAGGGCCTGTGCCTGGCTTTTGGCGATGAGCCAGCCATTGGTTCCGCCGGTGACCGCTTCCACCGCGTAATAGTTGCCGTTGCCGGAGTATTGGTACCATTGGCCAAGATTCCAAGTTTGGGCCTGGGTGGAAACCGCGGCAGCGGCGGTCAGAGTGAGCAAGAATAGTTTTTTCATAATTTAGATGTTGTTTTTCCGACTTTATTTTTTCTGATATTGCATCCGATCTTTAATATGCTTTTTTAAGGCTACCCCCCCCCCACGTCAACAACAAATCCAATTGTTTTTATCTGGAATAATACGGATGCGAGTGGTGCGAGGGCAGAGAAGTCGCGCCATTTGCCCGGTTTGAAGCGCTGGCATTTTCATCACTCCGAAAATTTTGGAATCGTTTTCTCCTATGCCTCGATCCCATAAAACGGGAAGGATGCAAATCAAAGCAATCCTGGTTCAACGCGCTCTGAAATCGAGCTGCTTCCCCTTTGCGGGCTTTCGTTTTCAGCTTTTCAGGGAAACTTTTCTTTGTCCACGCACGGTTCGAGTTTCGCAATCGCCGCCATGAGTTCGTCGGCGACTTCCTGGTAGATTTGCTTCAGCCGCGCTTTGGAGCAGGTTTTGGCTTCGGCGCGGAGTTTTTCAAAATCCAACGGCCGGCCATACTTCACCGCGATCGGGCGCGGGCGCGGAATGAGGTGATGCCGCCCGTACGCTTCGAACGTTCCAAACACCCGCACCGGAATGACCACCGCGTCGGACTTGATCACGGTCAGGCCGATGCCGGAGCGCGCCGGCTGCAATTTTCCGTCGCGCGTCCGCGTGCCTTCCGGAAACAAAATGATCGCCCCGCCGGCCAGCAGCCGGTCCAGGATCGCCTTCAATCCTTTGGCGCCGCCGCCGTCACGATCCACCGGCACGGAATTCCAGCCGCGCAGCAGCCAGCCGACGCCGGGAAAGCGGAACAGCGATTCGCGGGCGAGATAGTTGATGGGGCGCGGCAGGGCGCTGCCGACCAGCGGGGGATCGAGGAAGCTGGCGTGATTTGACGCGAGAATGACCGGTCCTTGCAGCGGCACGCGCTCCGGATGGAAAATGCGCCAGCGAAAATACGTCGCGTAAACCAGCCGGAAAAAACTCCAGCCGAGAAAATAGACAGGCTTCATGCGGCGGCGGTCACATTATTTCAGCACGGGCAGCCGCAGCCGGAGATCGGCGAGGATCAATCCGCTGGTCTGCTCCGAGGTCAGCTCGGAATTGTTGATGACCTTGGCGCCGAGCGCGATCATCAGCGGCGCGACCGCGCGCTGGCTGTCGCGCTGGTCGCGCGCCGCGAGATTTTCCTCCACGCCGTCGGACGCCCGGCGGCGCGAACGCTCCTCGAGTTTCGCATCGAGATAAAATTTATAGTCCGTTTCCGGGAAAACATTCGTGCCGATGTCCCGGCCTTCCATGACCAGGTTGCCGAACCGGATGCACTCGCGCTGGGTTTTCTTCATCCACGCGCGCACCTTCGGCACGGCGGCGACGTGCGACACGGCGGCGGCGGTTTCCGGCGTGCGGATTTCTTTTTCCGGAAAATAGCCGTCCACGAGCAGATGCACGGCGCGCAGATGGTTTTTCTCCACGCATTCCAGCGAGGTTTTCCAGCGGCGGCAGGCGGCGGCGATGGCTTTTTCATCGTCCACGTCCACGCGTTTTTGCAGGCAATGCCAGGCCAGCGTGCGGTACATCGCGCCGGTGTCCACGTAAACGAAGCCCAGGGCCTTGGCCACCAGCTTGGCGTTGGTGCTTTTGCCGCTGGCGCTGGTGCCGTCAATGGCGATGACGATTGGATGTTTCAAATTCGTTGTCGTGGCTGCGTCTCGGCAGAGCGTATCAAAACCGGTTCCGTCAGCGGCGCTCTGCCGGGCTGCCGCGCCGAGTCAATCGGCGAACAATTCTTCGTGCGTCAGCTTCCTTCCCGACTTCGCGTCCAGAATCGTCGCGCCAAGGCCGTGCGTCGGTGGCGCGGCGAGTTTCTGGAAGAAATTCGGGAATGTCTTCTTCACGCACGCGGGATTCTTAATTTTTATGCCGGGCACTTTCAATCCCAGAATTGCAAAACACATCGCCATGCGATGGTCGTTGTAGGTTTCGATCTCCGTGCCGTGCAACTGCGACGGATACACCGTGAGGGTGTCGCCTTCCTCGATCACCTTCGCGCCGCACTTGGTCAGCTCCGTTCGCAAGGCGACGACGCGCTCGCATTCTTGGACGCGGAGGCGGCCGAGGTCGGTGAAGCAAACATTATGGGAATTCAATATTGGAGCAAGCGATATAAGGGTCATCAAGCTATCTCCAAGATCATATTTCCGAGACAGGTCGCTGGGCATTTGTGGCCTGCATAATTTCAATAGATCGGCATCAATCTGCCAAGTAGTCGTCGGCCAATTGTTTACAATCACCCTTGTAAGATTATCTGGCGGAATTTGGACCTCCCTGGTCCAACTTGTAGTTTTCCTGGCTTTTGCAAAGAAATCATCGATTTCGCAACGGAATAAAAGCCAACTCGCTCCCCAAAAATAACTCCCGCTACTCGCATCCGGCTCGATTTGAAATTTCCCGCCGCGATGCGGAAATGCCTCGATCATTTTTGAAGTCATCACCACGTAAGGCGATTCCTCCGCATTCTCCCCCACCACCTCCACCTTCCATCCGCCCATTTTCGCGCACAGCAGCAGCGCCGAGGCAAACTGCGAACTTTCCTCGATGCTGACGGAGCAAGAACGGTCGGTAGAAACACGTTCCACCGTGTCCCCATTATCTTTTTCAGGGACGCGGTGGAACGCGTCCCTACCCGCAAAAATCTTCACCGGCAACTTGTCATTTCCATTTTCTGCTTCCAAGCAATAGCCGAGTTCGCGCAGCGCGCGAAAAAGAGCCGCTTGCGGACGCTCGTGCATTCGCGGCACGCCGTGGAGGCGATAAACGCCTTTGCCGAGACAGACAAACGCCGCGAGAAACCGCGCTGCCGTGCCCGCGTTGCCGACAAACAATTCCAGCGGCTGCCCTTCCGTGCCGCCGGGCGGCACCGTCCCGCCCTGGCCATAGACCGTGATCGTCCGATTGCACGGCTCATTCGGATCGGGCCGCACGTCCACCATGAAACCGAGTTCCTGTAAACACTCGGTCATGATCTGCGTGTCCTCGCTCCAGAGCGCGCCTTCGAGCGTCACTTCGCCGTCGGCCAGCGCGGCGAGAATCAGCGCGCGATTGGTGATGCTCTTCGAGCCGGGCACGGTGATTTCCGCGCGCACCGGTTTGTCGAGCGGGACGATTTCGATGAGGTCGGGCAGCGGCATTTTAATGAGCCACAGACGAAATACAGGCCGGACACAAATTCAAACGATCTTCGACACGGATACCAGAAATTTTCATGGATTGAATCCGCGCCAATTCGTGAAATCTATTTCCAGAATATCTATGTTTCAACAGTGTTAATCTGTGGCCGGAGTTCATTCGGATGAAGGTGATGTTCCGCACGCACACCAGGCGTCACGGCGCTGTTTCGCAGTTTCAAAAAATTTGGTGATGGCTTTTTCGTTACGGGCTTTCAGCGCCCGTTGAAATTTTTCCAGCTCGCCGATCAGCGAGTCCACCGACTCCGCCAGATTCTCACGGTTGGCCAGCGCGATGTCGCGCCACATTTCCGGCGAGCCGGACGCGACGCGCGTAGTGTCGCGGAAGCCGTTCGCGCAGAGCGCGGTCTGGGCTGGTGGATGCGCCGGGTTCAAGATGAAAATCGCCAGCGCCGCCGCGGTGACGTGCGGCAGGTGACTGGAGCGGCTGACGAGTGCGTCGTGCTGTCCGGGCGTCAGCCGCAGCACGCGGCTGCCCAGAGCTTTCCAAAATTGTTCCACCTTCCGCAACGCCGCCGGGCTGGATTTTTTTGTCGGGGTGACGACGCACATTGCACCAGCAAACAAGTCCGCCCTTGCGGCCGCCACGCCGGTTTTTTCCGCGCCGGCCATCGGATGGCTGCCGATGAAATGCGCGCCAGCCTGGTGAACCAACTTTTCCAAGTCGCGAACGACACTTGCCTTGACGCTGCCCACATCCGTGACGATCGCACCGCGTTTCAAGGCGGGCTGAAGTTGCTGGACGAGCGCGCGCATTTGCGCCAGCGGCGTGCAAAGGATCACAAGGTCCGCGCCCGAAACCGCCGCGAGCAGATCGGTTGTGGTGTAGTCGGTCGCGGCGAATTTTTCACATTCGGCGATGCTCGCCGCGCGGCGCACGTAACCGGCCACTTCGCCGGCCAGGCGTCGCTGCTTTATCGCCAGCCCGAGCGAACCGCCGAGCAGGCCGACCCCGACGAGGGTGATTTTCTGAAAACGCACCGCGGCAAGATAGCGGACGGGGGCGGGCGGATGGAAGTTGGAAATCATCGCGCGGATTTCCATTGCCAACCGCCGCGCCGCAAAATATGAATAATCCCGGCAATGGAGTTTGCCGTCCCGCAAGGGAAAACCGCCTGACCGTTTCAGCGCTGATGACTCCTACGAATAGGCAACATTCGCAGGAACATTATGAACCTCGCCTATCTTTGGGTCGCCCTCGGCGGCGCGCTCGGCAGCGTGAGCCGTTACTGGGTGAACGGCCTGGTATCCGTCAAGTTTGGCGCGACGTTTCCATGGGGCACGCTCGTCATCAACGTCGCCGGCTCCTTTGTGATCGGCGTCATTGGCGCGCTGGCCAGCCCGGAAGGCCGGATGGACTCATCCACGCGGCTGTTTGCGACGCAATTTCTGATGGTCGGCGTTTGCGGCGGCTATACCACGTTTTCTTCCTTCAGCCTGCAAACCCTGAACCTGTTGCGCGAGCGCGAATGGCTTTACGCCGGAGGCAATGTCTTACTGTCGGTCGTTCTGTGCCTGATAGCGGTGTGGCTCGGCTGGATGCTCGGCTCCAGCTTCAGCTCGATGAAAGGAAATTGAAAACATGCAAATCCCAAATGACGCCGTCCTGCTCCGTATTTTCATCGGTGAAAGCGATCGCTGGGAACACCAGCCGCTTTACGAGGCCATCGTGCTCAAGGCCCGCGAACTGCACCTCGCCGGCGCAACCGTGTTGCGCGGACCGATGGGCTTCGGCAAATCCAGCCGGCTGCACACCGCGAAAATCCTCCGGCTCTCGATGGACTTGCCGCTGGTCATCGAAATCGTGGACAGCGAGGAAAAAATCAACGCCTTCCTGCCTGCACTCGACGCCATGATCGGCGGCGGGTTGGTCACTCTCGAGAAAGTCAAAGTGATCCACTACCGCGCTGGTGAGCCTCAATAGAAATGTGCGTAAAAAGCTGCGAATTTTAATTCTCCCTTTTTGTCTGTTGCTGGTTTCGTGCAACCGTCATCATCCGCCTCCCATTCAAAATGTGGAGATTCTTCGCAAAGATTGCGCAGTTTTGTTTCAGCAGTTTCCCGTCGACGAAACCCCTACCAATACGGCTGATTATGATTATCAACACGGTTTTGGAATCCGAAAAATCCCAAAGCAAAAATGGCCTGATTCGGTTCTTGCATTACATCCTTACCTGGTTTGCAGTTATCAGGGCGGCATCCAAATCTGGATCGACTGGTCAATACGATTCGAGGAGGAAGGGAAATTTTGGAATGGTTATTATGTGGTTGTGGACTCAGCGATACCGCCACCCCCTCAAGCCGTGTCCAATCATTTTGTTTTCCGCAACACCGGAAAGGACGGCATCCTGTTGTTGAAACAAATAAAGTTCGAAATACCCAAATTGCGTTGAGCCGTTGGCAAAAAGCTTCCGAATTTCTCTCCCTGCGGCGCAATGTTGCGGTGCTCAAAATTCCGTGGCGGATTTAAGGCTTTGGTCGAGGTTGATCGGCGGCAGAGCGGTTAATGAAAGACCGTTATCGCTTGAGGGCCAGCAGCAGAATGCCGCCGGTGACCATGACAATGCCCGTCCAATCCCGGAGCGAGGGCCGTTCACCGAGGAACACCACGGCGAAGACAGCCACGAGCACCAGACTCAGTTTGTCCACCGGGGCGACTTTTGAGGCCTGTCCGCTTTGCAGGGCGCGGAAGTAGCAGACCCAGGAGACGCCGGTGGCCAGCGCCGAGAGGCAGAGGAAAGTCCAGGTCTTTGGCGGAAGCTTCAGCGGATTGCTCCATTTGCCGGTGAACCATACGAACGCCAGCAGCACGGCGAGGACGATGGCCGTGCGGAGGAGCGTGGCGAAGTCGGAATCTACGCCGCGAATGCCTATCTTGGCAAAGATGGCGGTGAGTGCCGCGAACACGGCGGAAAGGATTGCCCAATAGAGCCAGTTTGACGAGGTGGACACGGTGCGGACATGCAACCAGCCTGCTGAATTGCTGTCAAGGTTGCCGTCCTTCCAAAACCGAGAGGCAAAGCAGCTTTGCGCCGTAGCGACGCTGGAATTGCCGGAGAAATTATTCCCGGCGCGAACCCATTTTGTCCGCCGCCACCGCCGCGAGGATCACCAGGCCTTTCACCACCTGCTGCCAGAACGGCGAGACGTCCAGCAGAAACAGGCCGTTGTTCAACACGCCGATGATGAGGCAGCCGAGCACGGTGCCCAGAATCGAGCCGCGTCCGCCGGAGAGCGAGGTGCCGCCGATGACCACTGCCGCGATGGAATCCAATTCGTAGCCGAGGCCGGCCTTGGGGTCGGCAGCGTCAAGCCGCGCGGTCACAATCAAACCCGCGACCGCCGCGAGGGCGCCGCCGAGCGCATAGATCCAGATTTTCACGCGCTTCACGTTGATGCCCGAGAAGGCCGTCGCCTTTTCGCTGCCGCCCACGGCGTAAGTGTAACGTCCAAGTGTCGTGTGCCGTGAGACCACGTGAAAAACCACGACGAGTGCGGCGGAAATCCAGACGGCCATCGGCACGCCGAGCCAGAAGCCCGCGCCGATGAAACCGAATTTTGGTCCGAGATCGGTGATGGGAAAACCGCCGGTCCAAAGCATGGTCAGCCCGCGCGCAATGCTTAACATGCCCAGCGTGGCGACGAAGGGCGGCAGGCGAAAGCGCGTGATGGCGAGGCCGTTAAATCCGCCCAGGGCGAGACCGACGAGAACGCCCGCGACGATGGCGCCGAACGGCGTGAATTGCAGCACGACGCCAAACGCTTTCAGCCTGAGTCCGTTTTTCAGCAGCCCTGCCGCCACCGCGCCCGCGAGGCCGAGCATGGCGCCGACGGATAGATCAATGCCGCCGGTGAGAATGACAAGCGTCATGCCGATGGACAGGCAGAGGTTCACCGAGATTTGCAGGAGGATGTTCCTTTGGTTCGCGAAGGTGAGAAACTTGTCCGAGAGCACCGCGAGCGCGGCGACCATTACCGCCAGCGCGATGAGCGGTTGCAGCTTCTTGAACATTTCTTTGACGTTTGCGTTCATTGTGCCCCGGTCTGAAGCGGGATCACTTTCAGCGGCTTCAAATCTGTGGATTCATCATCCACTTCCGCGCAGCCGGCAAAGGAAATGTTTGCGCCGACCTTCGCCTGCCCGCGCAGTTTCGGCAGCACGCGCGTTTCGACGAGGTGGTTCAGCGCGGCGGCGAGGTCGTTGAAGTCCTGGGAATTGGGATAGTCGCTCGCGTTGAAACCGCCCAAGCCGTCGCGGAGCGCATTGCCGAAGATCAGGCCGGTCTGGAGGGAGATTTCCGGGTTGGTGCCGCCGTCCGTAACCGCCAGCGAAACTTCGTCATCCAAAACCGCCACGACCCGTCCGCTGCCGGCGACAAAATACAGATAGCTCTCGCCCATGCCCAGGCTGCGGGAGAATTTCTTTTTCGCCGACGTTGGATCGGCTTTGATTGCCGTGAGCAGTTGGTCGGCGTTCACGGCCTGGCCAATCGCGGCGGGCAGCTGGTTTGTCCAGTAGGTTTCCACGGCTTTTGCCGCGTCGAATGCCGCCGCCGCTTTTTCTGCGGTCGCAGTTTTCAGCGGCACAAGGTGAAAGAGCGGAAAACGCCAGCAAACGCAGGCGATGGCGGCGATGCCCAGGGACCATTTGGTGGCGCAATTCATTTGTCAACCCGGGCAGCGGCAGGAAACCGAGGCCGGTTTTTCCGGCGGCGCCGCTTCCTCCCGATCCAGTCACGGCTTCCTTCCGTATTCACCGTATTTGCCGACGTTCTCCTGCGTGACGATTTCCACCGGCACGGGAATTTTCTGTGCAAAATCGCGTTTGCCTTTGAGGTATTGATCCGCGAACTCCGCGGATTGCTGCGCCATCTTCTTGGGAAACTGCATCCCGGTCGCCACAATTTTTCCTTCCGCGATGAGCTTCACCACATCATCCGCCCCGTCGAAGCCGAAGACTTTTACTTGTTTGTCCTTGCCCGCCGTGACGAGCGCCTGATACGCGCCCATCGCCATCGCGTCATTGCCGCAGAACACCCCTTTGATGGCGGGATGCGCCTGCAGGATGGATTCCATGACTTCCAATCCCTTCGCGCGGTCAAACTCGCCGCTCTGCTGCGCGGCCATCTTCAAACCGGGAAAACGATCCACGACGCTGTGAAAGCCTTTGGAGCGATTCCACGTGTTGTTGTCGCCGACGATGCCGAGCAGTTCCGCGTATTCGCCTTCCTTCCCGACGGTCTTGACGAACAGTTGACCGAGTTTCACGCAGCCGGAATAGCTGTCGGACAGCATCTGCGCCGTCGCGGCGTTGGTCGAGTTGATTTCGCGGTCGATGCAGAACACCGGAACGCCCGCCGCCTTCGCTTTTTCCACATTGGCGATGGAGCCGTTCGCGTCGGTGGGGTTGAACAGCACCGCCTTGTAACCGCCGGCGATCAAGTTTTCAAAATGCGCCGCCTCCTTCGCCGTGTCATTCTGCGAATCAAAAATCGTCGCGTCATAACCAAGTTCCACCGCCCGCGCCTTGGCCGTCTCGCCGAGCACGACGAACCACGGATTGTTCAATGTCGAGACGACGACCGCGATTTTGGCTTTTGCCGTCGCGGATTCGGCGGCGTGCATGGGGAGAATCTGGCTGACCCAAATCGCGGCCAGGGTCGCGGCAAGGCAATGGAGTCTGTTCATGCGCCCATTCTTCCCGGTTCGGGTCCGAAAGGAAATTCCAAAATGAGGCGCCGGAGGGGCAGGCGGAGGAATCTGAGAGTTAATTGGATTTGGCGGAACGCGTGCCCCCCAAATGCGACCTCTGGTTCAGGCGGTGGAATGCGACCAAGAAAAATGGAATCGTCCTGCGCGCGGCTGCGAAGTCCCGTGTCAGAAAAGTGAGGCCGACAGCGTCGTCACGGGCTGGTTTGCCAAGGTGGTTTGCGGATTCAAATCCGGGCGCGGGCCGGCACTGGCTCGACCAGGATCATTTGCGCCAATTGCTCGCTGATGGCCAACCGGGAGTTGCACACCTGGCAGATGAAGTTGTTCCGGCTGGTGACCAGCCGGACGAGCTGGTCTTCGCCCAGGCCGATTTCGCGCAGGCGATGCTGCACCGCCGGCGCGGCGCACAATTGCCGGACGCGCACCATCACGCCGGTCTGCACGCGGCTCAACGGGCAGAGCTCGCAGGGCGCATCCGCCTCGCGGTTTGCACCGTCCTTTGCCATCGGATTCATAATCACGGTTTCAATATGAGATTGAGCGGCTAATTGCACCAACCGGATTTTGCCCTTCGCTGGGCATCATTTGCGGAATTGCCGGGATCAATTTCCCCTGCACGCGTCACGAAATGGCCGCCGCCACAACTTCAACTCGACCAGCGTGGTTTGCGCGAACTTCGACGGATTTTGCCCTTGCCAGGCCAAATGCCGGACAGTAGCTTCGCCAGCGGCTTGAGGCCTTGATCAATTTTGCAGACAACTTTCGAGGCCTTTGCCGACAAACAATCAGAGCAATTCCGTTAACCAATTAAAACTATGAAGAGTTTACGCCTGCTTACCATCGGTCTGTTTTTATGCCTCACCGCCGCCACCCGACTGTCCGCTCAAACCACCAACTATTACTGTACCAATGCCGTAACGCTGACAAATAGTCTTCCGTATTCGGAAGATACCAGCGCCGCCCCGCTCGCCAGCGGCATGTCTGATTCGTGTGGAGCGAGTGTTTACCACGGGGTGTGGTTCACGATCATGCCGACCAATAACGAGCGGGTCATCATCAACACGACGGGCAGCGGTTTTGGGACGGCCCTGACCGTTTACACGAACTTCTGCGGCGCGTTGGTCCCGGCGGTGGACTACTACGGGG
>Ga0075030_100000110_pt1 | contig 60455 bp, 42 predicted proteins | sample LitLauG_LLR_2012_FD_71393 | JGI IMG/M metagenome (GOLD analysis project Ga0075030, IMG submission 71393) | Freshwater sediment microbial communities from Pennsylvania, USA - Little Laurel Run_MetaG_LLR_2012 | ecosystem: Environmental > Aquatic > Freshwater > Creek > Sediment | place: USA... | reverse complement strand
GTTGTATTTGGAATCGGTCACCCAGAGATCGACGTGGCCGTCGCCGTCAACGTCGGCGAATACGGGTCCCATCGCCGATGTGCTCTCGCCATTCTGGCCGTAGGCAACGCCGAGATCGCCGGCAATTTCTTCGAAAGTCCCGTCACGTTTGTTGTGAAAGAGGAAATTCTCGGTCTTATCGTTGGCGACGTAGATGTCGGGATAACCGTCGCCATCGAAGTCCGCAGCGGTGACGCCCATCGTGCGGCCTTTGTACGCACCGATTCCAGACTTGTCGGTCACATCAGTAAACGTGCCGTTGCAGTTGTTGTGATAGAGACGATTGGTATCGCCGACGTAATCGAGCGGTCCGGGATAGTTATCCGCCGAGTAGTAGTTGCGATATTTGGGATCGAATTTGACGTAGCGGCCGACAAACAGATCGACACAGCCATCGCGATCGTAGTCCAGCCACGCAGAGCTGATCGACCAGCCGTCAACCTGGATCCCGGCTTTGGCGGTCACATCGGTAAAGGTTCCGTCGCCGTTGTTGTGATAGAGAATCGCTTTGCCGTAGCCGGTGACGAAGAGATCGATGAAACCGTCGTTGTCGTAATCGGCGGCGATCGCGGCCATGCCGTAGATGTTGGCCGCCACTCCAGCCTGGTCGGTGACGTCAGTAAATGTGCCATCGCCGTTGTTCCGGTAAAGGTGGTTGTGCGGCGGAACCGCCGGTGGCTGCTTCAACGGATAGGGGTGAATGCCGTCTTCGAGCGGCTTGCCGCTGACGACATAGAGGTCGGGGAATCCATCGTTGTTGTAATCGAACCAGACGCAGCCGGCGCCAGTGCTTTCCAGCAGGGATCCCAGCTTCTGCGATCCGAAGTTGTGCGTAAACTGAATGCCCGATTTGGCGGTGGCGTCTTCGAATCGAATGGGGGGAGGTGCGCTGGCCTGCGGCGCTTGCGCTAACAGCGCGGCGGAGAGCAGCAATATTGAGAGCAATTTCAATCTAGTGACCTCCTGCGCTCTGGGCACTGGTTCCGGTCAGGTCCGCCGGAGTAGTGGATTTCAGCAGGATCTGTGGAACGGCATTCTCCGGGGCAGTCTCCGGGCCGGCGTGGCATCCCACGCAGACGCGCTGCTCGCCGCGGCGAATCCAAAAATACCCGGCCTCACGCTTCAGGCTCTTGCCGGAAGCGTCGAGCAATTCGAATTGGAGAGGCTGCTCGCTCGGAACCTGAACAAAGAAGGAGCCGTCACGCTCGACCGGGGCGATTCCGAGTAGTCGAGGATGTCCAGAGTCGTCGCGCGTGTAAAGCCGAACGGAGTGAATCGAGCCCGCAGGGATTTGGAACTTCGAGGTATAGGCGTTCAGGCAGAGCAGGTTCGCATTCGGCCAGTCGTGTAAGCCGGAGGGATGCCGGTTCGGAATGGCACGTCGCGCAAGTGGAACCGGCTCGACGATATTGGCGTCCGGCTCGACGAGCAAAGGTTTCAGGTCACCCGCGCCCGGTGTCCATCGCATGAGTTGGTATGGAGCCCTCGCGTCGGGCCGCCATGCCATCAGCCATTCGCCGTCTGCGGTTTCAGCAATGTCCCCGGCGTATTCGCCGGCGGGTCCAGAGATGCTGAGTTGCTGGGCCCGCGCCGAGGTGAATCTCGCCAAACCACCCGATGTCGCAAAAACGGTGTCACCAGAACTCTGCTGCTTAGCTGCGTATCGAGCTGCTCCGTGGTCGCAGCGGTATGACTCAATTCCGCTGCCGTCTGAGTACACCGTGTAGATTTCAGGAATGCCTTCGGATCCCAGCGGGTAAGTCGATTCAAATAGGATGCGGCCGTCACGGAGCACGTCCGTCGGCAGCGAGTTGGAAGGAATGTAAGTCAGGTCGAGAGTCTTGGCGCTCGTGAGTTCCTTGGTCTCGATGACGAATCTTCCGGCGATCCTTCGCGCGTAAACCACGCGATTATCGGGGAGGTAGAACGGCCGGATGCAATCCTCGGGAAAGGTAGTAATCGGGCGCGGCGATCGTCCTGCAAGATCAAGTTCCCAGATTTGCCAGGGATCGCTCGCACGCGCTTTGCCCGCGAACAACACCTTCTCACCGTCGAACGAAACCGATGGATCGGCAGAGGCGGCGAAATCCGGAATCAGCGGACGCCGCCCGCTTTCATTCCTCACAAAGATCGCCGCTCCGGACGGGAAACGCTCTGCACTGCGGAGCCAAGCCATCGGCTCGAAGACTTTCGCGACGGTGTACAGTAACCGCGCAGTTTTGGCCGAGGTTTCCGTCGCGGGCGTTGCCGGTCCGGAGGCGATTAGCAGGAGAGTAAAAGCTAGGAGAGAACGCGGCACTAATCTGCTCCTCCTACGACGAGGAGTTGGGGGCCGAGTTGCCGGGATTCCTGTTGCAACTCAATGTAGGGCTGGAGATCCGTCATCATGTGGCGGAATTCACCGAAATCAAGTGACTGATTGCCGTCGCTCAGGGCTTTTTCCGGCGCTGGATGCACCTCGACCAGCAGCCCGTCCGCGCCTACAACGGCGGCTGCGCGCGAGAGCGCCGGCACCAGGCTGCGAACGCCGGCAGCGTGGCTGGGATCGACAATGACGGGAAGATGTGAGACTGCCTTTAAGACCGGCACGGCCGCGATATCCAGCGTATTTCGGGTCGCGGTTTCGAAGGTGCGGATACCGCGCTCGCACAGAATGACTTGCGAATTGCCGGCCATTGCGATGATCTGCGCTGACCGAAGAAGTTCTTCCAGCGTTGCCGTCATGCCGCGCTTCAGCAGAACCGGTCGTCCGCATCCGCCTAATGCTTCGAGCAGCGCATAATTCTCCATGCTGCGCGTGCCCACCTGCATGATGTCGGCGTATTCGGCGATGAGCTCGACGTCTTCTTCGCTCATCACTTCGGTGATGATTGCCAGGCCAGTCTCCTCGCGCGCCTTACGCAGAATCTTGAGTCCTTCCACTCCCAGCCCCTGGAAGGCGTAGGGGGATGATCGCGGCTTATAAGCGCCGCCACGCAGGATGCGCGCGCCAGCCCCGGCCACAGCTTCGGCCGTCTGCAGCAACTGCGTCTCGGACTCCACTGCACAGGGCCCAGCCATGACCACGAAGTCGCTGCCACCGATCTCGATATCGCGAACCTGAATCACACTACGGCAACACTCGTCGGTCTTGGCGACGAGATCGAAGCAGGAGAATTGTCCATTCCACTTCGGATTCATGAGCGCGGCTATTCTAGTAAGCCGCGAATGCGTGATCACTAGTAAGAATCGGTTAGAACACGGGAAACCAGCGGGCATTCAGCACGTCAGTCGATCTCGCGACGGAGCTAAGTTCTTTCGATGGATGAGGAAGGAAGCGCTTTGTGATTTCAATCACGCATCAGCGAGACGGCGCGCACACTCTGCCGTATAACTGCAACACTCTGCGGGTCGAGGCAAATGAAAGTTGCGTGCGTACGCGTCTGATCCCGGCAGCTTGCCTCCCAGCCATCTGGTGGCAATCGTCACATTGTCTCGCGACCACAGACGATCAGTTCGGTTGGGATCAGCTTGGCCGTGGCGGGCATGCTGAACCCCATCATGGCCACGGTCGCCATGTTGCTCTCCAGTGTGTCGGTGATGGAAAATTCCTTGCGTCTGGTCCGCAGCTTCACCTAGGAGTTTCACCGGACCCTGAACTCGTCGAATCATCTACGTCTAATCTTTTTTCAAAGTATGCCGATGAATTTTGCACCGGATGTGTTGACGGTGCGTCTGCCTCGACCATCCAACACGTGCGCACTTCTGCGGAGCGTGAAGGAGAGAGCCCGTGAACAACATTGACTTCATCCATAGCCTGAAGCGGTCCAACGCTACGCCATGCGAGCACTGCCGGGGAACTGGGAAGCATGAACCCTGGTGCGTGACCCTCGACTCCAAGGTGCAGTACGCCTACGCGATCGTCAATGATCCTTGCGCTCTGACTTACAGGGATTCGCTGATCCTGCACTCGCTCGGCGTTGCTTGGCGCAACAGAGGGCGGTAGAGTTTTGGGCAATCACGCGCCAGGCCTCGGCGTGAAATCTGAACGCCGGCCCCTCACTTGAGCCCGACCGCGGAAAATGCCGCGAACACTTCCGGGGCGGTCATAAACGTCTTCCAGACAAAACTGCTGCGCTGATTCTCGGCCATCAGCATGGTGATGCCAAGGTCGATCCCAATCACGTCGGGATCGTACCAGCCGGTCAGAGGGTTGAAAGCGTCCACAAAACTGTAACGCTGCCAGGCCTTCGGGTACTGCGTCTGGATATTTCGCAGCACGGCGATGCAATCCGCTGGTGCGAATGGAAGTGACCCTCCCGCCGCGCAGGGCACGATGCTTCCATCAATCTGCCCCATCGTCGGCGGGCCACCCCATGCGGTATAGCCGCCGGCTGAATCAGAGGAAGTGATGCCCCACAGATTCGGCTGATAATCCTTGAACTGCGCCTGCAGCGAAAGGCAGTACAGCTTGTGTGCCTGCGTGGCCGTCACGGAATTGTTGAAGTAGTTGCAGTATTTGTCTTGCTTGTTGCGAAAATCGAACCACGCATGCGAGTACTGATGGATGAAGAGCGGCGCGGTGAGATTCGTAATATAAGTCAACCCTTGGTAAGTCAAGGTTGGCCGCGCAAAGGCGTCCCACGCCGAAGCCGGAACCGGGTTCGTGGCCGATCCGATTGCGAGCAGATAAATCATCATCAGCTCGCTGTATGTGTCCCAACGTGCAGTCAGGAAATTCTTTTCCGGCGTCCACCCCATGGAGAACGCGCTACCGCCGTTGAGCATCCAAGGCCAGTTCACGCGCTTGTAGATTTGCGAGGCAAAGCTCTGGATCTGAGAGTCCGGAAAGTACTGCCGGCAGGTGAGCACTCCGCATAAGAGGATGGAAGTATCGATCGACGACACTTCACAGTTCCACACGCGTGCGCCTGTATTCATGTCCACGAAGTGGTAGAAGAATCCGTTCACCGTCGGCAGTTGATTCAGCAGAAACGAGAGTGTCGTTGCAACCCGAGCCTGGATCTGCGAGACGTCACCGTAACCGCGCTTGTGCCCAATACAAAGAGCTGCCAAACCAAAACCAGTAGCAGCTATGCTCGATACTGTTCGCGTGTCGTTCCCCGTTGCGAGCGCACGATCTTTTACCGACCCGGTTGTTGGGCTTGCCTGCTCCCAGAAGTAAAGAAAGATGGCGCGCTGCATCTGATCGAGAAATTCGTCGTCAGAAACGGCAGGCGGAGTGGGCGACGTCGCAGGCGCGCTGCCTCCGCACGAGGACAGACCCATGCCCAGTTTCAAGGCAGGACCAGCCAGCAGCGCTTTCGCGGAGCAGGCCAGAACTTCACGGCGGGTTAGAAGACGATGAAGCAGAACCTTCTCCACCGAAAACTTAAGCAAGCATCAGGGCTTGGTTTCGATCAAAACCAGGCCCTGCGACGGTATCCGGAGCCTGACCGACGCATTCTTCACTTCATGCATTTCTGGGGCTGCAAGTTTTGCCGCCTCCCGGAGTTTCTCGATCTGTTTCTTCGTCGGATATCGCGGAGAACCCATGGCTTCATAAGCTTTGTGAACATCGCCATGATCCGGATCGAGATGCGTCACCTGCAAGCTCGAAACCCCTGCACGCTCGAACCGCAATTCTACTTCTTTCTCGGGTCCCCGCGTTCCCGGATCGGCCATGTTCCAGACCGCAATCGCCAAGGTCCCGTCCTTACGCCGAGTTACCAAGGCATCGTCCGAGGAGGCGGCAAGCCTCTGCTCGCCAAGCCGGTGGAGCAGCAAGAATGCATTGAACGAAGGTTTGGGGATGCCATCTTCCGCGAGCAAGCCAAAGCCCCCATAGAATGGTTGCTTCACAATCCCCTGCTCCTCGAACACGTCCGAGAAAGTCCAGTAAGACATCTCGTCAACCAGGCCGTCGCATTGCCGGATCGTGTCTGCGAGCCACGGCCCCATGTAGGCGGCATCTGTGACATCGGGCTCGTTCGCGTAGCTGGCGTTAAACTCGGTCCAGATCAGCGGCAGGTTCGGCATGGCGGACGACTTGATCTGCTCATGCACCTTGCCGATCGCGCGACAAACCATGCGGTTGCGCGGAATCTGCTCATGCGTCCCGAACACGTCCTCGGCCTTATCGTTGCCGTAGACGTGTGAGGAAACGAAATCCACGGGGATCTTGTTGTCGACGCAATGTCGTAGGAATGCATCCGTCCACGCCGCCTGTGCGGTAGCAGGGCCGCCAACCCGCAATCTGGAACTCACGGCTTTCAGAGCGCGCGCCGTGTGATCGTACAGTTCGAAGTAGGTTGCCTGGCGCGGATCACCCGTCCAGAAATCGAGGTTCGGCTCGTTCCACACTTCGAAATACCACTTCGACACTTCGTCGATTCCGTAGCGCTCCACCAGATGCCTGGCGAACTGCGTGATCATCTCGTCCCACTTGCCGTAATCCTTGGGTGGAGAAACGTTCTGCTTGTACCAGAACGCATGCAGCGCATCTTTGTTAGAGGCGAGCTTCTTGGGCATAAAGCTCAGCTCGACGAAGGGACGCACTCCGTTGGCCAGCAGACCGTCGTAAATCTGATCCACATAAGAAAAATTGAGAATGGGATTGCCTTGGGCGTCTTCGTCGTAGACGCCCACCTCGTCATGAAAAATGGCGTGGAAACGGATGTACTCCATGCCCGTGACCTTCTTCACCTCACGCAGGTCCTGGCGGTAATTCTCACGCAGGGAAAGAATGGCACGGCCCGAGCCGAGCATGTGCTCCCAGAAATGAGGGAGCGGGGTCGAAGGCGCGCTGCCATCGATCAGAATCGTCTCTGGAGCGGTAGACTGCGCCGAGATCGTGCATGGGGGAAGTGTGGAAACGAGAATGAGAAAAACAATGGGGGAAATAAGGGTTCGGATTGTTTTGCCCATAGCGTCGTGCCGCTTGGTATCAGAAAAAGCGGCGGGCTGTGAGGAAATCCTCACCGCCCGCCTGGGGGCTGAAGGTTAGAAGCTGAAGCGAGCTCCCAGCGTCACGACTCGCGCGCCAAGAGCGGAGGTAGCCTGGCCAAAGTTGGGATTACCGATGTTGGCCGAAATGCTGGTCGGATTGAAGTTCAGATTGTTGAAGAGGTTGTAGATGTCCATCCGGAACTCGAACTTGGCGTTTTCGCCCAGACCCCGCATGTCGGGCAACCCAAAAGCCTTAGCCAATGTGATGTCCACGGACTTGTATCCCGGGCCGTTGAACGAGTTGCGCTGCAACCCAACCTGCGGAAGCGCATTTCCGTAGCTAGTCCCGCTGTAGGCAGTTTTGGAGGGGACCGCGAAGTACGCCATCGCACCGTTGGAAAAGTTGGAACCGGTCTTGAATTGATCGTTACTCGTACTGGTGCCCGCTCCACCCAGATAGACGGCAGGCAGGTTACTGTAGCCGCAGGTCCCACAATAGAGGCTGCCGCTGAAGTTCACATAAGGAGTCCACGGAAATCCGGAGTGAAGGTTGAAGATTCCGCTCAGCGACCAGCCCCCGGCGATCTTCTCCATCCACTTGTTGTTGCCGTGGAAGAAGACCGGCTGCCACATGCCAAAGAGTTTGAAGGCCTTCCCGACGTTGTAGTCGGAGCGGCCATTGTTGAGGCCAGGGTTATACGGGAAGAACGGCTCGCTATACGGCGGGAAGCCGGAGGAATAAGGCGAGGATGCCGTGTCCAGGCTCTTGGCCCAGGTGAATTGCGCGTCGGCCATGAACTGCCGCGCGAAGTCGTGCTTGAGCTCTGCGAGCAGGGCGTTATAGTTGCCACGACCCAAAACGCTCCAATAGTCCCCGCCACCGATCTGCGGATTCAGCGTGTACCCCAAGGCTGCGGGAGTTGCATTTGGATTCTCGTGGAAATAGATGTTCCGCGAGAGAGAACCCTGATATCCCAATGAGGCTACGAATTTGTAGCCCAAGTCGTATTGAAGATCGAGGGAATAGTGATGCACACGCATCGTGGGGAGGGTGTTAGGGAAGATGCTGACGCCAACCGGAGCTGGCTGGCTGCCCCCCGGGCAAGCAGTGGGCAGTCCATTCGAGCCAAAGCAGCTCTTCGTGGCTAGGTTTTGCGGATAGCCGGTGAGGTTGTGCACCCCCGACGAAACGGCATAAAGAATGCCCGGATTCGCCGAGGTCGGCGAGGACATGGTTAAACTCGGAAATACCACTAATCCGGGATTGTTCCCGACATTGGCCGAAATCGCAATTTCTTCCTGGTTGTAGTTCAGGCCGTACCCACCTCGCACCACGAGCTTGTCGTGAAATTGGCCAGGACTCCACGCAAAACCGATCTGGGGACCAAAATTGTTCTTTTGCGCGTTCCAAGAATTCCCCTTGTGCACGGTCAAGTCGGTCATGTAGCCCGAGCCTGCGCCCGGAGTGGCCACGAACATGTTGCCTTCTTTAGACGAAAGCGGACCGAAGTACGACCAGCGCAGTCCGAGGTTCAGGGTCAGGTTCCTGCGCAGTTTGAAGTCATCCTGTGCAAAGAACCCCCAGATGTCGGTACGGTCGTCCTGGCGAAGGGTGGTGGGAAATCCGGACATTGGATCGAAGCCCCCGCCCTCGTTATGGGGTGCATCGTTGAGAAAGTCCCAAAGGTTGAAAAAGTTGTAGCTCGGAACGCCGCAGCCGGCACAGTCGTTCAAGTAGAAAAGGCGCGTGAGGTCACCGCCAAATTTGATGGTGTGGCGTCCGACAATCTTGGTGGCGACATCTTTAAAGCTGTAGGTCCACTGATTCAGGATGCTTCCCACGTTCGGCCCAAAGGAACTAAGTGAAACACTGCCGATGGTGTCGATGTTGTCCGAGGGTAAGCCAACCGGTGACTGTGGGTTCGAGGCCACTTCATTCCAGTGCCATCCCGCGCCGTTCACACGAAATTCATTGAGCATTGTTGGCGAGAAAGTATGGTTCCAAATCGCGGAATAAGCCTCATTGATTTGAGTGTGATGGAAAATGTCGTAGCCGCGCGCGCCGTTGTTGAAGTTAGTGTCTTGTGGAACCCAGTAGATGGCAAACCCGACGCGATCGTTGTTGGTGACGTCGGCGTCAAGTCGACCGTTGTACTGGTTTTTCGAATAGTTGCTCGTGCTGGAAGTAATGTAGTTCGCGATGTCGGCCACAGTTCCGAGATTCCCGGGGCCACCGCTTCCGTTGCCGCCCGTGCCGGGGTGCGAGGCGCCAGTCCAGCCCAAGTCCTGCGATCCCAAGGCCGCAGTCAAGGGTGTGCCGAGGTTCAAGCCTCCGGCGACAGCATGGCAATTGACGCCTTCGACAAGACCGGCATTCTGGCAGGTGACACTATTGACGCCCTTGCTCACGATACCGTTACCAGGAAAGCTGAGATATTGCGAGGCAATGCTGCCCGATGAGGCCAACGCCGCGAAATCCGGTGTTTCCGCCCATTGGTTGCCAATGTTGACTTGAGCCTTGGGACTACGAACCGTCTCCCAAGCGAAGAAGGCAAAGACTTTATTTTTCCAAATCGGGCCGCTGACACTTCCGCCGAACTGGTCAAAAAAGCTGGTGTCGCGCAATTTGGTGTTGCCGTTGCCATTGAAAGGCTGGTAAGCACTCAGGCCCGGTCGATGAGCAGTAAAGAAGGCGCTGCCGTGGAAATTGTTGCTGCCACTCTTGGAAGTGACCTGGATCTGTGCGCCACTGAAACGTCCGTTCTCGGCGTCATAGCCATTGGAGAGCACTTTGACGTTGTCGACGGAATCTTCCGACGGAGTAATGATCGTCGTTCCACCCCATACAGCGCTGGTCGTGCTGATGCCATCAATGGTGATGCTATTGTTCTCATACTGCTGGCCAGCGGCCACAGCGGCCGGGCCATTCTCCGTCTGAAAAATGCCTTGGCTCCCACCGGTCGCGCCCGGGCCTTGCATACCCGGGAGGTTTTCACCGCCGCCGGCACCGCCTTGCGCACCATCGCCAAACATGCCGGGCGCTAACTGGATCATTTGGAACACATCACGCCCAAAGGACGGCATGTGCTGAACCTCGTTGTCAGACACCACCCCGTTGACCGAAGCCGTCTCAGTCTGTAGCAAAGGCATCGTTTCCGCATTCACCGTGACCGTCTGCGTATCGGCACCCACTTCGAGCACCACGTTAACGGCGTTCGCCTGCTCGGGAATCAGTTCGAGGTTGTCGATGACCTTCTTCTGGAATCCCTGCTTATCCACTTCCAGGCGGAAGCGCGCGGCAGCCAGCGCATTGAAGTTGAACACTCCGGCGGGATCGCTGGTGCGGATTTGCTTTTCGCCGGTTGCGGGATTCGTCAGCGTGAGGTTGGCACCCGGAACCACTGCCCCGGTGGCATCGGTCACGACGCCCTGAATTGAGGTTCGATATTGTGCTTGAGCGAAGCTGGTCAGGAAAACCGCAAAAACCACGAGACCTGCCACACGGATGGCAAAACTGGGGCGCTTCATGGAGCCTCCTTGCTTCTGCGCTTCTACCGATGTTCCGGTAAATCGACGACATCAGATTGCAATAACGATTTGCTTTGCATTTTACTAAATCAGTAGTAAAGTGATTTAGTAGAGCAGATCGCCTTATAGCATTAGCGTTAAAACACTGTCAAGAGGATTAATCCCGGTAAATTCGCCGGCATTTCGGATGCTCTTGCGGCAATTATGGTTGTGTGCGAAACTTCGCCCGTGCCTCTCGGCACTAAATCTCGCCGGCGGCCTCAAGCAGACAGCCGACCCAAACGCGTTACCTTGAAAACTCTGGCGGACCACGTCGGTCTCTCGCCGGCAACCATATCTCTTGTCATGAATCAGGCGCCGGTCGCGGATTCCATCCCGCGCGCAACCCAGGAGCGCATTTTCGCGGCGGCGCGCGAATTGAATTACCGTCCCAGCTTCTCCGCGCGCTGGGCGCGAACCGCGCGCAGCTTCACCATCGGAGTGCTCGTACCAGAAGTAAGTGAGGGCTACGCTTCACTCGTCCTGAGCGGAATCGAGGGTCATCTGCTGCGCGAGGGATACTTTTACTTTGTCGCCAGCCATCGTCACCTGCCCGATCTCATCGACGAATACCCGCGGCTTCTGATGGCTAGATCGGTTGACGGAATCATCGCCGTCGACACTCCCTGGCAGGGCGATTTGCCGGTTCCTATCGTCAAAGTTTCGGGCGAGATTCGCGGGGATGGCGTAACCAGCATTGTACTGGATCACGACCGCGCCGCCGAACTCGCGCTTGCTCACCTGGCAAAGCTCGGACACCAGCGTATCGCCTTCATCAAAGGACAGGAGTTCAGTTCCGATACGGCGGCGCGCTGGGAGTCCATCAATAAAGCAGCCGCGCATCTTGGGTTGGAAGTTTCACCTAGGCTCACGGTCCAACTCGAAGGCGATCTCGCCTCCCCGGAGCTTGGCTATCGGGTGACGAAACGCTTGCTGGAGAGAAAGGTTCGCTTCACCGCACTGTTCTCCTTCAACGACGTCTCTGCGATCGGAGCCATTGAAGCCTTACGCGGCCAGGGACTCGACGTCCCGCGCGATGTTTCGGTGGTTGGCTTTGATGATATTCAGAACGCGGCCTATCATCGCCCGCAGCTCACGACTGTGCGGCAGCCACTGAAGAAAATGGGGATGATTGCCGCCGAAGCATTATTGCGTAGAGTCGCCCGTCCCGACGACGACGACTATCCACGTCAAATCGTGATCGAACCCGAACTGGTGGTCCGCAAATCGACGGCTGCAGTCGCGAAAGGCTAGCCTGTAGTTTCGGCTTTCTCTGTAGCGGCTTCAGGTTGCTCCGCAACCTGCGGGGCAATCTCGATCAACGCATACCTGTTTTTCCTGGTCGAGTCGTAACGCGGAGTAAAGGAGTGAACAAATCCGCGCCGGGCTCGATCCGTTCTTTGCAGCTGATACCGGGCTTGTGCTTCCTCCATAGTTGCGAAACCCTCGCGCGGCGAAAGCGTGTACTGCACGCGCAATGTGCGGTTGGTGGCTCCATCCCACCAGCACTGCGTTTCGCGGACAAAGTATCCCAGCTGCCCGTCGACCGTTTGCTCGCCCAATGCTAGTTCGAAGAATTCCTGGCGCCAGGCTGTGGGCTGAAGAACTTTGGTTTTATAGAGAGTTTCAATCATAGGGCTACACTCGCAGGCCTGGTGATTGTACCCCGAATTTCTGCTGAAATCGTTCGCCGGATTACTTCTTCGCGAAGCGCGCGTTCAGCCTGGTCATGACCTGGAACGCATCGGCGACATAGAGAACGTCGGCCTTGCCTCGGGCCCAGCCACAGTTAGGATCGAGGTTTACGGCGCGCCGTTCGTTGATGAACCGCCAGCCGACCACATGCGGCTCTTCACCGTGGCAACAGGTGGAAAGTCCTTTGGGATGGCGCGGCGTCGATCCCGTCTGACCAACCTGGTTGAGGTGAGTCATAAAGCCAAGCACCGCCTGATTCTCCCCGCTCTGATCCACTAGAGACTTGCTGCCGCCGAGCGACGCTCCGGAGTTTCGCAGAAAATCGAGAATCGCGACTTCGGCTTCCAGTACGTGGGTCTTGCCATCGGCCTGTTTCTTGCACCAACCAGCTCCGGCGACGAACAACAGTTTGGCATCCGGACGGATCGTTTGCGCGTCGCCGTTCGGCGTTCGGATACCGGCAAAGGTGGTGCGATTGTGATCCGGCGAGGCTGGCACATTGATCGGCTCGATGTTGGCTGTTCCCGCTGCACCCATCCAGGGTTCGTGACATCCGGAATCCATAAGCAGGAACCAGGGGCGCGGGTCTCGCTGAATGACGGCTTCGAGTCGTTGCCGGTAGAACCAACGCTTCGCCGAGATTCCAGAATCGGCGCTATCGATGCATGTGATGTGAGTGTCGACCTGCCCGCTCAGCCGGTGCGCAACACCGGGGATCACGCGAAGAAATCTCGATGTGGAGGGGGCGATCACGAACTCTGGAGAAGCCGTGCGGCAGATGGCTTCAGCGGCCGAGGCATCAGTCGAATATCGCGGATGCGCGAAGTCCGGACCTGATACACCCATAATGCGAGCTCCAGTGGAAGCCAGACTGTCTGCCGCGTCTTGAATGTTTTCGCCAATCAGACCGATCGTCAGCACACCACCAGTTCGCGCGGCCAGATCGAGGGCGGCACCCAACCCTTCAAAGGCGACTCTGGGTAGCGACTTCCCCGACTCGTCAACGTGAGCGAGAAACAGGATGTTCTGTGACATGAATTCCTCTGTAGCAGCGGCCACTGCGACCGCTAGCCCTGGACAATCCACTCAGCCAATTCCGCCGCAATCTCATCCGCGGACCGATCTTTCACCACGCGTGTTTGCCTCTGTTGCTTCGGCGGGGTCACGCTGAGATAGCGAACATTCTGGAATACCGATCCGGGCTTGGCTTTCTGCAGCGCCGGCATTATGGCTCGCATATTCGCCATGCCGACTTGCGGATTGTTTTTCGGTTCCGGCAAATTTCCCGTTGCCCATCCCAGCAAAGCGGGAGGGCCCTGGCAGATCGAAACCAGGTGACGCCCGCCTTCGATGCGTTCCAGGATTTCAAAGCGGCCGTCGCCCTGAACCGTGAGTTGATCGACACCTTGAAACTGATCGCGGATCCCCACCTGCTCTCCTACGATCTGCATGGTTACGCCCGCACCGCGCGAGGCGGACTCCCATCCTCCAAAAACCAGGAGGCGCGAACGATCGAGGCCTGCGATGGACTGAATCGCCTCGCTCAGAATCTTGGCCACAGAATGCGCGTCGGCGAACCCGTTTGCCCGAGCATCGACGGGAATGAGTTCGAAGCTCGCCTTCTGCGCCACGTTCATCATGACTTGCTGCAGTTTCGCCTTGGGCGACGCGCTGACCAGCCAGATCTTGCTTCCCGGAAAATGCGCGGCCAGGTTCGCGGCTTCGTACAGCGCGTGACCGGACCAGGGGTCGAGAACAGCCGGCAACATCATCTCGTTCTTCAGGGCCGGTCCGGTTGGCGTGGTGATCGGCTCAAGCGTCTGTAGGGGGTCGGGCACGATCCCGGCGCAGACAACGATGTGATAGTCGTTGCTCATATGTTCGAGGTTTCAAAGTCTCAAGGTTTCACCGTTTGGTCCGGCGACGTCTTTGTCTTTTTAGACTTTGAAACTCTGAAACCTTGAAACCGGCTTTCCTTCAGTTGAGTGCGGAGTGCAATCCGCCGGCCCCTGCACCGAAGTCCACATTCCCTTCCTTACTACTGCAGTTCCACAGGCAGGCACCGCAGTACACGCACTTTTCGCGATCAAAGGCGGGGACGCCGTTGTCACCCCGCGTGATTGCTTGTCCCGAGCACATCTCGACGCACAGCTTCGATTCGCACTCTCGACAGAGTTCGGGCCGAACAAAAATCACGTGGTTGGCATATCCGGGTGGTGCCTGCACACTGCCACCCATGAGCAGCGCGTCCTGGTGGGAGATCAGCAGCTTGCCATCGAAAGGGATCTGTGGCCAGCCACAACAGTCCATGATGCGGTCATGCAATGCGCTTCCCTGCCCTGCGTACTCCTCTTGTAATTTCTTTAATTCGGCAGGGGCGATTCGCGAGCCGTAGACCTTCTCCAGCGAACATACGGCCGCTGGCTTAGAGCGTGGCCCGAACGAAACTGCTCCGCCCGTAAGTCCAGCCAGAGCTGTGCCGATCAAGCCGGCAGCCACGCCATATTGAAAACCATTGCGGGCATCCGCCGCGGCTCTGGACTCCTTGTCGACCCAGCTCTCGCGGCGGCGCCGGATGTAGGTTTGTTCAAGGTTCTCGCGCGTGAACGGCTTCTTCTGTTCCAACAGCTCAACCACGCCTTCCGCCAGTTGGACGCCGGTGGTCCATGCCTCATCCACTCCCGAGTTCGCGAGGACGTTGGTACTGCCGGAGCCCTCGCCGATGCGCGCGTATCCGTTTCCGGCGAGAAACGGCTCTCCGTGGCGGCCAGATTCCTGCAGAGACTTCGCTCCCCAGGATTTCAAAGTGCCCCCCTGCAAATGCCGCCACAGGTAGGGATGCAGCATGAAATGCTGCAGGTATCGATACGCCGTACGAACTGGATTTCGGAACCAGGAAGGGATGAAGATGCCCACCGATGCCAGCCGATCGGGATGTACGTACAGGAAACCGAAAATCTCTGGCTCAGGGAATCCGAGCGTGTGCAGCACAGTTCCAGGCTCGAGGCCCGAGTCCTCGCGTAACTCAACCACCATCTTCATGCCAAGAGCCCACTCTCGCTGCTCATGACCTTTCGGCAATCCGAAATGTGCATCGATCTTGCGCCCCACTGCGCCTACCGGCCCATCAGCCACAACTGTGAGAGAGGCGCGAACGTCCATACCGGGCATGAATCCGTCCCCGGGGAGGCCGTACAGGTTCACTCCCTGATCGGTCAGGCGAACGCCGCAGACAGAATTGTTCGCAATCAATGGTTCGCTTACCGGCATGCCCGGCCAGAGTTGAACCATGCCGGAACTGGTCACTTGCTCGCTCACCCACTGATTGAATTGGCCGAGCGAGAAGATCATGCCGTCGTCTTTGCGCGTGAACTTTGGGATAAAAGGCAGCTCGACTGCGTGATCGCGCAAGCCGACGACCGAGGCGAACGCGCGGATCAACCGATCTTTCGCTCGAAACACAACAGAACGCCGGCTGGCTCCGATCGGATCCAGTAGATAAACAAGTTTCTCCCGCGACACCGGCACTGCCATGGGAATCTGCGAGAGGTCAATCCCGGGAAGACTTGCACGGATTCCGCGAGCGCGGGTCACGGCGCCCGACACGCCGAAGGCGAGTCCCTCCGCCCGCTCGTAGCAGATCACTTGCAGAGGGAGACCCGGCGATACTGCGCTTTCGAATCGTGGCGTGCCGTCCCCCTTGAGCAGCCTGCGTGAGAGCGTGGCGAGGAATCCGCCCATCGCAGGTCCGAAGCCGACCCCGGCGATGTCCACCGACATCTGCTGCCGCTCGACCGGGACGGAGGGAGATGAAGCTGCGGCGCTCATACGGGATAATCCAGCGCCTCGGGAATCATGATCTTCGAAATCGCTTCAGCCGCACGATCTTTGGCCAGCCGTGACCCGGTAAGGCAGCCAGCCAGCTTGGCGTGCAAAGAGAGGAACGGACTTTCTGCCGAGCAAGTCACGCATGGGCCCGCCTTCTTCGGATGTGAACCGTCTCTGCCGACGACGTCAAGCCCATAGGAGTTGATCCCGGGCATGATGCCTTCGAGCGAATCCAATTCATCTTCGCGCCAGCACCCGCGAGTGCCTGCCTCATCCCACGCTGGATGCCGGTTGTATCCGAAAACTAACTCCGCACAGATGCGCGCCACTTCGCCGCTGGCTCGCGCCGATTGCACGTGGCAGAGATCACTGAGGAAATTGACGAGGCCGGGCAGCCCCTCAGCAATGGACGAATCCGCTGCGCCCTCTCGCTGCAGGCGCAGTACATCAAGAATCTGGCAGCGAGCCGCCAGCAGCCAGCACAAGGCATCTGCGAGCGGAAACGTCACGCCTTGGCGCGCGCTTTGATACAACTTGCCTCCGTCAGCATCTTTACTGTGCTGCAGGTGGTTAAGCGTCCAGAGCCACATCGTCATGGCCGTGGCGAGCGCGCAGGCTCCCGTGCCCGGATGTTCCGATGCAACCCCACGCATCTCGCGAATCCAGCTGCGGAATTGCGCCACGAATCCCGGGTGCGTCATCGTGACGGAGAGTTGACGGCGCTGCACCGCCTCCGGTCCCTCGTAAGTTGCTTCCAGTTGTGCGTCCATCCATTTATTCCCGAGGAATCCCGGGCAGTCTTCCGTGATGCCGTAGCCGCCCATGAGACTCACAGCCTCACGCATCATCTGCGCGCCGCAACCCGTGTTCCATAGCTTCGCCGCCGGGCAAAGAACGTCAACGAGTGAATCCAGAGCGACGAAGCGAAGGAGCAGGTCGGCGTTCAGTGCGTCCCTTCGGGCGTCGCCAGACGGCAACTGCATGAGCGCCACGGCTTGATCCGCAGCCTCGCGCAGGAGCTTCATCTTAACTTTGGCGCCAACGATTCCCCGCTCCGCGTATAGCTTCTCCATCTGTTTTTCGAGCGGGTCCAGTTCGTCAAATGCACGCGCGGCAGCAAAGCCCAGAGACGCGCTCGCCTCACCCGTAGCCCAGACATCGACAAGCCGGTGGAGAGAATCCTGCCTTGCCTGTAAGCCCAGCTCGTAGCGCACCGATCCCGGAGTAGCCGTTTCCGCGCCGCGAAATCTTCCGCGCTGGTAGCGAATCACCGGTTCCACCGCAGATAGAAGCTTCGCCGCAGTCATCACTCCGACGGTAACTCGCGTTCTCCGGAATACCGCCTCGATGATCTCGCTATGGTTGAATCGGGGAATCAGAACGCCGTCTCTGATGTCGTATCCGCCAATAATCCGGCTGGCTGGCACCCGCATGTTGAAGGTTGGATCTCCCGTCGACGAAAGCTGGTGCACCATCTTCCGGGTCGGCGTGCCGCGATCGAAAATGCCCGGATCACCTTCTTCGAGAATGACCATGCAACTGCCATTGATGCGCTCGTCATCAGAGCCCACGGCAGCGGTGACGAAATTGGCGAACCCGATGTTGGTGATGAACCGTCCGCGCTTCTCCACTTGCAGGAGCGGCTCTTGCCCATCCTTCCACTCCACGATTCGCACTTTCCCGTTGAGCATTCCCGTATCCACGCCCACGTACGGGATCGGTTCGGTCAAACAGAAAGCTCCTCGCCAAGGCTTGCGGTCTTCCCCGGGCTGCGCCGGGGCTGCAAGCTTCATGTACTGGCTCTGCTGCTCCGCCGTGCCGCGCTCATGGATGGGCGCCAACGCCAGGCAACCCGCCAGACTCGCCGTGGCCGCACCGCCGTCGACCCACGACAGTTCGAACGCCACCAGTGCCAGGGCCAGATTTTTTGGACCGGCAAACAATCCGCCCTCCTCCGGATCCATGAAGACGGCTGTGATTCCCGCTCCGTCAAATGCTTCCAACAGCGAGGCTTTCCCATCGGTCCATTCATGCGAATTCCTGCCACCATTGGCCACCAACCGCGCCACAGGACCGCGCGCCACTCCCCGCGTCGCCTGCACCAGCATCTGCAAGTCGAAGCGGTCCGCGAATCCCCATTGCACCTGACGCGCCGCATCTGTGGGCAATGTCCGCAAGGTCTCTGGTTGCACCGGGCTCGCAGTTGCCATACACGTCTCCTTCTCGCCGCAAGGGTTGCAAGCGATTCTGCCGTTGGGACAGACGAGGGTCTGTGATTCAAATCACAGGCGGCTATGATTTTGGAAGCGGGCCGAACAGAAGGCCACTGGAGTGGAACTCCAGGGCCAAACAATATAAATTGGGGCGCATGCGGAGTCCCGGGATTCTTTCTGTTTCGCTCCTTACCACTTTCATCCTTTCGTCTGGTTTCGCGCTGTACACACCGCGGGCGCATCCGAAAGACCGCTCTTCAGTCGAATCACGCGACTGGCCCGCGTATGGCGGATCACCGGAATACCAGCACTATTCGCCGCTCGCCCAGATCAATCGCGTGAATGTGAAGCAACTGCAGATCGCGTGGAGCTACGACACCGGCGAGCAGGGCGGACTCCAAACCAGTCCTCTGGTTGTGGACGGAGTGCTCTACGGAATCAGCCCGACACAAAAGATCTTCGCTGTTGATGCCGCCACAGGAAAAGAACTCTGGAAATTCGACTCGGGGATCAAAGGCATGCAGCCAGACCGCGGACTCGCATACTGGTCTGACAAGGGCGACAAGCGGATTCTGGTTGGAGTGATGAACTTCCTCTACGCTCTCGACGCGACGACAGGCAAGCCGATCCCATCTTTCGGAACAGACGGGCGCGTCGATCTGCAGGAGAATCTCGGTCGCGAGCCTCGGCTCCAATCCATCGCTCTGACCAGCCCCGGAATTGTCTACAAGAACTTGATCATCGTCGGCGGCCGCAATCCTGAAACCCTGCCCTGCCCGCCGGGAGATATCCGCGCTTACGACGTTCGGACCGGCAAGTTGCGGTGGTCGTTTCACACGATTCCACATCCCGGCGAATTCGGCTACGACACCTGGCCAAAAGATGCATGGAAGACCAGCGGCGCCGCCAACAACTGGGCCGGCATGGCACTCGACGTTCGGCGAGGAATCGTCTACGCTCCTACGGGCTCAGCCGCTTCTGATTTCTATGGTGCCGATCGCATCGGCGACGATCTATTCGCGAACTCTCTGATCGCACTGAACGCGGAAACCGGCAAACGTATCTGGCACTTCCAGGCGGTCCGGCACGACTTGTGGGATCGCGATTTCCCCTCCGCTCCTGTACTGGTCACCTTGAAACGCGATGGCAAGCCCGTCGATGCCGTCGTACAGACGAGCAAGCAAGGCTTCCTGTTCATCTTCGATCGGGTCACGGGCAAGCCTCTGGTCCCAATCGAGTACCGCAAATACCCGGCGAGCATTCTTCCGAACGAAATCGCCGTCGCCGAGCAAGGCCTGCCCACCTGGCCCGCACCCTATGCACGGCAGAATCTGACCGAAGACATGTTGACGACTCGCACTCCGGAGGCCCACCAATGGTCTTTGGAACGATTCAAGGCATCCATTCACGAAGGCCAGTTCGTTCCCTTTCGTGTGGGAACGGAGACGATTCTGTTCCCCGGCTTTGACGGCGCAGCGGAGTGGGGAGGTCCCGCCGTCGATCCAGACACCAACATCGTTTATGTCAATTCCAATGAAATGGCATGGACCGCCTCACTCTTCGAAGACAAAGGAGAACGCGGCGCCAAGGCGATCTACTTGAGCCAGTGTGCCGTTTGCCATGGCGAGAACATGCGCGGCGCGCCCCCCGACATTCCTGGCCTTGACGGAATTGGCAATCGCCGAAGTGCCACGGACATCTCGGCGACGATCCGCGGCGGTAAAGGACGCATGACGGGATTCCCGAATCTTTACGAAGACCAACTCAGCGCATTGGTCGAATTTCTGCTGACCGGCGAGAACAAAGAACTCTCAAGTTCCGGGCCTCCGCTGCCGGCCATGAAATACCGCCTCACCGGCTACCGCCGCTTCCTCGATCCCGACGGCTACCCTGCGATCGCGCCGCCATGGGGGACGCTTAATGCCATCGACCTGAATACCGGCGAGTACAAGTGGAAGATCAACTTCGGGGAATACCCCGAACTCGCAAACAAAGGAATGAAGAACACTGGATCAGAAAATTACGGTGGCCCGATCGTCACGGCGGGAGGCTTGGTCTTCATCGGCGCAACGAATTACGACAAGAAGTTCCACGCGTTCGACAAGTCCACGGGAGTGCTCCTCTGGGAGACCACATTGCCATTCAGCGGGAACGCCACTCCCATCACCTACGCCGTGAATGGCCGCCAGTACGTTGTGATTGCCGCCGGAGGCGGAAAAGATCCAAAATCGGGATCTGGCGGAGTTTACGTAGCTTTCGCGCTCCCGCAAGAGGGCAAAAAATGATGAGGTTCAATCTTGCGTGCCTTTCCCCGCTGATATTCGCACTCATCGCAATCGCCTCCGCCCAGGATTCGAAGTTCCCTCCTACAGAACAGCAGATTCCGGTGCCGGAATGTCTGACCATGCGAGGCTTGTGGGAAGGCGGTTCGAAGGCATGTACGCAAAATGAGCACGAAGCCTGGCTGGCCGATATCACACATTGGCGCAACGAGCGGCGTATCCGAATCGGTTACAACGGTTCCCGCTACGATCTTCCCGCGCTGCGATGGACTCAGTCCTCATTCATTCAGCCTCAGATGATGGTGCACGACCGCTACTTCTATGATCCCGTGTCGGGCAAATACACCGTGGACCGTTATGTCGACGATCTCGAGAAGCGTTATGGCGGAATCGACGCCGTACTGATCTGGCCAACCTACCCCAACATGGGCATCGATAACCGCAACCAGCAAGACATGATTCGCAGCATGCCCGGCGGCGTTGCCGGCGTGAAACAGATGATCGCCGATTTTCATCGTCGAGGCGCGCGTGTTCTTTTTCCGATGATGATGTGGGACCAGGGAACTCGCGATCCCGGAATGCCGTGGCCCGAGGCCATTGCAACTCTCATGGCAGAGATTGGCGCCGACGGTATCAATGGCGACACGCAGGACGGCGTTCCACTGGCATTCTCAGTCGCGGCGGACAAGGCTGGTCACCCCCTTGCCTTTGAGCCAGAGGGCGGGCCTTCCGATGAAGCGCTTGCGTGGAACATCATGACCTGGGGGCAATATCAATTTCCGTTTACTCCATTGGTCGACAAGTACAAATGGCTTGAGCCCCGGCATATGGTCAATATCTCGGATCGCTGGAAGCGCGACAAAACCGACGATCTGCAGTTCGCTTTCTTCAACGGCATCGGTTGGGAGAGTTGGGAGAACATCTGGGGCATTTGGAACGGAATCACTCCGCTTGATGCTGAAGCGACCCGCCGCGTCTCTACCATCGAGCGAGCGATCGCGCCTTTCCTCGTTAGTCAGGCCTGGGAACCCATGGCTCCCATGCTTCGTTACGGTGTCTACGCCAGCCGCTGGCCCATGGAACAGCAAGCCGTTTGGACGATTGTGAACCGCAATGAGTACAACGTTGAAGGAGATCAGATCGAGATTCGCGCCACTCCTGGTTCCCGCTACTTCGATCTGTACCACGGAGTAGAACTGAAGCCTGAAGCGCGACGCGGCGGACGAACCGTGCTCGCCTTCCCCATCGAGGCTAAGAGCTACGGCGCGGTGGTGGCCACGAACACGCCGCCGGATCAAAGGATCCTCTCCTTGATGTCGACCATGAAAACCCTCACGGCCACTTCCCTGTCGAGCTACTCGCACGAATGGAAAGTCCTGCCCCAGCAAATGGTTCCCATTCCGTCGACCAAGGCAGCGATCACCACTCCTCCCGGGATGATCAAAATTCCCGAAGCCGATTTTATTTTTCGTGTCTCTGGAATCGAGATTGAGGGCTTCAACGACGTGGGCGTCGACGTTCAGTATCCCTGGGAGGATTCTCCCCGGCGCTTCCATGAGCACCCGATCCACATCAATTCGTTCTACATCGACAGATTTCCAGTCACGAACGCTGACTTCAAGAAGTTCATGGACGCTACTCACTATCATCCGAAAGATGATCTGAATTTCCTTCGTGACTGGAAGGATGGAACCTATCCGAGCGGCTGGGAAAACAGGCCTGTCACCTGGGTCTCTCAGGAAGATGCGCGAGCCTACGCGGCTTGGGCAGGAAAGCGCTTGCCTCACGAATGGGAGTGGCAATACGCCGCTCAAGGAACAGACTTGCGCATTTATCCCTGGGGCAACGAATGGGATCCGGCAGCGGTGCCGGTTCCCGATCAATCCCGCGACATGCGTGACCCCGATCCGGTCGATGCTCACCCGAAAGGTGCGAGTCCATTTGGCGTCATGGATCTGGTCGGCAACGTCTGGCAGTGGACAGAGGAGTTCGTCGACGAGCACACGCGCGCCGGAATCCTCCGCGGCGGAAGCTACTATCAGCCGCAAGGCTCAATCTGGTACTTCCCGCCAGCCCACAAACTGAACGAACATGGCAAGCTTCTGCTGATGTCGCCCAGCATGGATCGCTCCGCTGCTCTCGGTTTCCGCTGCGTGGTAGATACGCGATGAGTGTTTCCGCGGGCGCGGTCGAAGTTGACAGCCTTCTTTCTCCCTGTGCTCAGGCAAGGTCGTAGCGATCGAGGTTCATTACCTTGTTCCACGCAGCCGCGAAGTCCTTCGCAAACGCCTGCTTCGAGTCGTCACACGCATAGACTTCTGCGATCCCCCGGAGCTGGGAGTTCGAACCGAACAGCAGATCGACGCGCGTGCCCGTCCACTTGATTTTGCCCGTAGCCCGATCAAGCCCCTCATACACGCCTTCGGAAGTAGGCGAGGGCTCCCACTTCGTATTCATGTCGATCAAGTTGACGAAGAAATCATTCGTCAGCGTCTCGGGCCGGTTGGTGAACACGCCGTGTTTTGTCTGCCCAAAGTTCGCATTCAGGGCGCGCATGCCGCCGATGAGAACCGTCATCTCGGGGGCAGTCAATGTCAGCAACTGCGCCCGATCCACCAGCAACTCCTCCGCCGACAGGATCTGTCCGCTTCGGAGATAGTTGCGGAACCCGTCCGCAATCGGCTCCATTACGGCGAAGGAGTGCACGTCGGTCTGCTTCTGCGAAGCGTCCGTGCGACCCGGCGAGAAGGGAATCTTCACTTTGTGCCCGGCCCTTTTCGCAGCTTCCTGGACGGCGGCGCAGCCGCCCAGCACGATCAGGTCAGCCAGCGAGACCTTCTTTCCTTTGTTACCGCCTCTGTTCCCATTGGACTTGTTTCCGTTGGATTGGGAGCTGTTGAATTCCTTTTGGATCCCCTCCAGCTTTTTGAGAACCTTCGCCAGTCCGGCCGGCTGGTTCACTTCCCAATCTTTTTGTGGAGCGAGACGAATGCGTGCCCCGTTCGCCCCACCGCGCTTATCGGATCCGCGGAACGACGACGCCGAAGCCCAGGCAGTCGTAACCAGTTGGGAGATCGACAGTCCGGATGCAAGGATCTTTGCCTTGAGAGCAGCAATGTCCTTCTCCCCGATCAATTTATGATCCACGGCGGGAACAGGGTCTTGCCACAGTAGGGGCTCCTTCGGAACGAGCGGGCCAAGGTAGCGCGAGATCGGCCCCATGTCGCGGTGCGTCAGCTTGAACCACGCTCGCGCAAACGCGTCCGCGAACTCATCCGGATGCTCGTAGAAGCGCCGTGAAATCTTTTCGTAAGCGGGGTCGAGCCGCAAGGAGAGGTCCGTGGTCAGCATGGATGGCGCATGATGCTTTGAAGGATCGTGCGCATCCGGCACCGTACCGTTGCCTGCGCCATTTTTCGGGGTCCACTGATAGGCACCGGCCGGACTCTTCGTCAGTTCCCATTCGTAGCTGAACAGGTTTGTGAAGTAGTTGTTGCTCCACTTCGTAGGCGTCGTGGTCCAAATGACTTCCAGCCCGCTGCCGATCGTGTCATCCCCTTTGCCTGTGCCAAATTTGTTCTTCCAGCCGAGGCCCTGCTCCTCGATGCCGGCGCCCTCAGGTTCGGGGCCGACATACCGTTTCGGATCGGCAGCGCCGTGGGTTTTACCGAAGGTGTGACCGCCGGCAATGAGGGCAACGGTTTCCTCGTCATTCATCGCCATGCGGGCGAAAGTCTCTCGGATATCCCGAGCCGCGGCGATTGGATCTGGCTTTCCATTCGGCCCTTCCGGATTCACATAGATCAGGCCCATTTGCACGGCTGCGAGAGGGTTTTCAAGATCACGGTCGCCGCTGTAGCGCTCGTCGGCGAGCCACTTGCCTTCGGGGCCCCAGAAGACGTCCTCTTCGGGCTCCCAGACGTCCTCGCGCCCGCCGCCGAAACCGAACGTCTTAAAGCCCATCGACTCGAGGGCAACGTTGCCGGCTAGAATCATGAGGTCGGCCCACGAGATTTTCCGCCCATACTTCTGCTTGATCGGCCACAGCAGCCGGCGCGCCTTGTCGAGGTTCACGTTGTCCGGCCAGCTGTTGAGCGGCGCGAAGCGCTGCTGACCGGCTCCGGCCCCGCCGCGGCCGTCGCCGATGCGGTACGTCCCTGCGCTGTGCCACGCCATTCGAATGAATAGTGGCCCATAGTGGCCAAAATCGGCCGGCCACCAATCCTGCGAGTCAGTCATCAAGGCATGCAGGTCTTTGATGACGGCATTCAGGTCGAGGCTCTTGAACTCTTTCGCGTAGTTGAACTCCTTGTCCATCGGATCGGACAGGGGAGAGTGCTGGTGCAGGATCTTCAGGTTCAGCTGATTCGGCCACCAGTCCGCATTCGTCGGGGCCCCAGCTGCGGTATGTGTGAACGGGCACTTCGCTTCGGTTGACACGTCTTGCTCCTTCCTTCAAATAGATTATGACGAACGATGCATGCATCCTGGTTTTCGCATTCGCGTAATCGCCGCTGCGATCAAGGTTCTTGCTTTCGGAAATGGGAATAATCCCCGTTGGGTACAGAATGTTGTGCTTAGGGAATCTCTGATTAAGCTCCAACTTTGTCATCCCGAGCAGAGCAGAATTGCCGTTTTTCGGCAATCCTGCGTAGTCGAGGGACCTCGTGTTTTCTCTTCGATACTTGACCAGAGCTTCCTTAAGTTTTTGCACGGCAGCTGCGACAGAGGCCAAAGACCTCGATCAACGGCTGCGTCAGATCAAAGCCGTCCGGCACTTGCCGGGATAGCCGCTTCAAATCAATGAAGTCTCCTTCGATGTCTTGCACTAATTTGCAGCGGGAGCAGACCAGGTGGTGATGAGGTTTGAGATTGCCGTCCACGCGCAACGTAGACGCATGAGGAGTGACCTCTCGCAGCAACCCACACTCGATGAAAAGCCGCAGATTGTTGTACACCGTGGCGAGAGAAATGGATGGAATGCGACGCCGGACCGCGGCGTAAATGTCTTCTGGGGAATGGTGCCCGTGGGCAGCGACGACGGCTTCAAAGACCACCTGCCGCTGGTGCGTGACCGCCAGACCGTGCTTCGCGGCCAGCTCACGGAACTGCTCATGAGTGAGGCGCATAATTATTGAACAAGAATGATTATAAAACGATAAAGAGCAGTGTCAACGGAAATTCTTTCGTGGCGGCCCTCCCTCCCGAAGCGAACGTAATAGACGCCTTCGGGATGGTGCTCTGGTTCTCGAGTTACCATTGCGACGTCGGGCTTGAGACGCCCTTGCACAGGTAGACGGGCTTGCAAAATGGCTTTTTGCGGTCTTTGGTAGTGACTCGAGGTACAACGTTGCGGTGCGTTTGGACATGAAATCCCCCTGAGTTCTAATACTGCGAAACAAGGGATTTCACGATTGGTAGTAACAGGAACCGGTCAAAGGTTAACAGACTCACGGCACCCGCATATTCATTGGTGATTTTGAGAGCTGGCGGAGACAATGGGATACGACACCGGGACAGGTCAGTTTCGCCAGAATTATGGGTAAATCGATCAATATCAATAGCATCCATTTCATCGCCACCGCTCAATGAAAAGTCATTCTGACCCCACAAAGGCCGCCAATTTTAGTACAGAATAGTACGGCAAAAACGGGCCTCACTTGCGGGCCGCTGGGCCGTGGAACGCCCGCGCTCTGCCAGCAGAGATGCCGATAGATGCCGGTCAGACCTGTCGGGACCCATAATCAGTGCAGGTAGAACTATAGGTAAGATCAACCCAGATTCGATAACCTGTCGTAATCGTGGAACAAACAACCTCCGGTGCTAGAGTGAAGCGGATGCTTTTCCACCGTCATCACGAACCGACTAGGACTCTCGTCGTGTTCCTATTTGTCGGATTGGCATTCACCGCCGTCCACGCCCAGGCTCAAGAATCGCTTGCCAAATGCGAGGATTCGGAGGCTGACGCTTGCGCGGTTGCCGTCAGATCGAACTTGCCTCCGACGAAGCTCTCAGAGGCATACACCTTCTGGGCGGATACCTTTCCAAATCAATGGGGCAATACTACAGAGCCGATGAAGCTGCTGCGCAAGGCGCTCGAGTTCGATCCGAACAACGCGCTGGCAACGTACTTGCTCGCCATGTATATACCCGGCAGCATGAATTACAGGTACGACGAAGAGAAGGAGAAGCTGCTGAAACGCGCCGCCGAGCTGCGTCCCGATTGGGAGGCGCCGCACGCACAACTAGCGCTGCTGGCCGAGCCGTGGGGATATCAGAGGATGATCCAGGAGTGGACGGCTGCCCTAAAGTTCGGCCCTGACGATCCTTTCTACGCCGCCAAGCTGAAAGAGGCGCAGGAGAAGTTCGAAGCGCAGAAACGCGACTTCGTGGAGAAGGAAGCGAAGGCCAAAGTCGATCCGCAAGCATGGGCGGGTGCGACGATCTATTCCGCCAAATTCATGTGCGATATCGTCAAGGCCGAACAGTGGACCGCCAAGTACAACGAGTTTCATCGCGACGGTCACTATCCCGCGCTAGTGCTGGCCGATACATACTCGGCCTGCGGCCAGCCGGAGAAGGCGCGGGCGATGTATCGCGAGGTGATCGCCAGATACGAAAAGTGGGTGAACAGGGGCCTAAAGAGACAAGAAGCCATTCAGGTGCAAATGCAACAATTGGCCTATCTCGACTTGCTGCCTGAGGCCAATCGGATGCACATCATTCTCAATACCATATTTGCACGGGACGAAGACTGGTGGCGCATAAAGGTCGAGTGTGAAGAAGGTGAACAACTTGGGACTCCAACGGCGGAACTCTACGCGCAGCACGCGAACGCTCTGATTCGGGGCGAGCCCCCCGGATACGAAACGGAACTCCAATCAGTCATCGAGAAGGCGCTCAAACTTGATCCCAAATTCCTCGATGAACACCCCGAGTACGGCTCGCGCTATAAGGAACCGGCCAAACAATGAGGAATCACGCGGCTTCCGATCTGATCTGTTGGCTTGTGGGCGTGGTTGTGTTGGTGGCCGCTTCATCGGCTCAAGAGCTCATACCGAAATCCGGAGCTCTGGTTGCGATCGACACGGGGCAAACGCTCTGGATCGCGCCGGTCAACGGAAAGATGCAAGTCCTCGCTCTTGATGATTATGTTATTCCGCGAAAAGATGGATTCTGGCGCGTGCTGTTGCCATCGAAGGCGATGCCCCCGGACGTGTTGGCCGTTCCACTTGCGAAAAGCAAAGATGCGCTCGCTGCAGAGCAGAAAGCATCGCCTCAAAAGAAGGAAGGTCCGACGGAGGGACAACATCAACCGGATCAGGAGGCACAGCCAGATCTCAACGAAGTGCATCGCCAGGAAGTGAAATTCCTGAGTCCGATTTACATTTCCGTCTACACCGAGACTGAACAAACCGAGGCATACAGCCTGTTGCAGACCACCGAACAGACTGGCGAAAGCACGCTGGTGTTTTCCGATTCACATTTGTCGATTCCCGAAGACGTCAGGATGAAAGACGTGAAGCCCTGCATCGACCCTGAGAATCAGGACACTAACTATCAAGAATACGCCTCCGACAACGAGAGTCTCGGCATCGTGCGGACGCGCGGGAAGTGGCGCTACGACGGTGCGATCTCGCTGCGGGGATACAGGACAAACTGTGCCGTTTCACTAGTGCCACCCAAGAGCATCGTTGCGCAAACCGAATTGTTCCCGCGCTGGAAAGATATCAAAGACGCGTATCCTGATGCCGACGACGCCTTCTCGTCGCCAAATCACGATGTCCTGCTGGTCTTCTACCAGAATCGGCTCATGGTCGCGCCAGTAAGACAGGGAAAAGTCGGGAAACCGCTCCTGCGTCTGGAAGTGAATGGGAAACCGGTGATGGCGGAGTGGGCTTTGGGAAGGTACATGGACGCCTGGACGAAAGAACTGGCGCCTTATTTTGGCACGTATACGCCGAAAGCGAAGCCCGCTGAATAGTGCTATTGCGTGTCGAACGCCAGTATCTGTGCAGGCGAAAAGCCACACTTGATGATAAATTGTACGCCCTGTTTTAGCTGGTTACGGTACTTGCTTCCGCCTGCGAGGCGCGACGAGAAGGCGTCGTCGGCATCAGGATAGCTGCGGCGCAGGACAAGGCCCGGTTCACTTTTGTTTAGCAACAGCCTTCATCCAGTCTGCGACACTGGCGGGGGGGGAATCCTTTTGAGCCTGCCGCACCACAAGCGGGTCGTACTTCTTCTTCTGCTCGTCGCTCAATACTGCCCTGATGCGCGCAACCGTACTGTCCTGGAGACCACGGAATCGGCTGATTCTCTCAGCACCTGAAAGCGACCCATCGAACCGAATTCGTCTAGTCTGGACCTGCCGGAACTCCAGGATTTTCTTGATCTCGGACTGTTGAGTTTCGCTGAGGTCCAACGACTCAGCGAATCGCTTGACCTGATCATCTATGGTTATGGTGCGTCTCTTGTAAGGAGTCCGAGGCTGAGGCTTTGTGTCAACATTTCCGGACGTCTGGCCAACCGCCAGAACGACCGCAAGCAGGCCCCATGCGGGCAGCCCTAAAGCCACGAGCAGCGGTGTTTTGCCTAAACCGTTCCTACCTCTTGCGATCGATGTTCCGAGTCCACCAACGTGTCTACTCATAATGTGTCTTCTCACTCTCACTTTTTCCTTCGAAACGAGAGGCCCCAGTTGGGCAAACTTGATTCTCCCCGCCCTTGATCTAATTGCGGCAGGGAGATCGCGCGCACCGGAAGCTGGAAATCCGGGCAGCTGTGCCCGGTCCGGACTCCTCGAGAGACTTGTATTACGTCAGACTGCAAGCGAGCGCGGACGCAGGGGAGGCAGACGCTAATCCACTACTAGCCCTTGGGCTTGGAATTTCCCGATCACGACGTCAACGTGGTCTCCTCTTTTCACCCGCCTGCCTTTGTTGGAGAAAGCCATCCAGTAGGCCTTGCCGGCTTGGGGGGTGGCGCTCTGGCGCAGTTGCCCGACCTTCTCAAGCGACGGGACGACTAATTTCACTCCTGCCGCTGGGTCGATCAGGGAAGGCTCGTTCTTCTTATCGTTAAGGGTCTTAGCCTTCTCAGCGTCCAGCACGCGATAACTGAATCGAATGACCTCGCCCGACTCAGTCCACTTTACAGAGAGAGAGTCAACTCCCCAAATGAGCCGGTAGTACTCTCCTGCCCGCCCCGCGAAGCGATCGGGATGAAAACGGGATTTCGCCGGCGTTGTCGCCGGCGCTCCGGCTTGAGCAGGAGATTGCCCCGCGGATGGATTGGCTCTCCCATTGGTTGAGGGTGTGGCGCTCTGCGCCGATAGAACGGTGCAGAGGAGCAATGGAGCGAAGATCGTCGATCGAATCATCATGTTTTCCGTTGATGCATCGCGGCACGGTCTAGCCCTGCTTGGTGACGGCTCCTACTTGCCTTCCAGAGAAGCGGCACATGCCTTCACCGCCTTGTCCTTCGGCTGCTTGGCGAGTTCATCGCTAATCCAGGTATAAGCATTTTTGTACTCCGTGGTCTCGCGTGCTTCCGCCACTTCCTCCTCCGGCACATCGCGGACCAGGAGCTTCTTTTGTTCTTGATACTTCGCGGCATTTGGCGAGTCGATCTGGGCACAGAAATCAAGCGTGCCTTCGATCTTCCCGAATGCATCATTCGGCAATGGAAGTTTGGCCAGCGCCAGTTGTGGAATTACGATGGCAGCGCTCAGACATAGGATGCGATGGATTTTCATAATTTAACCTTTACATTGGCCTTCTTGATGCGACTCAACCGAATTCTGGTGCGCCCCTTCTGTTTCTGGACTTGCACAATTGCCCTGCACAAGACCAATGCTGCTCGCGGGTTTTCCCGCGAGCAGCATCGTGTTTAGGACTTCCTCTGACCTGTTCGACATTACTGCGCCGTGCCGGTCAGGGTTGACGTTTGCGTGCCGGCCAAGTCGGTGACCGATATGGTCGCGTTCTTGACGCCGGTCGTCTGGCTGTTCAACGGTGTGAACCGCACCGTGACTATGCAGGCCGCACCCGGAGCCAGGGTCGTCTGGCCCAGAATCTGGCCGCCACCCGCAGGACCGCAGGTCGAGAGCAGGCGGAAGACGCTGAACTCGCTCGAGTTGGTGCCTCCCAGCACTCCTTGCGTAATGCCGGTCAAGGGCACGTTCCCCGTGTTGGTGAGCGTGAAGACCTGGAAGGGGCAGGTAGCCAAAGTACATCCGCGAGTTGCAGACGTGGTCCACGTCGGCGGAGTGAGGGCTGCAGTCACCACTCGCGCCACGCCTGTACCGCTGAGCGCAACCGGCGAACCCGTCACCGCAACGTTAGCTGTGATAGTCAGCGTAGCGTTCGTCGTAACCAGGGCCGTCGGCGAAAACACCACGTTGATGGTGCAGGTTGAGTTTACCGCCAAGGTCGCGCCGCAGGTGCCGCCCGCCGCTCCTGTCGGCCGCGAGAAGAGCGGAGACGAGAAGTTAAGCGCGATACCAGTTCCAATCGCCGTTCCGGTGTTGTGCAGAATCAGCTGCAAAGAAGCACTGGTTGAGTTAATCGGTGCATTCCCGAAGGCCAGCGGCCCTCCAGTCACGCTGAGGATCGCCACCGCAGGTTGCGCCCCGAACTCGACCGCGCCGGCGTCAACTGCGTTGTTGGTCTTCCTCACATTGTTGAAGAAGTCCGTAGGCGGCGCCTGAGTATAGGGAGCGCCAGCAGTGGACGGGATGTAATTGATCGCGGGCGAACCCGCCGCTATCGCGTAGTTGCCGAGCAGGGTACCCGTGACGGGGTTCGTTTCCGCCAGCGGGCCCCAACTGATGTTGATCCAGTTGTTGCCTTCGTCCACGGTCGCGTTCGGAGTCAAGGCAAATACTGGGTTAGGCACGGTGGCGTCCGCGATGCCCGGAGGCACCTGCCAGCCCAACGAATTGAATTCCGGCGGCGTCCGGGAACCGTTGCAGTATTGGCTGCGAACGGTCGGGTTGCCTGACGAGTTGTGCAGAGAGATGCCGCCATACGAACCTGCCGAGATGGCCGACAGGAACGAATAGGTCGGGGCCAGCGTAAGCCCAGAACCGTGGTTAGTCGGTCCCGTGTCGCCGCGCACCCCGATGTCCCAATAACTCGTAGTCGGAAATGAGACGCAGGCACCTGTGCCACCAGTGATGATCACTCCACCCCCGTTGGCTGCGGTGGCGTCCGCTGTCGGCTGGGTCGGCACTGTCGTATTGGTAAACGCCTCATACAACGCGACCTGGTTCTGCTGGTTGGTTGTGGTGTTTCCCGTAGTGGCGGTGCCGACGCCGATGTAGAACGAGCGGTTCTGATAGAACAGGTCGTTATACAACAGTGGGACCGAGTAGTTCTTGCAGGTGGCGTTTTGCCCACTCGACCCATGACCCGAAGGGCATGTAACGCTCACGCCTGTCAGGTTCGACTTCAGCGTGATGCTGTCCTGGATGCTCGCCAGGCCAGCGGGCTGCGGGCACGATCTGGTCGTACCACCAGGCTGTATGCAATTGGTTCCCTGGGTACTGGCCAAGGGAGCCCCAATTGTATTGAAGAGTACTCCCGCCGAAGCGGTGCTGTCGTTGGACATGACCGTGTTGTTGATGATGTTCACGTCCAGTGCATCCATCAGGGAAATTCCAGCACCGTCCCAGCCAGCGACGTTATTGGTGATGATGTTGTTGGTAACGAGCACCGTGTTCCAATGGCTCGGAGTTGTCGGGAAGCTGACCACGTCAGAACCGTTGGTCTGCTGCAAGGCCAGGCCGCCGCCGCTGCCGCTTTCTGCCTGGTTGCCCATGATCAGGTTGGCATTGATGACTAGGCCGGGTCCGGTGCCGTCACTGGGCCCAACCGAGCCCGGGGTAGGCACGCAATCCGTGTCGACGTTCGCGCCGCAGGTAGGATCAACATCGGGCGCTCCCATGATCAGGAGTCCGCCGCCGTTGGTTACGATCGTCGGGTTGGTGCTCTGATTGAACAGGAACGTGTTGTGCTCGATATCCCCGTTGTAGCTAAAACCGATGTGGGCGACACCGCCACCGTCACCAGTGCTCAGGTTCCCGCAAATCCAGTTGTAGTTGAATTTGTAGAAGTCGGAACCGGTGCAGAAGCTGACGCCGCCCCCTCCTGCCGGCGTCGCCGAGAACAATTCGTCGCCCGTAGAAGAGTTCTGAGTGATGTAGTTGTTGTGCATGTTGACGTTGAGGTTGTGGCAGTAGGGCAGCTGAAGATTCGTGACATTTGTGCTTTGGCAGGAGCCGGGTGGCGTTGCATTACCCGTACCGGGCCCGAGGTACGCGGGCGGAAATTCACCCTGACCAACGCTGATGCCGCCCGAAAGCGTTCCGGCGTTGTTGTAGATCCGGTTGTTGGAGAGCTGCAGGTTATGTCCCCAGCCGTGTACAAAGACACCGCCGCCGCCCTGGGAGCTGTCAGTGATACCCAAGCCGTCGATGCTGGACGGATTGCACTGGAAGCTGCTCGGGAACGGATTCGGTCCGGCGGCAGTCCCGCAAGTACTGGCGTTCAAAAGCGTCGTGCCAGTCGGGAATCCGGCCAGCAAAGTCGGATCCCACGGACTGGCGCCGTGGAAGTCCACGCCTTTCGATAACACAGTAATTCCTGCTCCTTCCAGCGCTCCCATCAGCGAGGGCTCTTGCAGGAGTTCTGCCAGGTTGCCGTTGAGCGACGCGTCCCAACCGACCGTGGCCTCCAGTGGCAACCGATCGACCTGAGGGTTGTTGGCGGTGGCGTTGTAGCCAAACCAAGTAGGCCCTGCGCAACTTGGGGTCCACGTCTTTGGCGAACCATCGGAGCCCAGCCCGAACAGACAGTCGACCTCTGCGCGCCAAGTGTCCAACTTGCCCGCCGGATGGGGATTTGCGTTGATGACGCTGGAGGCAGCTCCGACACCTTGGAGCCGGACCGGCTTCCACATCAGCAACATTTCCTGGTGGGTAGCTTGGGAGTGGGGAACGGCGACGTTGGGAGCGGTGGTACACGCCACTGGCCCTGTCGTCCCGGTGCAAGTCGGGTCAACGATGATCAAGTCGCCTGGCTTAGCCGCATCAATCGCCGCCTGGATCGTGCCCGAGGCGGGGACGTGAGTTGGAGCCTTGCCGCCAACTGTGACCGTCACGGTGTCGATCGACTGCTGACCCGTGTTTGTCGTGATCAGCAGTTGACCGCACTGTGCAGTCGAGCCTCCGTATTGCGCTTGCTGCTGAAGGGCACAGTTTGGCAAGCCGGCGGGGACCGTAACAGTAATGGTTGTGTCACTCCAACCCCCAACGGTGGCGGGCAGCCCGCCGATGGTCACACTTCCGGTTCCCTGCGAAGCGCCGAAGCCGTAGTGGCGCGTAACAGTCTTCTGGTTGTACGGAGCCGTCGTGGCGGCCGGTCCTGAGTAGGCGTTATTGGGCACTGGCACGAAGCCCAACGAAGAGACGGTGAGGATGTGGCCGGACGCGCTGACCCACGGTCCAATCCCGTCGCCATCCACTTCACTGATGGCCGGGGTAAGATCCGGGTAGGAGCAGTCGGGGTTGTTGTATCCCGCTCCCGCGAAGGCAGACGTGGGCACGACGGGCGTATCCATGTACTGGGTCTGCCCAGGCATGAACGGGATCTCGTAGCAGAACTGGCTGTATTCAGGGTTGAACAACGGATCCGGAGTCGGCCCGGTGCCCGGGTCGTTCATGCACGTCACCATCATGGTGGGTGCGTACCCCGTCGGGTTGGGCGGATTGACTTCCCAGGTTGAGTACGTCAGGCCGTTGTAAGTTCCCCAGTGGTCGGCGTAGGTGCGTGCGATTTCGGCGCCTGACCAATCTTTGATGGAGATGGGCAGATCGGCTGGTGAGAATTTCTCACCGAACTGGGGCGAGAACGGATCGAATTCGGAAGTGTAGTCATCCGTGATCACACCGGTGAAGTGGGCGGCTACGTGAGTCGAGCTGAAGGTCCAGAACTTGGCCAGGGCCGACGTCTGGTCCGTGAGATTTACTTCCTTGCGGTCGCACAAGTTGCGAGTGGCTCCGGCGAACGGTGCAACTTCTTTGGACTGCGGGAACAGGCTGATGAAGTCGGGAACGACTCGCGACGCTCCAACGCACGGCCAGAAGGTTTCAACGCTCCCCGTGTCGCCTTCGTGACTCGGGAGTGTGGTGCGCCCGAAAGTGTTCGTCGGGTTCTGGGGATTGTTAGCGTTGTAGTAAGCTGCAACTTCCGCCTGATCGGGCAGGATGAATACGTTGCCCAAGCCAGCGAACTCCTGGGTTATCGGCGCAATGTAATTGTCACCGATCAGGATGTTTTTGTCCTCTTCCTTCACCAGTTCGTAGCCCGGAGGTACGACCATCTCGACGACGTACTTGCCGGCAGGCAGCATGGGAGTGCCAAACCGGTAGGGATCAGTCGAGTCTGGGTTGGGTATGCAACCGCTACAGTTCGTGCCGGATGGCTTCCCTGTCGTCGGATTAAGTCCGGTGACGCTGGGGAATTGGTACATGCCGTCATACGGAGCCGGCTGGGCCTGGTTCCAGTTGTGCATGCCGTCATAACACTTGAACTGGGCGTTATTCGGCAAGGGGTGGGCCGGGATACCCCCGTTGTTGTACATGTCGAGCCACTCGGGCTGGTTGAACAACGAGAAGAAGAAGAGATCGCCGGGCGCCGACGATGTGGGGGCTGGGAGTTGGCCCGGGCAATTCATGTTCGGGACGTTGTCGGAACGGAAACCCTGGGCCCAATCGTCCCAGCTGCTGGTCTTGGTGGTGTCGATCAATGTGAGTGACACGCTGCCATCCGGTGCCGTACCTTCTTTATAGAGGTTGACAGTCACTCCCGGCACGTCCGGGGTCCAACTGGTGTGGATGAGTAAGGTCGGATCATCGAATGGGCGGGTCGAGGCGTAAATCACCTCACCGTGGATGCCACCCGTTTCGCCGACGATGTAGGGCTTCTTCCCGAATTCAATGAAAATGTTCTGGCCGGAGAAACCCTGCCAACCTTCGGTGCCAAACCACAAAGGCGGATCAACTCGGCCAGTGGAACCGCCCGCACCGCCCGGCGCAAGGGGAGACGGAGCATCGCCGCAGTCTGCAGTGGCGCAGTACCACGCACCCGGTACTCGCAAAGCAGTGGGCAGAGGGACCTGCTCGATCGTGTTTGCCAACTTATCGGCGAAGCCGTTCGCGGGCGCGCAAGGTGCGGTGGGGGGCGTAACAGCCGTCCCGCAGGGCGTGCCGTCAGCGGGCCCTCCCGCGTCATAAACCACGTGGACGCCCGTGGTCTTGTAACGGGTTGTGTCGCTTTCGATCACATACCAGCTGAACAGCGGAAAGATTTCGTTGAAGCCGGCGTTGCCGCTTAGGTCGGTGTTGTTGAAGTTGGAGTAGCTGCCGTCGCGGAAGCGGTTGTTCGTCGCCACCAGCGTGAGTCCGTCTTCATTACTGTCCCTCACACCATTGCCGTTCGCATCGAAGAAGGTTGTGGTGTAGATGTTTGCTTGCCACTGGTTGGTGGCAATCTGTCCCAAATTGACGGTCGCTCCGCCAGCCAGCCGGACCGGCGTTGACAGACCATCGACCAGCATATCGTTCCACTGGTCAAGGACGGTGATTCTCCAATCACCATCGGGAAGACCGGAGAGAGTGAACTTCCCATTTGAGTCGCACTTGGTGAAGGCAAAGTCTTCGCCGTCAGCATCGCCAAAGCTCACGTAGCACTGCGTGAAGGCGAAGCTGGAGTTGTCGCCGCTGGTGTAGAGCCTCTCGTCCGGCGTGCGGCTCATGCGTTCGGTTGTGACAACGCCGGTAACGCTATTGGTGCAGTTGGTGCCACTGATGTTGGGGTCGGTGCCGTTGCAGACATACTGTTTGCGACCATTGATAATCGCCGGATTGGCAAACCCGATGGACACGTGGTATCCGGCGGGGCCGAACTCCTGGAAGAAGCTGGGCTCGCCGATCCGCAGGAACGAATCGTGCGCCTTCTGGCCGTCCAGAGTGTTGGTCTGGAGCCATTCTTCGCCGCGCGCAATCCGGTCGGCCGCCGGGGTGGCCACCACGCCGTATCTTCCCGGCATCAGGTTGGAAACGACGGCATGGCCCGCCAGCGGGGACAGTGTCTTGCCATCCGCTTCGTACTTCGGGCAGGTCACGATCGTGCCCGTGATCCCCGTTGGACTCTTGGTTGTACCGTCGAAACCCGTGGTCTGATTCGATCCGGAAATCGGGCAGGCATCGAGTCCGGTGCTGGGATCGATCGTTCCCGCCAGACCGTTCGACAAGGGCATGTTGAACATGTCGTAGGTCATCTGTCCGGTCGCGTCGCCCGTGCCGCCGGCATCGTCAAACAGAGTGATGTTGAAGCCTCCCAAGCCGGGCTCATTGGGCGACAACACGTCGACGCCACCGCCTCCATCCTGCTCACCGTTGAGCGGGAAGTCGTCCTCGAACACAAACACGGAGAGTTTCGAAGGCGGGAAGGGATTGGGTTGCACCAGCACGGTGACGGTCGGCGGGAAGGCACCGCTAGTAGCGGTGCACGTCACCGCGGGCGCCGCAGGCACGCAGGCAATCGGAGCGCCGCCCATGCCGTGGCCGCAACTTGGAGTTGCATTGCCTAAGCAACCGTTCAGGTTCTCGAACGAGTTGCCAGCATCGCCCGGCAGGACCGAGATGTAGTAGCGCTTGGTCGGATCCAGATGGACCTGGCTAGGATCCAGGGGCGCCTGTTGTGACGCAGTGGTCCTGCAAATTCCGTTACCAACGTCGCACACCGCTGCCTGACCGAGTAGGGTCTGGCCCGTTTCACAGGCCACAGCGCCTGTCGGCCCCACGCAACCCGCCGCTACCACCGGCATGTAGCTGGTGTGGAAGTTTGTTCCAAAGGTTGGAACAAGCCCGGAAGCGGTTCCGGCTGCAAAAGTCGGGCAACCCGACGGCGGGGGGTTTGTCGTACAGGCGGGGTTGATGTAGAAGGTGCGGTCTTCTTCAATGATCCAGCGATAGTCGGTCACAGGGGTTGTTTTATCTCTGCCATCCACAACCGCCACATGGAGACCCGTAGCCGTCGGGAAGGTCAGAGTCACGGTCGCGGCCGATGCGCCGATGGTCCCCTGTGAGTTCTGCGCCTTGAACGAGAACGTATAGGTGCCCGGCGCAGCGACGGTCGCGTTGAAGCCGCCGTTCGGATCGACAGACAGAGCACTGAATCCAGTTGACGTCACACTAGCGGCGTTGACCGTTAGCGGATAGCCCGCCGCGTCCTTGCAGCCCGCGAGGATACCCGGGGGTTTGATGCTCAGGGTGGTTGCCACCGTCGACGCGTATGCCGATGCGGTGCACGCAATGCCGCTGACTGCCTCAATTGGCGCCGCACCCAGGGTTACTGTGGCGCAAGCATTGCCCGAGGTCGCACCATTACCGCAATATGTAAAGGTAGTTCCCGCGACACCTCCCGTGTAGACAAATGTCCCGTCAAGGTTGAGGGTCAGTCCCGCTGGTGCGGTACCAACGACCTTCACGCCGTACACATTGATGTCGTTGGCGATTACGCCTTTTCCCGGATCCGACACGGTGAGCGTCTGACCCGCAATCACCGAGTTGTAGATGTCTGGGTTAGCCTGCACAGCCGTGAATGCCGCAGTGGCGGCGCTTGGAAGTCCAGCGCCGTTTATGCCGAGGTAAGCCAACATCCCTTCGTCGCGACCGGTCGCATTACCCGACAGGCTCAACTCGCGGTCGAACACGGGAAGCGCGGTCCCGCCGGCGGCGGGCACATTAATCATCACATCGTAGGTCTTGCCCGCGGCCAAAAACACTTCGCTCTGCACGCGGGAAACACCAGGCAGGGGGTTGCCGTCTTCAGCGATTAGGCTGAAACCTGCGACCGGTACTGCGGTTACGCCCATCGTAACGACGGGGGGCGTGGTCAGCGATCCGACGATGGAAGGCACGTGCATGCGCAAACCGGCATTCACGAAGCGCACCAGTACGCTTCCGGTGATGGGGGTTGTCGCTGTGGAGGGCAAAGGCGCAAACAGCGAGTTCGAGGCACTGATCGCACTCGACTTGTTGTTGAACGCCACTCCGTTGATGGTGTAGTACAGCGGCGTGTAATTCACCGCCGGCGGGTAGCACGTATGTGCCCCGCCACCGCAGCCGCCCGCGATTACTGTCGCAGCGGCTGTCGCTGCAACAATTGTTCCCGTATCTCCGGCCGCCGGCGTGATTATTACCACAGTTGGGGTTGGGCAAGCGGAACTGACAACTGTACAGGGAGCGTACCCGTCGCCCGCATTGGTAAGCGTAATTCCGGTAACCACTCCTGCAGTTATTGTCGCAACCGCACTGGCGCCTGAACCGGTACCTGTGATCGTGACCACCGGAGGCATCGTGTATCCAGAACCTCCAGTAAAGGTAATCGAAGTAATTGGCCCAGCCACCGTCCCGGGCTGGCGAGTCCACACTTGGGTCTCGCTGAAACCTGGGGTATTGACCGCGGTGTTGACGGCATCGTTCTGGACCGGATCGATTTCACCGAGCAACAGAGGAATTTCCGCGTTATAGCTCACGGCGCAAGTACCTGCTGTGGCGCCGGGATAAGCGCACCCCGTGGCTGAGGCTGTGGGCGCAGTGGTCACAACCAGGATTCCGTACAAGCCCATCGGCCCTTGAATCGAGGGATGCGTGCCGGACTCAATCAGATAGGTGCCGGGATTGAGGCTGGACCAAGTCAGCGCAGTCGTGGCTCCGGGCGTTACCGGTGTGGAGAAGGACTGGACGCGGTTTCCCTGTGGCGGCGGCGTGTTCGTCGCGCCGGTATTCGCGATGGGCCACGTGGTTTGCTGAGTGGCGTGGTTCGGACTCGGCGTACTGGTCGCTGTCGTTCCGAGACCCCCGCCCAACTGACCCACGATCACAAGAGAAGTCTCGGGCACGGACGTAGGCAAACTGTTGGTCAGGTTGATCGTCAAGGGGCCGGGCGGTACCGTAATCAACACGGGCGACCAGGTCCCCACGGCGGCGCCGGTGTTCAAAGCCGCGCAAGTGGCAGGCGCAACCGCCGCCGCACTGCAGCTGTAGCCCCACATCGGGACGACTGAGCCGTCGGGCAGAGTGGTGGTGGTGGCGGCCGCCGTTAGGCTCACTGACTGGGCGAGGGAAATGCCCGCTCCGAGGAGGAGAACAGTTGTTACCAGTACCGCAGTCTTCAAAGTGGCTTTGAGATGATGGAATCGCATTGCTGTCTCCTCTTAGTTAGTTGGACTCGTCGATGACAAATTCCCGGGAATCAACCAGCATCATCATGAGCATGCCGCCGGGAAAAATATTGTTGGTGGTGATTTCCCGCTCGTTGTGCGAGTGCCACATGAAGGCAAAGCCAGCTTCGCCACTGGGCGAGTTCGCGATGGTGCCCGAGGGCGGAGTTGAGCCGGTGGCGCCGCACGAGCCGGCCGCGGCCCCTGGGGCGCAGCCCGTGGCCCGCGTGGTTGCATTCGGGCCCAGGTAGGGACTGCCGCCGTACCAGGGACCGTTGGTAAAGAGATTGGGATCCGGCAGGGTAGCCGGCCCGCCGCCCGCGACATCGCCGAACGGAGCAACTTGAAGGGGCTTTTCGTGGTCCTGGCACCACTCGAAATAGTTAATTGCAGTAGGATCGCCGGTGTTGTAGCCGTTGGCATCCGGAGTACAAGGAAGCTTAGCGGTCGGGTCTTTAGAAGCAGGATTGTGACCGTACATGTCCCAGTTCAGCCCCTTGGCCGTGTAGTAGAAGATCCCGTCCATGGCCACCCCTGGAGTCGTGGTGGTGGTAAACAAGAGGGGTCCCGCGAGGGAATTCGGATCGGTCTGGCTGAGAATCAGGTTGCCGTCGCGCCCCAGGATGCGCACGTGGTTGCCGTGCTCGTGGAACGGATGCTGCCATCGGCCTTGGCCAATGATGCGGAGCAGGACTTGCTCGCCCGGATGCATATGCGGATTGCCGTTGTACGGCTGATGGGGATACGCGGGCAAATAGTTGGGGTCCATATCGTCCGGCATCGACCGTCCATTAATCATGAAATACGCGGGATGGTATGGCTCGGTCGGAACTTCCAGGCTGCATCCAGCAACGCCAGCGGTGCAGCCACCCTTCGTTTGAATCGCAAGGACCTGAGCTTCGGCCTGAGTATGGATTCGGGGATCCATCTCGGAGAACTGGAACAGGTATTCCCGGTCGTAGCAGGTCTTGCCGTGGTCGTAAGCAGACGTTGCCAGCCGGAAATCGGACTCACCCCAGTTGACTTCTGCCGCCAAGTTATTCGCTTGAAGGTCCCCGTTGGTGCAGGTGGCACCACTGGCGGGCGAAGATGGAAGGACGATGAGCGCGCCGTACAAGCCCATCTCAACCTGCAGGTCGCTTTGGGTTCCGCTGTAGTAAGCGCGCGTCCCCGGTGACGGGGCGGTGAAACGATAGGTTACCGTCTGACCAGGGGCCGCCTCCTGTGTGAGCAACCCGGGGGTCCCGTCAGTGAATGCGCTCAGCGTGACGCCCGGAAACAGGATGGAGGTGTTGCCGGCCGCGCCGGGCAAATTGTTCGTGAGCGTGACCGTTACTGACGTTCCTTCTGTGACGATCAACGTGGGACCAGGGACCTGCATGTTGTTGCAGAACCCCGGCCGAGTCAAATTGGCCGGCGCATAGGTCGGGTTAAAGGTGGTGGCGCAGCCGTATCCCCAGGAATAAACTGCCTGGCCGTCGGGCTGGTTGAGATAAGCCGGCGCAGCGACCAGGCTGAAGCTGGTGCCCTTGATGCCGGGAGCCGCAGCATACGCGGAAACCGCGAGTAACATAGCTATGGCCACCATCGCGGCCAGAAGCAGTTGTGTCCTTACAATCGCTCTTTTCATGTTCATTGCCCTCATGGCTGCGCTCCTAATTGATCCGGACTTCGGTCATCAATCCGCCGAAGTTCTCCGCGTCGTTGGAAAGATGGTCAAGATTGGGGGTGTAGAGATAGAAGATCTGGCCCACCGTGTAGCCCGTCGCATCCAAAATCACGTCAAGCGATTCGCCGCCTGCCAGCGTGATCGAGTTGGTGGTGTAGTACAGATTGTTTCCTGCCTGATCGCGAAGCAGCTTGGCGTTGTAGCCTACGACCCGCATCGGAATCCCCAGCGAGGCCAGCGTCTGATATTCGGTGACGTCCAGGTCGGAAATCCGCAGAAGAGCTCTTTTGCCGGCCGGGATGTTGATAATCGAAGGCAGGGGCTGGGAGAAATGCATGCTGCCATCCGTCGACTGCGTGGCCAACGGACCGGGTGTGACCGTGTCCGGGTAGCTCCGGCCGTTCAGCAGGAAGTATTTGTCCTTCATGTCCGAGAACCCTTCCGGGTTGAAAGTCATGCCGACAAAGTGGAAGTTCGGGTCGAAGCCGTGGATCTGAATCGGATACTCAACGTCGTACCAAGTCGATCCGTCGCCATCGTTATAGGCGTATCCGCCGGTTCCAGTCGTCGCTACCGTTGGTCCTCCGGATTTCCCGTTGTCGCCGCTGGATGGCAGCGGATTGCTGCAGAGGATGTCGGTCGTGGAATCGCACTTGGTGCGCAAGTCGCTCTGCTGCGCCTGCAGGGCTGCGTAAAGATGAGTGGTGAGCGGAACGCGGTCCTGCCGTGGGCGCACATAGAGTTGCCCGACCATGCCCATCTGCAGGTGCTCGGGAGGAGTGATATGGCAATGCCAGAAGTAGGTTCCCGCATCGGGCGCAAGATAGTAATAGGTGAAGCTGGCGCCGATGTTGATGGCGACTGAAGCATCCGGCACGCCGTCATAGAAAGAAGAAGCGTTGGGATAACCATGGAAGTGGACCGTGTGCTGTTCGAAGAGGTCTGGCCGCATGATCATGCCAACGTTGGTCAGGGTGAGAAAGAATTCGTCGTCTTCGTCGATCGCCATCATCGGAGCAGGGATGTTGCCGTTCATCACACCGACGTCCATGATTGGCCGGGGATCCACATGACCATCGAGTCCCGCGGCAATTCCCGCGGTTGCGGTGGTCGATTCGTTTACCTCAGCCAGTCCGGTGGTCGGATCGGTATACGTGAAGGCAAAGTTGGCTGGGAAAAAGGAATTGGGGACATTGATCGCTGTAACGGTCCAAGTACCGTTATAGCCGGCGGTGTCCTGCCCTGAGATGACTACCTGGCTCCCGACAGCCACACCCAAGGGTGCGTTGCCGACAACCGTGACGGTGGTCCCGACCTCGCTGATGTCGAAAATGCTGACGAGGTTGGGTATGTCGGTAGTCAGTCCCACCGCGCCGTTATAACTAAACCCCGCGGTCGAGAGAGGAAACCCGGTCCAGGTGTTGGCCATGATCCCATCGCTTGTGGCAGGATCGCCGGGTTGCAGCGTCCCAGCAGGCACGCTGTTGAACGTGGCCGGGTTCTCGGTACCCGGCAGCCCGTTCGCGATGTCCGCCAGACCTGACAATGGCCCGAAGGAGAACATATATGTCTGGGTGCCATCGCCCATCGTGGAGTAGCCGTCACCGCCTGATATCTGTTGGCACTTGATGGCACCGTTGACGTGTGCGGGGGCAGACGGGTACCCGCTCGTGCCGGTGTACGTCGGGCCTACATAGTTCGGCTCCGAATTGTTGTTGGCAGCTACCGGGTGAGTGATCGTACTGGTCGGACATTGCACGCGGAAAGACTGTGCGTTCGCGCGTACTGTCGCTAGACAGATCAGAACAAGAATCAGCAGGCGAACCTGATTTCGATTTCTCATGGGCGACCCTCTCGTCAATGCAGTCCAGATTGCTCACCGTTCGCGGAAACTGCGACTTTCATCGCGATTCAGTGGCCTGACGCTTGCGCAGATTAGAGTCGAAGCGGTAACTCAATCTTGCTCGGCAACAAACATCACCGACCAGAGGGCGTCATTTGACGAAGAATTCACAAGCAGAACGAAGGATGGAACAAGAGCACAAAGCATCGCGGGATAGTGTTGTTGTCGTGCGCAGGCATTACTTGTGGAGTGATTTTACAATCTATCGCTTCAGGGCACACTGCTCCGCATGCGTCCACATATCTCTTGTTACTCGGATCCGGCACGACTTAGAGTTGACCCCACCATCCGTTATAAAACGCGGTTGAGAGGCCCATCGGTCGTATTGACAGCAACATTGTTTTCTACGAAGATGCTTTTCATTGCTCTCCCCAATCGCTCGATGACGCCAAGGGCATCCCGTGTGTTGGTCACAATCGCGAAATTCGCGAGTTTCACTAGACAAGAAAGTTTCTTAGGAGACGAAGAACCTCCGGTTTTCCAAGTTTGCATGAATCGTTCACGCATGATCCGGGTCTTTACGCTCAGGTCATGAACGTCTCGAAGCGAGCGGCATCCATTTTCATGAGTCGAGCAATCGGCAAAAAGCGGATTCAGTCGTCATCCATCTTTTGGATCGTCGTTCTTTCCGGCATGGCCTCGCTCGTTATCATGGTCGCAGCTCTGCAGTATCGCTGGACCAAGCAACTGATCGAAGCGACTGAAGCCGGCATGGGAAACAGTCTGCGGCCGTTGACCATCGGCTGGCATTTGGATTTCTACGGTGAGTTGTCGGCGATCTGCGTTGCCTTGCAGGTCGGTCCCGACTCAGGAGCACAAGACGGGTGGAGCGATTATCTGCAGCGCTATACAGACTGGAGCCGCCGCAACGTTGCCTCCGATTCAGGACAAACCACTGCCCCCAATCCCGGCTTGGTGGAAGACGTCTACATTTGGGAGACAACGAATAAGGGTAAGCCCCAACTGCTCCGTCTCATTCCCGAAAACAAGGAGATTGAGAGTACTGAGGTTCCACCAGGGTTGGAGACTCTCCTTGCACGTCTGCAAATGGCCTCTTCCACCCTTCCTGAGGCTTTGCGCGCCTGGCAGCCACAACCCGAGATTGCTCTGAAGGAACATTCCGCCGATCTTCGCGGCATGCCGTCTCCAGACTTGCCGAGGTGGAGTGGGGCGATGATTGGCTGGCAGTTCGACGAACGTATTCCTGCCGTCGTGCATCCCCTAGTTCATCATTTACAACCTCTCGACTCCCACAGTCCTGTCCGCAGCGGTGCGGTGGATTGGATCGTAGTTGTTCTCAACTTGAATGCCATTCGACATCGGATCATCCCCAATTTGACAGAGCGATATTTTGGAGGGCCGGTAGGGCTGGAGTACAAGCTGGCGGTTGTTAAGTCTGGCAAGACGCAGCAAATTATTTACTCTTCCGATGCCGACTTTCCCAGCGGCGACGTTGCCGACCTTGACTCGAGACTGAATATTTTTGGGTCTTCTCTCGATGAGGGCGAGACTCACGATTGGCGCACGGTTAAGAGCGAGCCCGTACTCGGGCGTGGGAACAGTTTTTCAGGCCTGGTGTGGTTTCCTGTGATCCAATACGGCGCTCAGGATGCGCCGTGGATGCTTCTGTTGCAACACCGCACCTCTCCCTTGCAAACGATTGCGGCGGATATCTGGCGACGGAATATATTGACCGGTGGTGTCTTGCTACTACTACTGATCATTGACATGGGGCTGATCGTCATCGCCAGCCGGCGGGCGCACAAATTAGCCAAGCTGCAATTAAACTTCGTTGCATCAGTGTCGCACGAATTGCTTACTCCGCTGGCCGCCATCTATTGCACCGGGCAGAATGCCATGGACGGTTTAATACAGGCAAAACCGGATCTGATCGAACATGGGTCGATTATCACCGGTCAAACGCGCCAGCTTATTGATCTGGTTCGCCAAATCCTAATGTTCGCTTCCACCGACAGCGGCACAAGTCGCTACAGCTTGCGTCCACTGAGTGTGGCCGAAATCCTTCAATGTGTCCGCAGGGATGTGGCGGTGTTGGTCGATGGGGCAGGGTTCCGCGTCGAAGAGCACGTGGAACCCGGACTGCCTTTCATCATGGGAGACCTACAAGCCATTTCTCACTGTCTACAGAATTTGATTTCGAATGCGGTGAAGTACAGTGGCAAGAGTCGATGGATTGGTATTTCGGCTTCGTGTCATTACAGCGGAAGCCACGATGAAATCTGGATTACGGTTCAGGACCGTGGTGTCGGCATTGGCGAATCGGACATGACGCACATTTTTGAACCGTTTTATCGGAGTGCCAAGAGTGTGAACGCACAGATTCATGGGACGGGCCTCGGCCTCGCGGTGGCGGCGCGCATTGCGGAAGCGATCGGAGGGAGACTTTCGGTTACAAGTGAACTGGAAGTGGGAAGTGCCTTCACACTGCATCTTAAGAGTTGCCAAGCAATGGGACGCCGAATGGAAGAACAGCCAGGACTTTCTCAATCGGCTTGAGAGGATCACGAATGAATGAAAATATCTTGGTCGTGGAAGATGAGCAGGCATTGCGGCAGGCCCTTGGAGTTCGGCTTCGCTCTGAAGGCTACGTGGTTGATACCGCCGAAGATGGCCTCGTGGGATTAGAGAAGGCGACGAATCATCCTTTCGACTTGATCATTCTCGATGTGATGTTGCCGTATCACAGCGGGTTGGACGTCTGTCGGAGCATTCGGCAATTAGGGTTGGCCACCCCTGTTTTGATGCTAACCGTCAAGGATCAGACCGTCGATATCGTGGTGGGACTTAAACTCGGTGCCGATGATTACATGACGAAACCATTCGAGGCGGCCGAACTAATGGCCCGGATAGAAGCTCTCTTACGTCGTGCACCCGCTTATACCGGGCACGGCGTTCACCAATTTGGCTCTATCATCGTAGACGTCTCGCGAGGAGAAGTTACTCAAGACGGAAACCGGATCTATTTTACTCGTCGTGAGTTTCAGCTACTCTGCTACTTGATGGAGCGGGCAGGAAGTACTGTCCCTCGAATTGAACTCTTACGATCGGTGTGGGGCTACGACTCCGAAGCATTCACTCGTACCGTCGATTCTCACATTGCCAGCATCCGTCAAAAGTTAGGCGAGGACCCTAAGCGGCCCGAGTTTATCCATACGATTACGGGAGTCGGGTACAAGTTCGTGGGTGCAACTGTTCGTCGTCAGAATCTTTGAAGACAACTCGCCTCATCGACAAATCTGCGACAACTCTGTACAAGCACGGGCAGGTTTTTCGACTATCCACCCGCGTCAGCGCCTCACTGTTGATCGGCGACCTTCGCTCCAGGGCTAAGCGGGTGCCAAGGAGCCCCTGTTTTCCCCTGCCAAAGTGCAGGGTTCTGAGGTCGCACACCACGAATAGTCGGACACGCTTTCTGGCGGTGCCTCGACGTAGTTGATGGTAATACTCACGTCAGTTATCGGTGGACCGAGGCGACGACCTTGCCTGTTGCGCAGAAATGTGACCACATGCGTTACTCGATTGTGCCGCGTCCGGTCTTCGTTGCCGTCCTCGACTAGGAACGTGTCGAACGCTTGCAGGTCTTGCTCGGCGACTGCTAGATATAAATCTTCTTGCAGGATTGTCGGAATAGTTCAAGGCTACGCTTGTATGCCTTGTAGGTCTTCGACGAGAGCTAGGCGGCATTGGACAGATAGACCGTAATTTCGTCGTCGATGCGGTAAACGTCCTTGGTAATCGGCGAATCCGGCTCTTCCTCCGACGCCTTGGTCGAGACCGGGAAGGAGGTGTTTGCAGCAGCCGCCGCCTTCGCGGCTGCGGTATTGGCGTCATTGCCAACCGACTCCCATACCCACTTGCCTTCGCGCTTCACACGGTTGTGATACGTAGCCTCTGGATGGTGCTCCGGCGTACCTTTGACGAGGCACCAGAACGGGCGGATGCGGGACTTGTTGTCGAATAGACCCGGACAGTATGGGGACTGCTTCCCGTCCGGCATGCGGAATCTAAGATATAGCTTTGCTGTCGGCTTGCGGCGCACTGAACTTTCCTCTTTTCCCTAATACTGCGTTCGGGAAAAGTCCCGGAAAATGCAAGAAATCGATCTATCGGCCTGCAGTCGCAGTGATTTAAAAACATTCCGCTGTGAAGTTCAACGAAGTCCGACGAAGCCCACAGCAGCCCAAAAACGCCTCATCGTAACCGAAAATAGTAACAAATAGTAACAGGAATTCAGCACCTCACCGTTTTCGGGCACTGATCTAAATTAGATCAGCACCCGTTTCAGAGCGCATACCACCCGAGTACACCGGTGATCGCATTCGCGCAACTGCTCGTAAACGCATTGGACCCCGGCAACCGCCAGCGGTTGTTTGACCACTGCGCGCATCCTCGGCGACAATCCTGGCTGGATCCAGTGGAGGATTAGGAGCGATCATGACTCATGACGCGGCCGTTTCGAAAACGCGGGAGATCGCCAGCCGCGTGCTGGCGCCATCCGCAGGGCAAAACGACAAGGCCGGACGATTCTCTACCGAGGCTGTCCTATCGCTTGGTGAGTCCGGACTGCTTGGGCTGATGCTTCCCGTGGACTCTGGTGGTTTGGGGTTAGGTCCTCGCACATTTGCGGCTGTAATCGCGACGCTCGCCGAGGTGGATGCTTCTGTCGCCATGGTCTATCTCATGCACATCCTCGGCACCGCGACGATCTCGGCGGCGCGTCCAACTGCGGCTCAGGCAGTCACGCCCATACTGCAGGAGATTGGTGCGGGTCGCCATTTATCCACTCTCGCTTTCAGTGAAGCAGGCTCGCGCAGTCATTTCTGGGCGCCCGTATCCCGCGCGCATCGGAATGGTAACGGCGTGCGAATCAGCGCCAAGAAATCGTGGGTGACCAGCGCGGGTCATGCGCACAGCTATATCGTTTCTTCGCTCGCCCCCGAGGGAAAGGGACCGACTGATTCGACGCTTTACCTTGTTCAGGCGGAAACTCGCGGCCTTTCCGTCGCGGGGCCCTGGGACGGTTTGGGACTCCGAGCCAACGCGTCTGCACCCATTACGCTAGATGACTGCGAGGTACCATCCCATCTTCAACTCACTGATGATGGCGCCGGTTTTCCGGCCATGCTAAACGTCGTGTTTCCACTGTTCAATTTGGGGACGGCAGCGGTGGCGCTAGGATTGTGCCGCGCGGCAGTCGCTGGAACGGCATCGCACCTCAAGAGCGCAAAATTCGAGCATCTCGGTCAAAGCCTCGGCGAGAGCCTGCCAACGCTACGAGCGCAACTCGCGGCGATGCAGATCGATACCGACGGACTGTCGGCGCGCATCGACGATTTGATTGACCATCTTGAGAAACCCCGCGAGACCACGATGCTGCGCGTGCTTGAGACCAAAGCTGCCGCAGGTGATGTCGCTATCAATGTCACGTCAGCAGCCATGCGGATTTGCGGCGGTGCGGCATTCTCAAAGCATCTAAACGTCGAACGCCTGTTCCGCGATGCGCACGCCGGCGCCGTGATGGCTCCAACGGGCGACGTTTTGCGCGAGTTCATCGGAAAGGCGCTGTTGGGAATACCACTCTTCTAAGACCAAAGGCTCGCACCGGAGAATGTTCGTGACGCCGCTGACAAAAACGGAGGAGAGCGATGAAAACAATCTGGCTGGGAGCGGTCGCCTACAATCCGAAGGTGGTTACGATTTGGGAGGGGATGCGCCGCTACTTTCACGAGGAAGCACATCTTCCCGTTGAGATCGTTCTGTTTCAGAGTTACGAAGCCCAGGTCATGGCACTCCTCGCGCAACCAAGTGAGGCTGTGCCACGGATCGATATTGCTTGGAATACAAACCTTGCGTACCTGCAAGCGGATGAGTGGAGCAACCACGCCTGCCGCCCAGTTGCCATGCGCGATACCGACCTTGGCTGGATGACAAAGATCATCGCAGCTAGCGGAGGTCCCATATCTACGCTCGCCGATCTGAAAAATCGAACTCTCGCACTCGGCAGCCGGGACAGCGGACACGCCGCCATCCTGCCCGTTCACTTTTTGGAACAGCAAGGCATGCGCGAAGGCAAGGACTACCACGCGCTGCGCTTCGACAGCGACGTAGGCAAACATGGCGATACCGGGACCAGCGAAGTCGAAGTGGTGCGCGCCGTCCTCGACGGACGGGCCGACGCCGGCGCCATCGGTAACCCCTTCTGGAACACAGTTCAAAGCGAGCGCCTGGTGCCCGAAGGTGCCCTTCGTGAGATATGGTCCTCTCCGGCCTACAACCATTGCATGTTCACCGCACGTCCCGATCTAGACCCAGAGCGCGAGCGCCGGTTCGCCGACGCGCTCTTAGCCATGAGCTACGACAACCCGGTTCATCGCCCGATACTCGAGGCTGAAGGACTTCAGCGCTGGCTGCCGCCTCATGTGGATGGCTACGCAGCATTGCGGGAGGCTGCTGCACAGCAGGGATTTTTCGCCGAGCTACTCTCCAACTCTGCCTAGAGAGAGGGTGATCTGGGATTAAGGTTCATGCGCAGTTGAAGATCCTCGCCAGCTTGTTCGCGTGTTCCCCTTCGCGGTCGAAGGCACGGCGAACCGCAGCGAAAGATTCAGAGAGAGGAAATATGTCGCGCGTGACCAGCAGGTCGGCATCCTCCGCTCCAACCGGATGCCAGTAGACGCCATCGGCTGTAATAGTAACCTCCGGCACTAGATCGGATCGACTCACTGCCACACCATCGCTGGCAGAGCCACGCAACGCGATCCGGCGGATTACCCGATCTTCTGCCGCAACCCTTTCCTCGTCGAGGAATTGCCGAAACTCTTCGGACTCGGCATCGGTCGAAACGGTCGCCGCCAGTCGTACTCGAAAGCCTAAGGATCGGGCGCGCTGGATACCGTCGCGTGTGCGCGCCCATGTACCGGCCCCGCGGTGGAGGTCATGCAGTTCCGGCGTGGGGCTGTCCATACTGATTTGCAGGACAATTCGATCGCGCGGCAACGCTCGCAAGCTTTCTATACGTCGACCAGTGAACAGCATTCCGTTGGTCAGGACCGTGGTCGGAGCGGCTGCAGCGCAAGAAAGCAAAATGTCGCGGATGTCCTCCAGCAGAAACGGCTCCCCTCCGGTCACGAAGATTTCCTTTACTGCAAGCTGCGCCGCTTCACGAACGATCCGCTGTACGCGTGAGAACCCTAGTTCGCGTCGCGTCGCGGTCGGCGAAGAACGCACGCAGCAGTAGTCGCAATGAAGGTTACAGTCGAAATTCGTGTAGAGCCAAAGCCGGGAGCCTACCGGCCGATTGCGTTCTGCTGGTACCCCCGCAGGCACCGGAAGACCACCGCACCGGAAGACCCACCGCGGGCGGCCTTTTTCGAGCATACCCTCCAGCAATGGATTCCCCGTGAACCGGCACCACGTTTCCAGCTCAGCTCCAACGCTCGCTTCGTCGCCGACCACCGCGACCAGATCGCCTGGCCGGCTGCGGCGCAGCACACCGACCAACTCCGGCAACAGACCAGTCGCAAAGGTCCTTCTCCCAATATCCAACTCGATGTCAGCCCTCATCGGAATGCGTGCATTTTACAGTGCTAGAGCACCTCGAGATCGCTTTGTCCTGCGACCAACCTATTGCGCTTTCACCCAGGTATCGGAACCCGTGATCTTGACGGCCGCGTCAGTAATGAAGATGTGTAGGGGCTTGCCATCGGCGGTGCCGCGATGCTCAGTTGAGAACAGAATTGGACCTGCCTTTTTGTACCCTGACCACGTTGCGAAGACGCGGCTCGGCGGCTTGGCCCCGCCTCGGTGGTAGACAAAGTACACGACGCGGCTGTCACTCCCGACGTAGAGATCCCAGGTGTCCCCGAGCGTGTATCCGCCATCTGCGGGATACTTCACCGGGACCAGTTCGGCCATGCCGGGGCCTACAGGCAAGTTAAATTTGCCCTGATCGATCGCGCTAGCGCTCTTGTCCCAATAAGCATGGAAGGGAAACAGAACCCAATAGTTATCGTTGATGAAACTCGGGTCGACTTGGCTTTTCACCGCGTCCGATTGCGCGCTGGGGTCTGTGCGCACGTAGGAAATCTTGACCGGTTTGCCGTCTTTATCCGGTCCTTCGTAGGTAACCTTGTTCGTCTTGGGCTCCCACTCCCACGTGTGAGCAGCTTTGAAGAGTCCGGTAATCTCTCCGTTCCAGGTGTAGCGGATCGCCTCAACCTTATCCCACGAATCGACACCGAAGGCCTTGGCGACCTGGTCGAGAATAGGCGCACGCTGTTGCGCCCAAGAGTTCGTAGCAAGGGCCAGCACCCCAAAAAACAGGCAACCCATGATTGTTGATCGGCCGAACTTTGTCATGGAGAGTTCTCCTTACAGTTGCGATTAAGCCATAATCCTGGAAACGCGTGTATTGAACAAAGGTATTAATCGATACCTTGGTATGGATAATGTTGATGATGACGTACAGATACTCCCGGATTCATAAATCGTGAGTGGTGAGGTTGGCTTCACTCTACCGGTTTGCTGAGCACCCTGGCGGTCGACCTACGAATCCGACGGAACCCGATAGTCGCGGCACCTACTGCTATGCATCCGTATTCCAGCAGCATGACCCAACCAGGAAGGGCCCCCCACGGATGCCCAAGGGTGCGCAAGTGCCATTGGACGTAGGTCACGCAAATGCTTACGGTCCAGACGACCAGCAGCAGAGTCGAGGCCGTCGTCAGAAATGGCAGCAGCCACAGAAGATACCACGGGAATACAGCCGGAGCGCACAAAAGGCATGCCGCCATTGGCCAGGCAAATGCGCCGGGAGACCACTCAGGAGCCGCGGTTCTTAGCCAGGTTGCAGTAACTAGTCCAACAAGTACTGCCAGCCCTACTAGCAACTGCGGAGGCGCCACTTGATCGAGTGTCGCAAACACGGGACCATTGAAGCGGAAACTCTGCACATAAGTACCCAGCGAGCCGATCGAGATGCGGCCGTGATTAAGAAATGGCAGGTACAGGAGTCCGAGTACCGCTGCCCCCAGGGCCGCGTCGCGAACGCGAACCCGCTTCCAGTAAAGGGGCAAGAGTACGACCGGCAGAAATTTCACTGCTATCGCTAGCCCAAGTGCAAGTGCCGCGGTCGCCCGTCGCCCGCGCACTAGGGCAGCGGCGGACAAGACCAACAATAGCGCGCCAACAATATCGATGTGTCCGCTTCCCGCCACTTCGACAGCCAACAATGGATTCCAAGCGAACGCCAGAACCAGATGCGCTTCCTGCCCACTAAGCCGCAAGACATCGAGCAGCAAGAAAACAATTACAAGCTCGCAAATCACAAATGCTGCTTTCAATGCTAAGGTAGACTCCCGAATCGCGGTGACGGCGCGAAAAAAAAGCTGCGCTCCGGGCGGATACGGGCTCGGTAACTCCGGGTTGTTCAAATTGCGGGTTTCCGCAGTATGCAGCCCATTCATGGCAGGATCGCTGGGCACGACAAGATAGGGGTTGTAGCCGAGCCTTTGCAGGCGGCCATCCCAAACGTATCGATGGATATCATCATCTGCGCCCGGAGGCAGCCGAAGAAATTCAATGTGCCACACAGCAGCCAAGACCAGCCCAATGACGACAACGCGGTGGGAAAATCGTGAGGTAGCGAAAAATTCGCGGATCGCGAAGAGATACGCAATGCCCGCAAGCGTCAGAGAGGCCATGAAGTACGGCCCGCCCCGATCGCCGAAGTTGCGGGCACAGATCGTTAACGCCATGCACAGCGTGGCGCCGAGTGCGTACACTCTCCACTCGGACGTGACCTTCACAGGTCTCCCGTGCCGGTCCGTAGTTGCGGCGCCAGAAGCTCCCACTCTCTAAGCCACTGCGCCGTCCGTGGCGCCCTTGCCGGAGCCAGACGCAACTCCGCTGCGAGACGAGTCAGGTCGTCAGCGACATCAATATCGTAAAAAGAATCTGCGAAGCCAACGGATAGCTCAAGATCGCGTGCTCGCGATTCGAGCCTTTCCAGCGCACTGCTGGTCCCTATTCCGTCGCGGGCGAAAAGTGTCGGATGAGAAGCCTTTGCCCCTACGAGATAGTAGCCTCCATCGTGCGCTGGTCCCACGACCACGTCATGTGCGGCCAGCGTTTCGAACGCGTCTTCGAGGACAGAACGCGGCAGGTGTGGGCTGTCGCTGTTGAAGGCGATCACGCGACGTTGGTGACCTTCTGTGAAGTGCGCAAACACTGAAGTGAGACCTGCGGCAAGACCTTCGCCCTTCTGGGCAACTACGCTCACGTCGCCGCCTGCCAATTGCTCCAGTTCGTTTACGTCCGTGTCCGGGCACATGATGGCAACTTCCGCATCGCTCAATGACTGCGCCAGCGCCAGCGTATCGTTGAGAAGACAGCTATAGAAAGTAGTAACAGCCGCGGGGGAGAGGCTGGGCGTCAAGCGGGTTTTAACCTCGCCCAGCCTCGGTGCTTTCGCCATGATGACCAGCACGCGGTCACTAACTGACGAATGCGCCAACGTGTCGCTTGCTGACTTCATAAGATTGACGCGGACCTACACTGGGCGTGGTCTCCCGGCCCGTCGCCGCTGGAAATAATAGCGCACGATCAAGCTGAGAATGAACCAGCCGGCGCCGATCGTCCCCTTCAGCGTCCCGCTGATCTTCGATTCTCCGATACGCGGGTAAGAGCTAACCGGAACTTCAACCACGTGGTATCCAGCCAGAGCGCATTTGAGGATCATCTCAACAGCCCAGCCATAGGTGGTCTCTTCGAGCGCGAGCGCCCGCAGTACCTCTGCGCGGCCGGCACGAAAGGGGCCGAGATCGTTGATGTCTAGTCCATAAAAAAGCCTGATCAGGCCAGCAGCGAGACGATTCCCAAAAACTTGATGCCAAGGCAACGCCGCAGCAGAGCGCCGCTCATGAAGGCGGGAACCGAGTGTGATGTCCGCACGCCCCTGGGTGATCGGGGCTAAGAGAATAGGCAGCTCAGAGGGCCGCTCGCTGTAATCGCCGTCCAGGAACACAACCACGTCAGGAGAATTTGCCGTGGCCAGACCCGTGAGGCACGCTCGCCCATAGCCACGGCGCGGTTCGTGAACCACACGGGCTCCCATTCGTGCGGCGATCTCGGGTGTTCCGTCGTTCGAGTTGCTGTCGACAACAATGACCTCCGTCGTCAGATCGGGCGGCAGATCCGCTAAGACGCGCTCAATCGCCTGTGCTTCATTATGGGTGGGTATGATGACGGACACTCGCACGTGAACCGCCAATCACCACCACAGCAAAGATGGCCACTTTTGCGACAGCCACGCGTCAATGCCCCAGCTCCGGCCGGCGCTCCCGATCGCGAGGCCAAGCGATGCAAGAACTGGAACGAGCAGTTCCCAAATCCACGCGGTGCCCCACTCCGACATCCAAAGGCTGCCAAGATACAGAAAAGCCACAAATGCAACGGGGCGGGTAAGCAGACCGATGACGAGCAGGATACCGAAAGAGATCTCGGTCACAGCCTGCATAGGAGCCGCCATCGCGGCGTGGCTTGCCGCCAGGCCCATCACTGCCTTCCAGACGGCTGGGGAGTGGCTCGACTTAATGTAGTAATTGATCAGACCTGCGTAACCCGCCGGTCTGTAGAGGCCTTTTCCTAGATTCTCGAAAAACACCGACACGAACATTGCGCCGATCGTCACGCGCACAATTGCCAGCCCGTTTGCGGCGTCGAGGACCCTATTCGTTCCGGTTGTCTGATTTTGCGCTGGACTGCTGTTCGTCGTTGTCATCATAGATTTTTCTCAAGTAATTTGACTCGCTACCGAGTCGCAATCTTAACCCCTTGTTCCTCTCCGTGATGGGTAGATGCGATTCGATCATGACTTAAGAGGCGCCAGCCGGTTTCGGTGCCGAGCAAATCGGCGGGAATATGACATTTCAACAAAGCTCCTACATGTGCGCACTGCGGAATGCCAAGTGCACAGGCTATGTCCGTCACGTTTTCAAACAAGAACAACGGGATTCAACTCTTCACGATGGAATATCCAGAGCTTGAATTTAAGCTACTCTTTGTCCAGATACTCACCGGGCACGTCATCCTCCGGTACCTCGTGCGTACGCACTTCCCTCTCCTCTGTATCCCCAGCGCTCTCGACACCAGCGACGACATCGGCCTCGAACGCATTCCCCTCCTCCACCAACTCGTCGACGCTTTCCGAATCCGCGGCTTCAAGTCGGGACAAGCCCTGTAAATCTCCCGACTGTTCACCGGAGCGCGTTCCTCTACGTTCGGGCGGGACCGCAGCTTCACCCATACGCTTGCTCTTGTTCCGAAGCCGTTTCGCTGCCGCGACCTTCCTTTTTTCTTCCCTCTTCGATGCTGCCTTCTTCTTCGCCACCTTCTTACGAGGTTTCTGCGCCTTGGCTGGTGTCGCCTTCTTGCGCGCGGTTCTCTTCGGCTTCGTGGGCTTCTTCGAAGTTTTCTTTTTGGCGCTCATTCGCGCAGTCTAGCACCGGAGCCAATTGGAGCCAAATCAGGTAGGACGATTTCGCTAAAGCGCGTGAAAACATAATGACCAGGGACGGAGTTGAACCGCCGACGCCAGCCTTTTCAGGGCTTTTCCTCCCAGCGCTATCTGTTGATTCCGTTAGACTTAGCTCACAACACCTACCCGAAGTTGCCCTCTTTATTGGAGCCAGATTGGAGCCAAAGCTGTAAAAATCTGAGCCTGTCGAGATTTGCCTCAGATCGACACGGCTTCGAGTTGCCATTTCGTCTGTATAGAACTTAGAAAAGCTATCCGAGATCAGAATGGGTCCCGGGATCCGAATTGACGGCCTCTGTCTGGTCAGCGCCTTGGCGGGAGATATCGCACGAACTGACAAGGAAACTCGCAACTGAATCTTCTCACAGCCGAGGGGAATCTGATATCGGGGAGTGCAGGAGGAACGCAGGGATGTCATGGACTCTGAGTGTTATTGGTGTCGCGGCTCTAGTGACGTTCCTGGTCATCGTCCGACGTATGAAACGCCTACGGGACCAACGCGAGATGGAGCAGCACAGTATTACGGCGGAGGAACTCCACGCCTTGTTCGCTTCAAATCAAGAGGTATTTCTGTTTGACGTTCGCCAGCCGCTGGACTTGTTAGCCTATCCCGAGATTATCCCCAAGGCACAAAGGGTCGCTCCAAATGAAGTGCTAGAGAAGCCGTCACTGATCCCGAAAGAAAAAGACGCCGTTGTTTACTGTACCTGTCCGAGCGACAAAACCAGCCGAACGGTGTTGCGTCGGGCATTGGCACTTCAGTTCTTCCGGGTGAAGTTCCTCAAGGGTGGATTGGCGGCCTGGAAGGCGAAGGGATATCCGGTGGAGCCCTATCAGGAAGTCTTTCACCTCTACACTCCAAGCTTGGCTCCGGGCTCTAGGTAATCTAGGTAGCCAAGGGAACCCGGCGGCCGATCCGACCAAGACTGAAACCTGTGTCGGTCTGGCACCATCCTAAGAAGTGGGTATTATGAATTCCAAAGCGGGGAAATTGCTGGTGGTGGAGTCCGACGACGCTCTCAGGGAGCAAATTGTCGCGGTGCTCAACGACGCGGGATATGAGGTCTCGACCGACTACCTGGAAGGAATCAAAGCAGTCCTCGCATTCGATCCCGACGCAGTGATCATGGGCGCGGACCCGCCCCAACTCGATTGCTGTGACCTTCTCTCCGAAATCAAAGGTTCTGAGCAGACTCAGAATATTCGCGTTGTGATGCTATCGCCGGGAGGATCCGCTGAGCGTACTCGGGGCCTCGATCTCGGCGCCGACGATGTTCTCTCACTGCCCTTCGACCCACATGAATTGTTGTCGCGGGTGCGCTCCCAGCTGCGAAACAAATCCATGGCGGACGAGTTTGGAAAGCAGCTCCGCCTTGCGGAGGAAAATCGAAACGCTACCCAACAGGTGGTGACAGCGGTCAACGAGGAACGGCGGACGCTGCGGGTTGGCGGACTGGTGACTGGTGCCGTGCTTGTTGTTGCCGCCCTGGTTTTTTTCTTCTTCTACCGTCGCAACCAGGAGCAGGATACCCGCGTTTATGCTGCAATCACTCGATTGCAGACCGGCATGCTGACAGAACAACAGTTGATGGAACGTTCGCGCCGGGCGTTTGAAAACGGCGAACGCGGTCCCTCCCTGCCGAGGGATCCACAAAAACTCCAACTTCAGAAGAAGAGCGAAGACCTGCGATCGCAGATTGCAGCCCGCAACCCAGAAGACGCTTCTGCTTTGCAAAATCAGCTAACGGCTGTAGAAAGCCGCCTTCAGAAGCTCGAGACCGAGGGCAAGGTTGCGCAGACGATTATCCAGTCCTACGAACCCAGCGTCTGCCTCATCCATGTTGTGCTTGCCTTCCGCGATCACACCACCGGATTAAGGTTGCACTACGCTGAGATGACGAGCAGTGGCCAGCCCGCCACTGACGAACATAACAACCCGCTCTTGAGCCTGACCGGGAATGGTCCGGAAGTACACCTGGACGTTTTTGGTACGGGGTTTCTCGCCTCCGCCAGCGGACAAATCCTCACCAACCATCACGTGGCCGAGCCCTGGTGGCAAAACGATGACTTGAAGGAAATGCTCGATCAAGGACTTGAGCCGGTCGTCGTGGAGATGAGTGCGTATTTCCCCGGCGTTCCACATGGCATTGCCATCAACGCTGAGAAGATTTCCTCTGCCGCGGACGTTGCGGTCGTAAAAGCAGATGTTTCACAACTCGGAATCAACCCGATAGCCCTTGCCGATGGCCGCCGTTCGGCAGTCAGCGGTGGTCCCGTCGTGCTGCTTGGATATCCTACTGCACTGGATGCAATCCTGGCTCGAACGGGCGCAGAAACCCTCCAGTCCATTGCTACCGCATCCAAAGGTGACTCAAAGCAGGTGATGGAGGAACTGGCCCATCGTCACCTGATCAGACCCATCACCACTCAGGGGCACATTGGCGACGTACTGCCTGACAAGATTGTCTATGATGCCCAAACCACTTCGGGAGGCTCTGGCGGTCCGCTTTTCAATAACGAGGGTAAAGTCATAGGAATTAATTTTGCCATGGTGCGTGAGTTCGGCGGGTCCAATTTCGCCATTCCTGTTGGCTACGGGAGGTCACTTCTGAAACCGTAGTCTGGTCGCCACTGTCAATGCATTATGAGAGAGCGGCCCATAAACATGCGGCAACGCAGAACGGGAGGAACAGATAGGAAAATCGGCTAAAGAATGGCACTTCACCTTGAGGGAAAGACTCCGTTGAGCACGAATGTTCTTTCCCTCAGGGAGGTAACTGCATGAGTCGCGACCTCAAGTATCGGCATGGACGTGCACAAGGAAGCAGTGGTGATAGCCGTCCACTATAGCAGTGGCCAGTTGGTAATGGAGTCGATTGTCGAAACCAAAGCCAGCAGCATTTGCAGTTTATCCACGGTCTGCGGCGCGAGTTGCATGTGACCTGGGAAGAAGGGACCTGGGCGGCTTGGCTCTACGATCTGTTGCAGCCCAGGCCACGCAAGTGCTGGTCTGTGGTCCGCGGCGCATCTGTGTTCGTTGAACGCTCCGATCTGCGAACACGAACGAGAACAGGAAGTCCCTCAAATCCATTTGGATTGGTTTAGCACTAAACCGACTTCCGTTAGGCATAGCCTCTCCATTGAAACCGAATCAACGCGCAAAATAGCGCCAAAATGTGCGCTCTCCACTTAACGTGAATGCTTGCGTGGAGAGCGCTTCCCTAGGGATCCGACATCCGTCTAGTTGCTGATGGAATACGCTTTAAGCGGCAGACTCCCGGGAAGCAAGCACGGAGTCCGAACCTTGAGCGGCTTGTTCTATGAGAGAAGCAACTGAGCCTGGCTGAGACACGTACACCGCATGACTTCCCTTGACCTCGACTACCTTTGCGCCAGCTCGTTTGGACATGGCCCTCTGAGCATCCGGAGGAATCATGCGGTCTTCCGTGGATACCAAGTACCAACTCGGTTTTGATTTCCACGCTGGTTGGGTGACTGTGCCACCGAGTGCCTGAGTACCCCACGGAACCTGAGAATCAGCCATGAACGTAGCAAAACTGGAATCTACATCTCCAGCGAAAGAATCTCGGAACTTCGATCGGTCCAGGAATAAAAACCCATCCTGAGGCGGCAGGATTGGAGGCACCGCCGTGCCCGGCGGAGGATTCTTGATCAATGTTTCAACTGATTCGCCTCTGTCGGGGGCGAATGCCGCAATGTAAACAAGCCCTGCTACCTTCGGGTCGTTCCCAGCTTCGGTGATCACTACACCGCCGTAGGAATGGCCGACCAGGATAACCGGACCTTCTTGCGCGGCAATCGTCCTCTTGGTTACGGCAACGTCATCGGCAAGCGAGATAGTTGGGTTTTGCACGACCGCAACGTTGTACCCCTTCGCCTTCAGTCTGTTGTAGACGCCATTCCAACCGGACCCGTCCACAAAACCCCCGTGGACGAGAACGATGTTCTTTACCCCATGTGTCATTGGCTTAGTCTCCTGTTTCGATTTGACCTGCAGAGTAATTTCTTCTGATCAACATTCGACGGACTTCCAACCATTCGTCGCATCCCTTCGAGTACCAGAAGCCTCTGACGTACTCATCCTTGATCGACGCCCTGGGGCAACAACAGCGTGCAGGCCTCAATCGCCTTAGGGATCGCAGATTGAACCTCGTGGTTCTGATGCCACGACGCCCCGTGCTTGACGTCGACTTCTTCGAACAGCATCTCGATGAAGAGCCGGAGGCACGGACTTATTCGCGCCGGCAATTCGAGAGTCCCCACAGTCCCCATGGCTTCCTTCCCCAGTTTTCGATTGGTGTCCCTTGGTTGCGGCTACTTTCGCCAACTGCGGAGCAGAGCGCGTCCCGATATGCAGTGTTTTTTCTTTACCTCGGAAGACGGAACGCTGGGTAACTCGATCGAGGTAGATCAGTAAGAGTCAAAGAGGACTGTCGCCGGATGAGTGTGGCCTTGCGGGAAT